>Ga0302162_10000476_pt1 | contig 11060 bp, 12 predicted proteins | sample I_Fen_E2_2_FD_193501 | JGI IMG/M metagenome (GOLD analysis project Ga0302162, IMG submission 193501) | Peat permafrost microbial communities from Stordalen Mire near Abisko, Sweden - I_Fen_E2_2 | ecosystem: Environmental > Terrestrial > Soil > Wetlands > Permafrost | place: Sweden: Abisko...
CATTTATTTAGAGGAGGATATATTTATGGAATTTGAAAATATTAAAGAATTAATTAAATTAGTTGATTCTTCAAATTTAGCTTTTTTTGAGCTTGAAAGTGGCAATGACCATATAAAAATGGATAAATCATTAAGCAGAGGGTTATCTGATAATAATTTAAGTAGCGGAAGTAATGCTAGTAAGGTAAATAATGTAGATAATATAAATACTGTATTAAATTCAGTTAGTTCAATTGAAAAATCGGAAACTAATGTGGTAAAAAATGAAGATTTAAAAGGCACTGAAAAAGAGATAGTTATAGATGATAAGAATACAAAAGTTATAACATCTCCAATGGTAGGAACATTTTATTCTTCAGCATCACCAGAAAGCCCAGCTTTTGCAGAAGTTGGAAATACAGTTTCTAAAGGGAATGTTATTTGTATAATAGAAGCTATGAAACTTATGAATGAAATAGAAAGTGATTTTAATGGAATAGTTGTTGAACGTTTAGTTAATGATGGAGATATGGTAGAATACGGTCAACCATTATTTAAAATTAAGGGGGAATAAACTTTGCTTAATATAAAAGAAATAAAAGAAATTTTACCACATAGATATCCATTTTTATTAGTTGATAGAGTTGTTGAAATGGAAATAGGAGAAAAAAAATTTGTAAGAGCATACAAAAATGTTTCTGCAAATGAAGAATTTTTTAATGGACATTTCCCAGAAGAACCAATTATGCCTGGAGTATTACAAATAGAAGCATTAGCTCAAGCAGGAGCAGTTGCACTTCTATCAATGGAAGAATTTAAAGGAAAAATACCATTATTTGCAGGTACAAATAAAGTTAGATTCAAACGTAAAGTTGTTCCAGGAGATAAATTAGATTTATATTGTGAAATTATAAAAATAAAAGGACCAATAGGTATTGGAAAAGGAATTGCTACAGTTGATGGACAATTAGCTTGTGAAGCTGAAATACTTTTTGCTATAGGATAGGTGATAAAAATGTTCAAAAAAGTGCTAATTGCTAATAGAGGAGAAATTGCAGTAAGAATAATTAGAGCATGTAGGGAAATGGGAATAAGTACAGTTGCTGTTTATTCAGAAATAGATAAAGAAGCACTTCATACGCAGTTAGCAGATGAAGCTGTATGTATTGGACCTGCAATGCCTAAAGACAGTTATTTAAATATAACTAATATTTTAAGTGCATGTGTTTTAACTGGTGCGGATGCTATACATCCAGGCTTTGGATTTTTATCAGAAAATCCAAAGTTTGCAAAAATGTGTAGACAATGCAATATAAAATTTATAGGTCCTGATTATGAAACAATTGAATGGATAGGAAATAAGGCTAAGGCTAGAGAAATCATGAAGTCTTGTGGAGTTCCAGTAGTACCAGGGTATGAAGGGCAAATAAGAGATGAAGCACATGCCTTAGAACTAGGAAAAAACATCGGATATCCTGTAATGATAAAAGCAGCAGCAGGTGGCGGTGGAAAAGGAATAAGAATTGCTAATAATGATGAAGAATTCTTAATGGGATTTAAAACAGCTAAAGCAGAAGCAAAAGCTTGCTTTGGAGATGATACATTATATTTAGAAAAATTTGTTCAAAAACCAAAACATATTGAATTTCAAATATTAGCTGATGAGTATGGTCATGTAATACATTTAGGTGAAAGAGAATGCTCAATGCAAAGAAAAAACCAAAAGGTTTTAGAAGAAGCTCCATCTAATGTATTAAATGAAGAGTTACGTGCTAAAATGGGTGAAGCTGCAAAGATGGCAGCTCTTGCTGTAGATTATAAAAATGCAGGAACTATAGAATTTTTATTTGATAAAGATAATAATTACTATTTTATGGAGATGAATACAAGAATACAAGTAGAACATCCAATTACTGAGATGATTACAGGTATAGACTTAGTAAAAGAACAATTAAAGATAGCATCAGGAGAAAAGTTGGAGTTTACGCAAGAAGATATAAAACTTACGGGTCATGCTATAGAATGTAGAATTAATGCAGAAGATCCAGAACATGATTTTAGACCATGTCCAGGGAAAATAGAAGAACTTTGTATTCCAGGTGGCTTGGGCGTAAGAATAGATTCAGCAATATTTTGTGGATATACAATACCACATTGCTATGATTCTATGATAGCTAAGGTAATCACTTTTGGAACAGATAGAAATGAAGCTATTGTAAAAATGCATAGAGCCTTATCAGAATTTGCAGTAGGTGGAGTAAAGACTAACATTAATTTTGAACTGTCTATACTTGAAGCTAAAGAATTCTTAGAAGGAGATTATGATACTTCATTTTTATCAGAAAAGATGGTGAAGAAGAATGCTTAAGGATTTATTTACGAAAAGGCAATATGCAACGGTTAAACCTTCAGTAATAAAGAAAAGCGTTGCTGATGCTGAAGAAAAGCCTACTATTCCTTCAGGAATGTGGACTAAATGTGATAAGTGTAATGCAGTGATTTATGGAGAAGACTTAGAAAATTCTAAGTATGTTTGTACATCTTGTGGTCATCATTTTAGATTAAATGCAAAAAAAAGAGTAAGAGCATTTTTTGATAAAGATACTTTTAAAGAATTTTGGAAAGAATTAAAAACTACAAATCCACTAAATTTTGAAGGTTATGAAGAAAAACTAAAAAGTGGAAAGTCAAAAACAGATAGCACCGAAGCAGTTGTTACTGGTGTTGGACAATTAAATGGATTAGATGTAGCCTGTGCAATTATGGATAGTTTTTTTATGATGGGAAGTATGGGAACCGTAGTTGGAGAGAAGATTACAAGGCTTGTAGAATATGCTACGGAAAATAGATTACCAGTTGTAATCTTTACAGCATCAGGTGGTGCTAGAATGCAAGAAGGAATTTTTTCACTTATGCAAATGGCAAAAGTAAGTGCAGCACTTGCAAGACATGATGAAGCTGGTCTTTTATATATTTCAGTACTTACAGATCCTACAACTGGAGGCGTAACAGCAAGTTTTGCCATGGAAGGTGATATTATTCTAAGTGAACCCGATGCACTAGTTGGATTCGCAGGAAGAAGAGTAATTGAAAATACAATTAAAGAAAGTCTTCCAGATGATTTTCAAAAAGCAGAATTTTTATTAAAAAAAGGTTTTGTTGACAGTATTGTTGAAAGAAAGAACATGAGAGCATGTATATATAAAATTCTTATTTTACATGGGGTGAGAAATAATGGATAAAGACTTTATAAAAATGAATACAACGCCATGGGAAAATGTTGAAATTGCAAGGCATAAAGACAGACCAACTGGAAAATACTATATAGAAACTATATTTAAAGATTTTATTGAATTTCATGGGGATAGATCTTTTGGAGATGATAAGTCTATAATTGGAGGAATTGCATCATTTAATGATATAAGTGTTACAGTTATTGCAATAACAAAAGGTTCAAATACTACTGAAAACATAGAAAGAAATTTTGGAATGCCAAATCCAGAAGGATATAGAAAAGCATTAAGGCTTATGAAACAAGCTGAAAAATTTAAAAGACCTGTAATTTGTTTTGTGGATACACCAGGTGCATTTCCAGGTATGGGCGCAGAAGAAAGAGGTCAAGGTCAAGCTATAGCAAACAATCTTTTTGAATTAAGCAGATTAAAGACTCCTATAATTTCTATAATTACAGGTGAAGGTGGAAGCGGAGGAGCATTAGCTTTAGCAGTAGCTGATAGAATTTTTATGCTAGAACATTCTGTATACTCAATTCTTACACCAGAAGGATTTGCTTCAATATTATGGAAAGATGCATCTAGAGCAAAAGAAGCAGCAGATGTTATGAAAATTACTGCCAAAGACTTAAAAGGTTTTAACATAATTGATGATGTTATAAAGGAACCTAGAGGTGGAGCTCATAAAAATCCAGCTAAAGCAGCTGATGGTATAAGGCTGAGTATCTTAGATTCTCTAAAAGAATTAAAAGAAAAAAACTTAGATACTTTAATTAATGAAAGATATAATAAATATAGACAAATGGGTAACTTCTTTTAACTGAACTTATGGTGTATATCCGCCGAAATAAAGGTAATGCATTTGTTTCGGTTGCTGAGGATTTTAATGGGTGCTTCTAAGATCATAAGTTGTGCCCAAAGTGCTAGCCTCAAAGGCAAGCTTTGAACAAGCACATTTGGAACAACTTACAATCTAAGAAGCACAGCCATCAAAATCCTCTGATGCAACACTACACAAAAGCATTACCTTTATTTCTAGTTTAGATATACATCGGAAATATATGAGTGTAATTAAAAATTGTTTATATCAATAAGTTCACATAGTTAAAACACTAATTAAATTTAAATAATTTGTTGGTGTTTTTTTGATATACGAGTTTTTTAGAGTGATAATTATTAATGAAATTTTTAGTTGATAACATTTATTTAAAACATTCACTATAGAAATAAAATTTAATAGTTGGTGTTTTTTTTGATTGTGCCTAATTATAAGAATAAAAAGAAATTATAGTGTTTTTATAATTGACAATGGATGGTTGAAGCAATTAATTGAAGTACCCTTGGATTAAGAAATATCTATGATATAATCATTATTATAAGGCATATGAGATTTGTTATTGGAAAAGATATTTTTGAAGTTTATGTTTAGAATTTAAAAGTTAAAGGATTAAACTAAAAATTGTTGATTTCAAATTGTTAATATGTGAGATTATAATTGTGAATTGATTGGAGAGTGAATATTATGGAAAGTAATAGTACGATAGTTGCTAAAATTGCAACTAAGATGGCTATATGTAATAGAAATGAAGAAGATGAGTTGAAAAGGTTTTATAATGAACAAGGAATAAAGGTTACAGCGGTAAATGTTGGAGGAAATATTAATTCATCTGTATCTAAAATATTAGAGAGTGCTTTAGTTGCAGCAAAAAGAAATGAATTAATAAGAGATGAACATTTACATGAAGGGGCTGTTATAGGTGCGACTAGAGATGCAATAATTCAAGTTTCTACTAGAGCTAATGGCCTAAATGTCGGAGGTAAAATAGGTATAGCAAGACGTGGCGAACATATATCAGTTTGCATATTTTTAAGTATTGGATTATTACATTTAGATGAAGTAGTTATTGGAATAGGACATAGATCATTACCAATATAAATGAGGATTAACCGCCGAAATAAGGGGCATGCATTTGTTACGGTTGCTGAGGATTTTGATGCAACACTGCATAAAAGCATGCTCTTTATTTTTAATTGGTTATATTTTTAGTGGATAAATGTTGTTTTTTATTAAAATTTAATCAATTAGATTTCGTAAATAAGCGTTGTTTCCATTTAATAACATAAATATATAATTTTTATATTAAAAAACTAAATAATCATTAAAATAGGCTAAGGTGAACTTTACAACTATTTCAAATTATGATATTATAACTTAAAAGATTTATAAATTATTGTCAATTTATTTGAGCATTTATTATAAATATAGGTATATATTTATAATAGTAGTATTTGGGTTATGTGTATAATCTAGGAGTATAGTAGGAAATTGACAATGATAAGAATAATAGGAGGATAGGATTATGGTAGGAAAAAGAAAGTTAGCAATGTTACTATGTACAGTTTTAGTTGGAGGAATCCTTGCAGGATGCGGAAAAAGTGCGACAGATTCTAAAGGCGGAACTACAACGTCATCAGAAGTGAAAAATATTGGAGTTGTACAATTAGTACAACATGATGCTTTAGATGCATCTAATAAAGGCTTTGTTGATGGATTAAAAGAAAAAGGATATGAAGAAGGAAAAAATATTAAAATTGAACAACAAAATGCTCAAGGTGAACAAGCGAATGCACAAACTATTAGTAAACAATTTGTAGATGCTAAAAAGGATTTAATTTTTGCGATTGCAACACCAGCAGTTCAAGCAGCATATAATTCTACTAAAGATATACCAATAGTATTTACTGCAGTAACAGATCCAGTAAAAGCAGAAATCGCAAAAGATTGGAAGAGTTCAGGTACTAATGTTACTGGTACATCAGATAAAGTTCCTGTGGACAAGCAAATAGAATTATTAAAAAAATTAATTCCAAATGCTAAAACTGTAGGAGTAATTTATAGTACTTCAGAAACGAATTCAGTAGTTCAAGTTGATGAACTTAAAGCTGCAGCATCAAAACAAGGACTAGCAGTAAAAGAAATTGGAGTTACTACTGTAAATGAAATAAATCAAAACTTATCAAGTGCTCTTGGACAAATTGATGTATTATATACACCAACAGATAATACAGTAGCTTCAGGATATGCATTAGTAGGTAAACTTTGCGTAGAAAAAAATATTCCTATAATAGGTGCAGAAGAAGCCGTTGTAACTAAAGGTGGTCTTGCATCAATAGGTATAGATTATTATAAATTAGGAAAAGAAGCAGGATTTAAAGCTGCAGAAGTATTAGATGGAAAGAAACCTTCAGACGTTGAAATAACAACATTAAGTGAAATGTCATTTACTATAAACACAGATGTTGCGAAGAAGTTAAATATAACAATTCCTCAAGATATAGAAGCAAGTGCTAAGAAGGTAACTGGAGGCGTTGAGTAGTGGGTGTTTTAATTAACATTTTAGAACAAGGGCTACTATTCTCAATTGTTGCAATTGCAGTATATATAACTTACAAGATATTAGATTTTCCAGACATGTCCGTTGATGGTACTTTTCCTATGGGAGCTGCTATTTCAGCAGCTCTACTAGTACAAGGTGTTAATCCATGGCTTAGTATTATTGCAGCAGCTATTGGAGGCGCAATAGCTGGCGCAATAACAGGAATTTTACACGTTAAGTTTAAAATTGATAATTTAATGGCTGGAATACTTGTTATGATAGGATTATATTCAATAAACCTAAGAATAATGGGAAAAGCAAATGTTCCTTTATTCAATACACCCAATGTATTTAAATTAGGTATACCAACTATGGTTATTATTATAGTATTACTTGCTATAGTAAAAATATTACTTGATTTATATTTGAAAACAAAATCAGGATTTTTACTTAGAGCGGTAGGGGATAATGAACAAGTAGTATCTTCAATTGGAATTAATAAAGATATGGTTAAAATATTAGGACTTGTAATAAGTAATGCACTAGCTGCATCAGCAGGAGCATTAATGGCTCAATACCAAGGGTTTAGTGATGTCGGAATGGGAACAGGTACTGTAGTAATGGGTCTTGCTGCAGTAATTATTGGAAGTTCATTATTTGAAAGAATATCTTTTATAAAAGCAACTACATTATCAATATTTGGTGCAATTATTTACAAAGGTGCAATTGCCCTTGTATTAAAATATGGAGGAGTAATAGGATTAACTGCAAATGACTTAAAGCTAATGACAGCAATAATTGTAGTTATAGCACTATGTTCTAACAATGGAATTTTTAAATTCAAGAAGAAAAAACTTGTGGAAGGTGGTGCACAAGAAGATGTTATACGTAAAACAACTATCCAAGGTATTTAATCCAAACACTATAAATGAAAATAGAGTCTTTGATAGATTATCTTTAGATGTTAAGCAAGGAGATTTCATAAGTATTATCGGTTCAAATGGAGCAGGTAAATCAACCTTGTTAAATATGATATCTGGAACAATTGAAGCAGATTCAGGATCTATATTATTAGATGGAAATGAAGTAATTAATAAACCGGAGTTTGCTAGGTCAAAATCTATTGGAAGAGTATTTCAAAATCCATCAATGGGTGTTGCTCCTAATATGACTATTTTGGAAAATATTGCTCTTGCAGATAATAAAGGCAAAACTTTTGGTCTTAGCTTTGGAATAAATAAAAAGAGAATAGATTATTATAAAGAAATGGTAAGTGAACTTAATTTAGGTTTAGAAGATAAAATTTATAATAAAGTATTACTTTTATCAGGTGGACAAAGACAAGCATTAACACTACTTATGGCTGTAATGTCAAAACCAAAGTTACTATTACTAGATGAACATACTGCAGCCTTAGATCCTAAGACTTCAGAAACTATAATGGATATAACTAGAAATATCGTTAAAGATAGTGGAATAACAACACTTATGGTTACGCATAATCTTAAACATGCTCTTGAAAATGGGAATAGACTTTTTATGATGCATAGAGGTCAAATTTTAGTTGACATTAAAGGTGAAGAAAAAGAAAAATTAGATACTAATAAACTTCTTGGACTTTTTGAAAAAGCCAATGGTTCAGATGCTTTAAGTGATAGAACTTTATTTGGATAAACCACACTTGTGGGTATAATCCGCCGAAATAAAGGGTACTCTGTTGTTCCGGTTGCTGAGGATTTAGCTGTGAAAAAAATGAAACTCGACTCACTTTGTTCGCTGAGTAAGTTCGAGGAACCAAATATAAAATTTGGACTCTCACTTAACAGTAGAAGTTGCACCATTTCTGCATGCTCCAAATGTAAAAGCACTGTGTGAAAGTTCTGCTAACCAAATACAAGATTTGGAGCATCACTTTTTGGATAAGCAAAAATGGAACAACTTCTACTGAAGAAATATCTACAGCTAAATCCTCTGATGCAACACTGCACAAAAGAGTACCCTTTATTTCTGGTTTTGTGTATATTTCAAAGTATAAGCCACCTAAATGAGAGTATACATTTGTTGTTCAGAAATAACACTGCAGAAAAGCATGTCTTTTATTTCTGGTTTGGGCATACATTCAAAGTATAAGTAAGTGTAACTCACTTAAATAAGAGTATACATTTGTTGTTCAGAAATAACACTGCACAAAAGCATGTCACTTATTTCAGGTTTGAGTTTATATTCAAAGTGTAGATAACGGGTTTATTTTGAGGTGCAAAATAGAAATTTACAACTAAAATCACAATTAAAACAACATCAATAAATGATACAAAATATTAAAAAACACATGTAAAAAAGCAGGATTGAATTCCTGCTTTTTTATTATGTTTAATATTTGGAATGTGAAGTAACTAAGGCTCATATATATCAGAGTTACATTTATCACATATGCCATCATTACGTTTATATTCCTCTTCTGATATTTCAGTCTCACAAGTATCACAGGCGAATATTTCGTCTCCTTTATATTCAAAGTTCCTTAGGAATTGCTCATTATCTTCCTCTTCCTCATGTTGAGAATATACGTTTATTTTATTTGACATCTTAATTCCACCTTTCTAAATTTGAGGTTTAATGCTTCGGATTATTCTCATATTGTATCTTTAAATTTAATAAAATCTCTTTCTTATTCTCATTTTTATATTATACATTAAATTAACATAAAAAATCATATATGAAATTACAAGTACCCTATAAAAGGATTTTATGCTATAATGTTAATTGTTAAATAAATTGGAAATAATTTGATAATTTGGGAGGTAAATTATTTGGAGGGGATTAACAGATTAAGATCTTGGATAATTATAGAGCTGAGCATTGTTACTTATGTATAAAGAAAATATTTTATTATAAAAGAAAATTTAGTGGAATTTAAAGGGTGAAAAAATATTAGTTATGGAGAGTTAAAATATGAATGAGGAAATTATAAGGAATGAAGAAATTATAAGAATCGAAGATATAAAGGATATATTAATAAAAAGATGGAAAATGATACTTTCAATAACATTGATGACAACTTTAACAGTTGGAATTATTAGCTTTTTTGTAATTGCACCTAAGTATGAAGCAAGTACAAAAGTTTTTATAGGAAAGGAAAACACTAAAAATGAAAATTATAATAATAGTGATATACAAATGTATCAGCAATTGTTAAAGACATATGCAGAAGTAATAACAACTAATAATTTAATTGAAAAAGCTATTGAGTCAAATGATTTGAATATAAATTCAGAGGAAGTTCTTAGAAGTTTAACAGTTACACCTAGTGCAAACACTCAAATTTTGGAAATAAAATATATAAGTACAGATAATGTATTAGCTAGGGATTTGATTGATGCAGTTACAACTCAATTTATAAAATCATCTACAGAGCTTATACCAAATGGTAATGTAAAAATAATAGAAACCGTAAAACTACCAGAAAACCCAGTAAGCCCAAATAAAAAGATGAATATAGCTATTGCCTTTTTACTTGGATTAATGGTTAGTATTGGACTAAGCTTCTTACTAAAATTTATGGATAATACTTTTAATAATAAAGAACAAATGGAAGAAGTGTTAGGATTACCAGTTTTAGGTGCTATTCCTGATTCTATTAATACTTAGAAAGGGGTACAAACATGTCATTGTTCAAAATAAGCAAAAATAAGCATAGAAAAAAACAAATACAATCGGATAATAGAGCTCATATAGGTTTTGTAGTAGACAATAAACCAAAATCAATACAAGCAGAAGCCTATAGAACTTTGAGAACTAATATACAATATTCTTCCTTTGACAAAGAAATAAAGACTATAGCTGTTACAAGTGCAGAAATGGCAGAAGGAAAATCAACGGTTGCAGGAAATATTGCTTTATCATTTGCTCAAAGTGAAAAAAAGGTTATTCTTATAGATTGTGATTTAAGAAAGCCATCAGTGCATAAGAATTTTAGAGTTTCAAATTTAGTTGGAGTTTCTGAAGTTTTACTTGGAAAATCCACACTTGAAGAATCAGTACAAAAGTGTAATGATAATTTTTATTTCTTAACTTCAGGAAAAATTCCACCAAATCCATCAGAAATGTTAGGATCATTAGCTATGACAGAGTTAATAGAAAGACTAAAAGAAGAATATGACATAATAGTATTAGATACTGCACCACTCCAAGCAGTTACGGATGCTCAAGTACTTTCGACAAAAGTTGATGGAACTATTTTAGTTGTAAGAGCAGCAAGAACAAAAAAAGATGTAGTAATAGAAGCAAAAAATCTTTTGGATAAAGTAGGAGCAAACATAATAGGAACTGTATTGCATGCAGTAGAAAATACAAGGGGAAAATACTATTATTATTATGGAAGTGAAGAAGAAAAACAATGATAGATATTCATTCACTGGAAGATAATTAATAAATATAAATGGAAGTAGAAATATAATACATTATTGTTTCT
>Ga0302162_10000485_pt1 | contig 10982 bp, 6 predicted proteins | sample I_Fen_E2_2_FD_193501 | JGI IMG/M metagenome (GOLD analysis project Ga0302162, IMG submission 193501) | Peat permafrost microbial communities from Stordalen Mire near Abisko, Sweden - I_Fen_E2_2 | ecosystem: Environmental > Terrestrial > Soil > Wetlands > Permafrost | place: Sweden: Abisko...
ATTGGTGGTCGATCTTTTGATTCACAAATTCCTCAGCATTGATACGGATCTCTACAAAGTCAGGTCGTAAATAATCCTTGATAATTTGTTTTACATCACCGGGCATGGTGGCAGTGAAAAGCATCTTGGTGATATCTTTATTGCACGATGTCAGTATTTTGTCAATTTCAGCTTTAAAACCCATATTCATCATTTCATCAGCTTCATCCAGTATCAGGTACTTTAAATCAGAAAGGCTTAGTGCATTTCGTTCCAGCAAGTCAATCAACCTCCCCGGAGTAGCCACTACCACATGGGTAGACCGTTTTAGTTTTTGTATCTGATCTTCGATCGGTGCACCACCATATACTGCCTCTGCAAATACACGGGACAGGTATTTGGAAAAAAGGAAGAATTCACGTGCCACCTGTTGCCCCAACTCACGGGTTGGAACCAACACCAATGCCTGTATCTTCGGAAGTTTTGGATCAATGGTTTGAAGGATGGGCAGGCAGAATGCTGCTGTTTTACCGGTACCCGTCTGTGCAACTGCCACTAAATCGGTATCGTGTTGGAGTATATGAGGTATTGCCTGAAGCTGTATGCCGGTTGGCTCTGTGATCTTGTTTTCAAGAAGGGCCTGAATAATGTTATCATTAATTCCTAAGTCTGAAAAAGTCATTTGTTGATTTTATTATAAACATGAATATGTGAAGGATGATGTTTTTTATGAATCATAGTTTATTCAAATTATGATTCACTAAAAACATTGATTATGTGGGTGTGTTTGGCTTTAAAATAAGTTAGGCTTTCGCTTTTTAGCTTCAGCAAGACTTAACAGATCCGCTTTCTGGGTTTGTTTTTCACGCAATACCTGGTATTCGGCTGCAATTTCCGCTTCGTAGGCTGCATGGTTCTTTTCACTCATTAATTGAGCTACCACATGCGTATTGACCGAAGCATCCTTGACATATACAACAGGACCTTTATAGTTTGGGGCAATTTTTACCGCTGTATGGATCTTTGACGTTGTAGCACCACCAATCAGCAATGGAACTGTCAATCCGGCTTTCTGCATTTCGGCTGCAACGATGGTCATTTCTTCCAGTGATGGAGTTATCAATCCACTTAAACCTACGATATCCACTTTTTCTTCAATAGCTACCCGGATTATTTTCTCTGTTGGAACCATGACACCCAGGTCGATTACTTCAAAGTTGTTGCAAGCAAGCACTACGGCAACAATGTTTTTTCCAATATCGTGCACATCGCCTTTTACGGTGGCAATAAGGAATTTTCCAGCTGAAGAGCTTTGCCCGGGTACTTTTTCTGCTTCGATTACCGGTTGAAGTATCGCTACAGCCTTTTTCATGGTCCGTGCTGTCTTTACCACCTGAGGCAGGAACATCTTACCATCACCGAACAAGTCCCCTACGATATTCATGCCGCTCATAAGTGGTTTCTCAATGATTTCAATGGCCGAATCGTATTGGGTTAATGCTTCCGCTAAATCTTCTTCCAGAAAGTCGCTGATCCCTTTTATCAGGGCATATTCCAGTCTGCCCTGCAAGGGACGTGAACGCCATTCATCCACTTTCTCTTCTTTAGCCCCTGTAGCTGTATTTTTTATTTTTTCTGCCAGCTCAATCATGCGCTCTGTGGCATCTGGACGACGGTTCAGAACTATATCTTCCACATGCTCCAGCAGCACAGGATCTATGTCTTCGTAAATCTGCAACATGCCTGCATTGACGATTCCCATGTCCATGCCTTCTTTGATAGCATAATATAGAAATACGGAATGAATTGCTTCGCGTACCACGTTGTTGCCTCGGAATGAAAAGGACAGGTTGCTTACACCGCCACTAATCTTCGCATACGGCAGGTTTTGTTTAATCCAACGGGTAGCATTCAGAAAGTCGACGCCATAGTTGCTGTGTTCCTCAATGCCGGTTGCAATGGCCAGTACATTCGGGTCAAAAATAATATCCTGGGGTGGAAAACCCACTTTATCAACTAGTAAATAATAAGCCCTGGTACAAATCTGAGTCTTCCGTTCAAAGCTGTCAGCCTGGCCTTTTTCGTCAAAGGCCATTATTATGGCAGCTGCCCCGTACGACCTGATCTTTCGTGCTTTTTTCAGGAATTCTTCTTCCCCTTCTTTCAGGCTGATGGAGTTGACAATGCATTTCCCCTGGACGCATTTTAAGCCCACTTCAATCACTTCCCACTTTGAGGAGTCAATCATGATTGGCACACGTGATATCTCAGGTTCAGAAGCCAGAAAGTGCAGGAAGGTAACCATTTCTTCCTTTGAATCGAGCATGGCATCATCCATGTTGATATCAATAACCTGTGCTCCATCATCCACTTGCTTACGTGCAATTCTCAGGGCTTCTTCGTATTTCTTTTCATTGATCAGTCGGAGAAATGCTTTCGATCCTGCTACATTGCAACGTTCGCCAATGTTGACGAATAACGACCTCACCCCCGACCCCTCTCCTTGAGGAGAGGGGGGAAGTGCATCGGTATCATTATTATTTGTTCGTAGTGAAGAAGGTAGATTTTCCAGTTCACTTTTAATTTTCTTAGCAACTTCATATGGATTTCTTAATACCTCTTCATTTGTATAGCGTAATACATTGAAACCAACAGAGTTTAAAACCTCAGTACGGAATTTATCATATTCCTGTTGCTCTTTTGTTGAATGGATTCCTCCGTCTACTTCAATGATTGCTTTTTTCTCAATACAAATAAAATCTGCAATAAAACCATTTACAATATGTTGTCTGCGTATTTTATAATCAATTTTTCTATTGCGGATACAGTCCCATAAAGCGTCTTCTGCTTTTGTGGGATTATGACGCATTTCTTTTGCTTTATCAATCAATAGATTCCATGAAATAGGATCAGTTGTAAAGTTGGAATGTTTAGACTCATCCGTCCAGCTCACAACATTCCCCCTCTCCTTAAGGAGAGGGGTCAGGGGTGAGGTTATCTCCAACAATTCCAACCCGCTTAACTCCAGGTTGGTACTTGCTGTTTTTCTTTCCCGTACAGTTGCATCTTTGATCATATCCTGATAGGTAGCGATATGGTCGGGTGAAGTGCCGCAACAACCGCCAATAATGTTCACCAGCTGTTCGTCAATATATTCTTTGACTTGTAATGCCATGGTTTCAGGAGTCTCGTCGTATTCACCAAACTGGTTTGGCAGTCCGGCATTCGGATACGCACTTACGAAACATGCTGAGTGTGTGCTTACTTCATGCAGGTACGGTTTTAAATCTTTCGCTCCAAACGAACAGTTTAAACCTACCGATAAGAGGTTGGCATGTCCCACGGAGGCAAGGAATGCCCGTATGGTTTGTCCTGACAGGGTCCTGCCGCTTGTATCAGCCACTGTTGCCGACAGCATGATGTCAACACGTCTGTCGAGCTCTTTCATGGCTTCCTCGGCGGCATAAATGGCTGCCTTGGCATTCAGGGTATCAAAAATTGTTTCTATCAACAAGGCATCTACTCCACCTTCAATCAATGCCAGAATTTGTTCTTTATATGCTGAAACCAGATCCTCATAGCTTACTGCCCGGAAATCAGGATGATTCACATCCGGTGACATGGATGCAGTTTTGTTGGTTGGACCAACGGCTCCAGCCACAAATCTTGGTTTATCAGGATTTTTAGTGGTATATTCATCTGCAGCCTGACGTGCCAGGCGTGCCCCTTCCAGGTTTATCTCACGGACAAATTCTGCCATGCCGTAATCTTCCATCGAGATACGTTGTGCATTGAACGTATTTGTTTCGATAATATCTGCTCCGGCTTCCAGGTACTCTTTATGAATAGACTGAATAATAGCTGGCTGTGTCAGGTTCAGTAAGTCATTATTTCCCCTGACCAGATTTTTCCAGTTGGCAAAGCGTTCCCCGCGATAATCTTTTTCCGCGAGTTTATGTCGTTGTATCATGGTTCCCATCGCACCATCCAAAACAAGGATAAGGTGTTCAAGTTCTTTTCTTAGTTTCATGTTTTCGGCTTTAAGAGTACAAAGATAATGAATATCAATTCATAATTAATAATTCATAATTCATAATTATATTAATATTCTAAATGATAATGAAATACAGTATTAATTCATAATTCATAAATCATAATTCATAACAGGTAAAGTTCATACGAAGAGCAACTATATAAAAACGCCGCAGAATATCCCGCAGCGTTTCTTAATTCTTAATTCTTAATTCTTAATTATCTTATCAGTCCTTTTCCAGTCATTTCCTTTGGTTGTGCAATGCCCAGGATCTGGCAAATGGAAGGAGCTACATCAGCCAGTTTGCCATTCTCTACTTTTGCATCGGCACGGCTGGTTACATAAACAAACGGTACCGGATTCAACGTATGTGCCGTATTAGGCGATCCATCCGCATTCTCAACATGATCGGCATTCCCGTGGTCGGCAATGATAATCACTTCATAGTCGTTGGCTTTCGCAGCTTCCACCACTTCTTTCACACAATTGTCAACAGTTATAACCGCTTTTTGGATTGCTTCGTAAATGCCGGTATGTCCCACCATATCACCATTGGCAAAGTTCAAGGCGATAAAATCGTATTTTTGGGTATTCAGTGCGGCAACAAGTTTATCCGCTACTTCCGGTGCACTCATTTCCGGTTGCAGGTCATAGGTAGCTACCCGGGGAGAAGGAACAAGGATTCTTTCTTCGCCGTCAAATTCGCTTTCACGTCCTCCTGAGAAAAAGAAGGTCACGTGTGCAAATTTCTCTGTTTCGGCTATACGCAGTTGCTTTAATCCCAGGCTGGATATATATTCTCCGAGTGTGTTCTGAACATTGTCTTTGTCGAATAAAATGTGTAATCCTTTAAATGAGGAATCATAGGGAGTCATGCAATAATATTCCAATGGGATAGTATGCATGCCTGCTTCCGGCATTTCTGTCTGGGTAAGTACCACGGTCAGTTCCTTGGCACGATCATTCCGGTAATTAAAGAAGATAACCACGTCACCTGCTTCAATAGTTGCTAACGGCTTCCCGGCAGCATCAACGGCTATTATTGGTTTGATAAATTCATCGGTAATTCCTTCATCGTACGAAGCCTGTAAAGCAGCTACAACATCCGTGGTGGCTGCACCTGTCCCGTTTACCAGCAGGTCATAAGCCAATTTTACCCGTTCCCAGCGTTTATCGCGGTCCATGGCATAATAACGGCCAATCACAGAGGCTATTTTACCTCCTGATTTTTTTGTATGTTGTTCCAGTTGTTCCAGGAATCCTTTTCCACTGCGTGGGTCGGTATCACGGCCATCCATAAAGCAATGTACAAAAGCATCATCGATGCCGTATTCCTTTGCAATATCGCACAATTTGAATAAATGGTCCAGTGAACTATGAACGCCTCCATCGGAAACTAATCCCAGAAAGTGAATTTTCTTTTTATGATCGCGTGCATACGAATAAGCACTGATAATTTCAGGGTTATCCATGATGCTGTTGTCGCGGCATGCAATGTTTATTTTTACCAGGTCCTGGTATACTACCCGTCCGGCACCGATATTCAGGTGACCTACTTCCGAGTTGCCCATTTGCCCTTCAGGAAGTCCTACATCTTCCCCTGATGCAAGCAGTTGTGAATTCGGATAATTGGCCAGTAATGATTTCCAGTAAGGAGTTGGCGTGCTGTAGATAGCATTGGAATGAGAATGATTCCCTATTCCCCAACCATCCAAAATCATAAGAAGTGCTTTTTTGCTCATATTATTTTGTTGATTATTATTTGATTCGTTAATTCGGATGGTTGATGACCAACTTACATATCCTTCATTTTTTGAAGGTGCAAAATTACTCATTTTTCAGCATGTAGCAAACATCTTCCTGTCGATTTTTTTGTTATACTTTGCCGGAATAAAATGCGATCCATCACGATAGCTATCGGGTTGGTTTAATTATTTGTTTTGTTTTAATTTGTAGAATACATTTTCAAATTTTCAAATGAATACATTTTTACATTTTCAAATTTTCAAATTTCACGTATCTTTGCATTCTAAAAGCTAAATCCTATGTTTATTGTTATTGCCTGTATGGTAGCCGGAATTGTGGTGGGTTATTTGTTGCGCATGCGGAGAATTCATTTTATCCATCGATTCATATTGATACTTATCTGGTTGCTCCTGTTTATGCTTGGACTGGAGGTCGGTGCCAATGAAACAGTTATCCGTCAGTTCGGCACCCTTGGGATCGAGGCTTTCCTGCTGGCTTTTGCAGGGACTTTGGGCAGTGTTATCTTTGCCTGGTTTCTATGGTTGACGGTACGTACTAAATCCGTATCCAAATGAAAGGCAGCATCATTATTCTTTCTTTCTTTGCCACGGGATTGCTGCTTGGCATATTCCGTTTTTTCCCGCAGGAGATTTTAAATTATAACATCAGTTTCTATGTCCTTTGCGCCTTGATGTTTTCTGTTGGCATCAGCATAGGCAATGACCCTTCGGCTTTCGGTCAGTTTCGAAACTTAAATCCCCGTCTTATTTTTCTCCCCCTGATGACCATTGTAGGTACCTGGCTTGGTGTGATAGCCGTAAGTTTCTTTCTTAAAAACCGTACCATGGCCGATTGCCTGGCAGTAGGGTCCGGTTTTGGCTACTATTCACTGTCCAGCATCCTCATTACCCAGTACAAAGGGGCTGAACTGGGGACCATTGCGTTGCTTGCTAATATTATGCGTGAAGTCTTAACCCTCCTTTTAGCTCCCTGGATGGTCAGGTATTTCGGTAAACTGGCACCCATCTGTGCAGGTGGAGCAACTACCATGGACACTACCTTCCCCATTATTGTCCGTACCTCCGGAAAAGACTATGCCATTGTATCCATTTACCAGGGTTTTATCATGGACTTTACCGTTCCGTTTCTGGTAACGTTTTTCTGTAGCATGTAGCAGATTAGTTAAAATGCAGGATTATTTGTTAAGTTATAATTAATTGAATATCTTTACCAATCATTATCAGTGTAACCATCTTCTTAAGTAGTAGGAAGTATTTAATGCCCTATTATTTTAAATAAAACTTCATAAACCCTCAGCTCTATCACCCTCTCCCGATAGCTATCGGGAGAGGGAGAGGGCAGGGGGAGAGGTCATATTAAATGAAGAAATAAAACTAGACATTATATTGTTCCACCTTCTTATTTCCTGTATATTTCCATTTATGAAAAGTAAAAATATAGTAATTGCTCTTTTTGTATTTATTTCCACGTGTATAAATGCACAAACCTTTTTCAAACCCGGTTATGTAATTAAGTCTGTCGGCGATACTCTGTTTGGTGAAGTTGATTACCGCGGGGGGGCCCGTATGTCCAGAATATGTACTTACCGGCACACTGCCAAAGACAGTGTCCGTCATTTCTCTCCTGATGAGATACTGGGCTACCGTTTTCCGGAGAGTAAGTATTACATTTCGAAGGAAGTTGATGGTAATAAATTCTTTCTGGAGTTCCTGATTAATGGACGGTTGAATGTCTATTATTTAAAAGATGAGCGTGGCGAAGACCATTATTATATTGAAAAAGACAGTCTTGGATTTGCTGAAATTCCATACAAGGAAGGATCTAAAATGAAAGAAGGACAGGAATATTTATATTCATCCACAAGGCATATAGGATTGTTGAACTATTATATGCAAGATGCCAAAGGATTACAGACTGAGATCATGAATGTAAAAAAGCCAAGTCATGAAAACCTGATAAACCTTGCCAAAGATTATCATAATGCGGTGTGCGATGGTGATAAATGCATTATTTATGCAAAGAAGCTTCCTCCGTTTAAGGTAGGTTTAGAAGTCTCAGGAGGAATGTCATTTGTAAAAGATGAATTTTTCGGTAATTACAACTTTGCTCAGGCCGGAATCATTGCCCATATCTGGATGCCAATGGTAAATGAAAATTTGTTTCTTAAAACAGGTATTCTTTTTGCGCCGGTTGGATCACCGGATCAAAATGACTTTGGGACAGAGTTTACATTTCAGGTGGAATATGTCTATCCACATGGTATTATTCGGCCTAAATTTGCTATCGGGTCTAATTTACCTTTCCTGACACTGGATCTGACACCGGGAATAAATGTAAAACTGACTAAAAGGTTGTTCTGGACTACAAATTTCAATGTCGGGTTGTTGCCATATTCTCCTTCCGATTCAAATGGTGTTCTGAAAATTTCACTTTATAGTACATCGATTTCAACAGGATTGTATCTAAACATTTAAAATCATATAAACACAAAGAGACTGTTTCAACATGGTGTTGATCCGGTCTCTTTTTCGTATGGCTAATTGTCAGTATATTTACTACGTTATTTTGTGCTATTTTACTATTTCACCGGAATAAACTGTATAATCCAGTTGTTGTTGGTGGTTCCTTTACATAAAACCGAAATCTCTGTCCCATCACTGTTTGCAAAAACATAATTTGCACTTACGTTAAACGAGTTAGCTTGCGTATCAGGTTGGTAGAGCAAGTCGTAGGCGTATTGTTTTACAAGTGTATAGTCATTGTCTTCAAACTGGAATATGCTGGATGATGTTGATGCATCGGAAGAATAAGAAGTATTCTGGATAACCCACAAATTTCGATTGCTGTGATATAGGAAAGATATTCCATAGTTGTATCCGCTGGCTATATTAATTTTACCAATCGCGTTAATGTCGGCATTGAATGTATCAGTCGATCCGGTTGAGCTGGTTGTCCTGTAAATATTGCTGTTTTTAGCAAAAATATACTGACCATCTTCCGACATCCAGAAATTAGTCAGGTCCATATGCGAGTAGCTTTTTTGGCTTTTGCCTGGTATATTAAAAGCAAAGAAGCCGCTTGGTGATGTAGAATTCCGTGTAGCTATCAGATAAGGCTGGTTGGGTACTTTCTTGACAATGGAACTACCATCCAGGCTATACTTGTCAGGGTCATCGTATACAGAGCCGTTAGCTGTATTCATCCAGTGAAGGCTTGAGAAACTTCCACCGGTTTGCGTATAACTAAACCAGTCGTTTTCAGCCCAGGCAATGTCATGTACAGAATAGTCTGACAGGTAGTTCGCTTTTACCGTATTGGTTGATAAATCGATGGCGCTTATTGATCCATTGTGTCCTACGGCAGCTTTTGTCCAGTCTTCCGAGATGGCAAAACATGTCGGGGCTTTGCTTAATGCTATTTCATGCAAAACGGTTCTTGCTTTTACATCATATACAATAAACTTGTTTGGCGCTCCGGTTACATAATACAATGTATTTGTATTTTTATTGAACACGGCATCCGATATGTTTCCATCAACAGCACGAATGTTCGCATTAGTTCCGGGTGCAACAGCTGTAACTGTTATGCTGTAGGTCAAATGGTAAACATCATTGGTTTTCAGATTTACGATAGCCGTATTCTGTCCGGGCGATAGTTTTGTACGGTCGCAGGTAAAGACAATATTACCGTACGAAGTATATGGATTATACCTCCCGCTTGATGGCGCAATGGTCAGCCAGGCGGGTATGTCTTTAAATTCCCAGGTAAGCAAACCGCTTCCATAATTGCCGAAAGTTATGGCTTTTGACGTTTCTGTTGAGGCAAAACTAATGGCACTGGTAGATATATTCAGTTGAGGTGTCCCAAGGTCGGTCGTGACATTTATCGATACACTTGGATGCGCCTTATCGTTTGTCGAAAGTACAATTGTACCAGCCAGAGCACCCGAAGTGTTTTTACCGGGTATAATTTTCAGCGGTATGTTATACGAATTATATTGAGAAATGTATAGGCCGCTTGATACAATCCGGGCAGTATCGACAGCCAGCCAGGCAGGCATACTGGTGAAATTCCATATTAAGATCCCTAAGCCGGTATTCTGAATTTGCAGATAGGGATAGCCATACGTGCTATACGACAGGGTGATCGAACTCTGGACCGCCACTGTAGGATTTCCTTCCGTTACATAGGCAACAGGAACTTTGTAGTTCTTTCCATCTGACTTTACGGTCATAAAATCCATATAAACACCCACCTCACTGAAAACAGAATTCTTTTTAGCAGAACACTCTACAAGTGCGATACTATCAGACAAATGTCCGGTATTGGAACCGACAGTGAGCCACGATGGTTTCGATACAATTTCATAATCAGCATCTTTCACCATTGGCAGCTTAAACTGACGGTCGGAAGCCGGCCAGTCGGGTGAAATATAAATATTTGATACTCCGATAGGTGAAGTAACAGAAGTCAGATTCTCGTTCAGGAAATCATTGGTGCAACCTGTTAGCAGGCTGAGGATTGTGAATAATATGGTGTTTTGAATGATACGTTGCATACCTGAATTTGTTATTGGTTGAATTATAAATGAAAACGTAAAACAAGCGAATAATCAATACGGGATAAGTTCATTGCATTGGGAAGTTTCTGATTTTTCGTGGAGGAACTGGTATTATTCGGTCCTCTTGTTTCAAAACTTGCTTTTTTTAATAAACTCCATAGATAATCACCTCCTAAACCAACCGATAGGTTCCGGTTTAACCTGTATTCGGCAGTAAGTCCTAATTTGGCTGACAAGGAGTTGCCTGTAAGTAATGAATTGTTTGTAACTTCTGTGTAACCGGTATTGTCAACGGTGGGATAAGTCCCCTGATCTTCCATACGCATAAATAAAAGCCCACCCGAAAGTGATTCACTAAGCGTAAACTTTCGTTGTACATCAAGGTGCTGTACGAATAGAACTGATGGCCCCAGATAATTGATATACTGGCGGTATTTTTCATATACCATTAAAAATAGTGACTGGTTGTATTGAGTTGACATGCTGCCACTGGAGCTTGTAACAAGAAATGAATATTCGGCTCCCAAACCCAAGGAAATGTTTATCATATAATGAGCGCTGGTATTGATATGAAATCCTGTTGTCAGATTGTTGTAATAATCCGGCATGGCAGTTGTGGATTGAATGTTGTCAAAGTACCAT
>Ga0302162_10000490_pt1 | contig 10948 bp, 9 predicted proteins | sample I_Fen_E2_2_FD_193501 | JGI IMG/M metagenome (GOLD analysis project Ga0302162, IMG submission 193501) | Peat permafrost microbial communities from Stordalen Mire near Abisko, Sweden - I_Fen_E2_2 | ecosystem: Environmental > Terrestrial > Soil > Wetlands > Permafrost | place: Sweden: Abisko...
ATAATAAAAAAAGAGATAACAATTGTTATACATAGAAAGGGGATTATTATATGCCATTTATAGGATCTAAAATAACAGTAAAAATTTCAAAAGAAAAAGAAGAAATAGTAAAGAAAAGATTAGGTGAAGCAATAAAATTAATTCCAGGGAAAAGTGAAACATTTTTAATGATTGGATTTGAAGATGAATATTCACTTTATTTGGGAGGAGAAAAGTTAGATAAGGGTGCTTTCATTGAAGTTAAAGTATTTGGAAAGGCAAGCAAAGAAGCATTTTCTGTGTTAACTAAAGAAATTTGTAGTATTTATGAGGAAGAATTGCAAATACCACAAGATAAAATATATGTTAAATATGAGGAAGTTGAAAATTGGGGATGGAACGGAAGCAATTTTTAGATAAAAACTATACTTATGTGGATAATCCACCGAAATGAAGGTCATGCATTTGTTCAACCGTAGAGTTCTATGATAAATAAAAAGTCATAGGGCTTCTTTTTATTTTTTTAAAAAATTATATAGAGCGTATAATTATAGAGATATTTCAAAAATAAAATTTTATAATTATATAGTAATAATGTCATATTTTTTAATAATGGGGGCAAAATATATTTACACTCATATTCAAATAAAATTAATTTTTTGAGGAGGTAATTACAAATGGTACATGACAATGAACATTCAACGAGAGATAATGTCGGTGGTAAAAGTATTATGGGTTGGATAGGAAGGCTAGTATTAACAGCAATAATTTTAGGAATAACATCATTTTTCACACCTGGTTTTAGTATTAATGGATTATGGTCATTTTTATTAGCTGCAATTGTAATAAGTGTATTAGATTATTTAGTAGAATCATTTATGGGAGTTGATGCATCACCTTTCGGAAAGGGGTTAAAAGGATTTGCTATTGCCGCAGTAATAATATATGTAGCACAATTTTTAGTTCCACATATGAGTGTGTCTATAATAGGTGCATTATTAGCAGCTTTAGCTATCGGAATATTAGATGCAGTAATGCCTGGTAGGGCAATGTAAGTTTTAGTTTTCAATATTTTAATACAAAAGAGGGGTGATTTTATTATAGTCATCCCTCTAAAATTTTAATATTTAATTTTAAATTAAATTTTTATTCATGCAACTCTAATGGTAATCCATCTGGATCATTGAAGAAAGTGAATTTTTTATTTGTGTATTCGTCTATTCGAATTGGTTCTGTTACAATTCCTTTTGAATTTAATTCATCGATAACATCTTCAATATTATTAACGCAAAAAGCAAGATGCCTTAATCCACATGCTTCAGGTCTAGTAAGTCTTTGTGGCGGTTCAAGCATTGAGAAAAGTTCTATTTCACTGTTGCCTATTCTTAAATCTAATTTATAAGAATTTCTTTCTTTTCTATAGTTTTCTCGTATAATTTCAAATCCTAATATGTTTACATAAAAATTTTTAGATACCTCATAATTAGAAACTATAATAGCAATATGGTGTATTGAATTTAATTTCATAAAATTCTCCTTTGCATAAGACATATTCAAATTTTTTAATATGCCAAATAAAAATAATAATATAATAAGTATACTTTCAGAATTCAAAAAAAACAATCGTATTAAAATTAAACAAATAAATGTACAAATAAAAATAAATACTATTAATTAGTGTATAAAATATATGGTATAATTCTGTATTAGTAATTATAATTGAGTGTAAACAAAAGCAAAGCTATTAAGAGTTTAATTTTATATAGTAATTTACCAATAGGAGAAAAATATGAATAAGTTGTTAAAAATAGGTATAGACATTGGTTCAACAACTATTAAAATGGTTGTTGTAAGTGGACATGAAAACGTAATATATAAAACATATAGAAGGCATTTATCAGATATAAGAAATGCTTTAAGAGGATGTTTAGAAGATGCAAAAGAACTTATAGAAGATAGTAAGTTAACATTTTCAATATCAGGTTCAGGTGGAATGAGTTTAGCTGAAAAGTTAAATGTTGAGTTTGTACAAGAAGTTATAGCAAGCACTAAGGCTATACAAAAGCATAATCCAGATACTGATGTGGTTATAGAATTAGGTGGAGAAGATGCAAAGATTACTTATTTAAATGGTGGCGTTGAACAAAGAATGAATGGGACGTGTGCTGGGGGAACTGGTGCTTTTATAGACCAAATGGCATCACTTTTGAATATGGATGCTAGTGGCTTAAATGAAGTAGCAAAAGAATGTAATAATATTTATCCAATAGCAGCTAGATGTGGAGTTTTTGCTAAGACAGATGTACAACCTTTAATTAATGAAGGTGCTAGAAAAGCAGATATAGCAATGTCTATATTTCATGCCGTTGTAGTACAAACTATAAGTGTGTTAGCATGTGGAAGACCAATATTAGGCAAGGTAGCATTCTTAGGAGGACCGTTAACATTTCTTTCAGAACTTAGAAAAAGATTTATAGAAGTACTTGAATTAAAGGATGAGGAAGTTATTTTCCCTGATGATTCAGAACTTTATGTTGCTTTAGGTGCAGCTTTAAGCTGTGATACTAAAAACAACACAAATTATGATGATATTTTAAGAAAATTAGAAGAAGTAAAGGCATCAGAAGAAGAAATGGCTCATAGCTTAGAACCACTTTTTAAAGATCAACGGGAGTATGATGAGTTTAAGAATAGGCATGATAAAAGTGTTGTTAAGGAATTAAGTATTGAAGAGGCTAAAGGGAATTGCTTTTTAGGGATTGATGCAGGGTCTACAACAACTAAAGCTACTCTTATAAATGAAGATGGAGAAATTCTTTATTCATATTATGCTAGTAATAAAGGAAATCCTGTAAATACTGCAGTTAGAATTTTAAAAGAAATTTATGAAAAGTTGCCGAAAGATGCTAAGATAATAAATTCTGGTGTAACCGGATATGGAGAAGCTTTATTAAAGGAAGCTTTTGGAATTGATATAGGCGAAATAGAAACAGTAGCTCATTATAAAGCTGCAAAATTCTTTTGCAATGACGTTGATTTTATATTAGATATAGGTGGACAAGATATGAAATGCTTGAGGATAGAAGATGGAACTATTCAAAGTATAACACTAAATGAAGCTTGTTCAGCTGGGTGTGGATCATTTTTACAAGCTTTTGCAGAATCTTTAAAACTGGACATAAAGGATTTTTCAAAGAAGGCTATATTTGCAAAGTCACCAGTAGACCTTGGCTCAAAATGTACTGTATTTATGAATTCAAAGGTAAAACAAGCCCAAAAGGAAGGTTTTACAGTAGAAGACATAGCAGCAGGACTTGCTTATTCTGTTGTTAAAAATACATTATATAAAGTAATTAAGCTTAGAAATCCCGATGAACTTGGAAATAATATAGTTGTTCAAGGTGGAACTTTTTATAATGAAGCAGTACTTAGAAGTTTTGAACTATTATCAAAACGTCAAGTTATAAGACCAAACATATCAGGACTTATGGGAGCTTTTGGTGTTGCACTTTTAGCTAAGAAAAGACATACAGAAGGATATGAAACAACTTTAGTACATAAGGAAAATATAGATAAAGTCGAAATGAAGTCTACTGCAGTTAGATGTGGTAAATGTTCAAATAATTGTTTATTAACAGTTAATAAATTTCATAACGGAAACAGATTTATTGCTGGTAATAAATGTGATGAACCACTAGGGATTGATAAGAACAAAATGTATATACCAAACCTTTATGAATATAAGTACAAAAGATTATTTGGCTATAAACCTTTAGAAGAACACGAAGCTAAACGTGGAGTAATAGGTATACCGAGGGTATTAAATATATATGAAAATTATCCTTTATGGTTTACATTCTTTACGGAACTTGGATTTAGAATAGAATTATCTCCAAAGTCTTCTAAGAAAATTTATGAAAAAGGTTTAACATCAATAATATCAGAAACGGCATGTTATCCGGCTAAATTAGTTCATGGTCATGTAGAAGATTTAATAGAAAAAGGAATTAAAAATATATTCTACCCATGTATACTACATGAAACTAAAGAGTTTGAAAATGTGACAAATACATTTAATTGTCCTGTAGTTACCTCGTATTCAGAGGTTATAAAAAATAATTTAGAATCTATAGAATTGAATAATGTTAACTTTATGAATCCTTTTTTACCTATAGCTAATAAATCAAAACTTAAAAAGAGATTAAAAGAAGCATTAAAGAGCTTTAATATTTCTCAAAAAGAAATTAATCATAGTGTAGATAAGGCATGGGAAGCTCAAGAAGAGTTTAAGAAGGATATAAGAAATAAAGGAATAGAAACTTTAGATTACATAAAGGTACATAATATTAAGGGAATAGTACTTGCAGGAAGACCATATCATATAGATCCAGCAATAAATCATGGTATGCCAAAACTTATTAATAGTTTAGGTATGGCAGTCTTCACAGAAGATTCTATAGCTCATTTAGGGGATTTAAAAGGAGAGCTTAATATAGTTGATCAATGGGCATATCATTCTAGATTATATAGATCTTCTAATTACATATTAGATAGAGACGATATGGAGCTAGTACAGCTTACATCCTTTGGTTGCGGATTAGATTCATTAACAACAGATGTTGTGTCAGAGATATTGCATAGTCATTCTAAAATATATACTAATATTAAAATCGATGAAGGAAGTAATTTAGGTGCTGCGAGAATAAGATTAAGATCTTTAAAAGCTGCAATAGGTGAAAGAGAAAATAATAATTTTGTAAGAGTTAGAAAAGAACTTGAGCTAAATAATAATACTGTTAATACTAGCAAAAAAGGAACTATTATAGTACCACAGTTTTCGCCAATACATTTTGAAATATTAGAAGCAGCATTTAATCAAAGTGGATATGATTTGGTTGTTCTTAAAGATGATAATAATGCTATTGAAGAAGGTTTAAAATATATTAATAATGATATTTGTTATCCAGCAATAGTTGTTATAGGTCAACTTATAGACGCATTAAAATCTGGAAAATATGATTTAGATAATACGAGAGTGTTATTAGCTCAATCCGAAGGACAATGTAGATATACCAATTATGTTAAGGTATTGGAAAAAGGGTTAAGGGAAGCAGGCTTTAAAAATATACCTGTTTTTACTCTAAGTCTTGCAGGGCAAAAGAAGGACAGTGGCTTAGAAGGAATAAACCTTGAGTTAGTAAAAAAATCTATAATCGGAGTTATTTATGGAGATTTATTAAGTAAAGTTCTTCATAGAGTTAGACCTTATGAAAAAGTAAAGGGAAGTGCAAATGAACTTTATGAAAAATGGTTAGAAATCTGTAAGGAGTTCTTTAATGAACCCAATAAGAATAAATTTAAGAATATAATTAATGAGATAGTTAATGAATTTGAGAATTTACCAAGAATTGATGCAGATAAGCCTAAAGTAGGTTTAGTTGGAGAATTATTAGTTAAGTTTAATCCCATTGCAAATAATCATATAGTGAAAATGCTTGAAGATGAAGGCGTTGAAGTTGTACATAATGATTTTTTATCATTATTCTTAGCTAGTGCTAAAAATCAAATATTTAATCACAAACATTTAGATGGCACATACATAAATAAAATAAAAGGACAATTAACAATTAATATTATTGAAAAATATCAAAAAGTATATTTAGATGCACTTAAAAGCAGTAAAATATTTTATGTTAGTGAAAAAATTGATGAATTAGCTAATAATGCAAGTGAAATTTTATCTCTTGGAAATCAATCAGGAGAAGGGTGGAAACTACCTGGAGAAATCATAGAATTATCTAACTGGGGTGTTAATAATGTGGTTTGTATGCAGCCTTTTGGATGTTTACCAGCTCATGCAGTAGCAAGAGGAACAATTAAGGCTTTAAAGAAACAAAATAAAAAATTAAACATAGTAACAATAGAATATGATCCAGGGTCAAGTGAAGTAAATCAAAACAATAGAATTAAACTTATGCTTGCAAGTGCTTTTAATAGAATATAACACCGAAATGAAGGTCATGCATTTGTTCAGATTACAGATGCATGACTTTTATTCTAGTTAGATATATTCAAAAGTTTAGTTATTATCTTGAGTATCTATACTAGTTTTATTCTGCAATTTATCAAATCTACTCATTACTTCAGCCATTGTATATTTAGAAATTTGTGGCAAATCACTGTTGGTTGCATCCTTAAAATCTAATCCAGCTTGTGAAAAGCCTTCGTCTACTGCTTCTCTCATTTTTTGCAACTTATCTGGATCATCTCCAGTTATAGCTGTTGCCATTGTCAATATACTTAATATATTCCAAATGATAATTGCAATTGATGAACTTAAGGATATACTATCATTTAATAGAGTTCAAAGAGAAAGATGTAAGAATGAAAAATAGATTTATAAAAGCATAATTTTTATTATTAGGAATAGAACACGAAATTGCAACAGATGGACAAATAATCCATAAATATAGTATGCTAATAGGAAATATGAAATACAGTTTAAATTATACTTAAGGAGTGAAATTTATGAAGTACGATTTCGAAACACTGGTATCTAGAAAAAATATAGGAGCAAGTAAATGGAACCTAATGTCGAAAGTTAATCCTGATGTTAAAGATAATATAGTACCATTTTCTGTAGCTGATATGGAGTTTAAAAATCCACCACAAATTGTAGACGGTTTAAAAAAATATATTGATTCTAGTATTATGGGATATACTGAATCTACAGAAGAATATTATAAAGCTGTATGTAATTGGATGGAAAGAAAACACGATTGGAAAATAAGAAAAGAGTGGATTGCAGAATTTTCAGGTGTAGTACCAGCATTGTATACAATTATTAAAGCACTTACAAAAGAAGAAGATAACGTGCTTATTATGACTCCAGTATATTATCCATTTTATAAGGCAATTACAACTAATAACAGAAAAGTTATAAATACTGAATTAATTCTTTGCAAAGATCATTATGAAATTAATTTCGACGATTTTGAAGAAAAAGCAAAATTAGAAAAGACAAAATTACTTATTTTGTGTAATCCTCATAACCCTGTTGGTCGCGTCTGGAGTGAAGAAGAGTTAAAAAAAATAGGTGAAATATGTATAGAAAATAATGTAGTTGTAGTATCTGATGAAATTCACTTTGATTTAATAATGCCTGGATTTAAGCACACAGTATTTGCAAATATTTGTGAAGAATTTGCAAATAATTCGGTTATTTGTACTGCACCAAGTAAAACTTTTAATTTAGCAGGACTACAAACCTCTAACATTATAATTCCAAATAAAAAGATCAGAAATAAAATTATAAGTGAACGAAGAGCTGCAATTGGAAATTCTGGTTTAAATATATTTGGTTATAAAGCTTGCGAAATTGCTTATAATGAATGTGAAGATTGGCTTGATGAACTTATAAAAGTATTAGCCGCAAATAAAAAACTTGTAGAAGATTTTATGAAAAAAAATATCCCTGAAATTAAAGTCATAGATTTAGAAGGAACATATCTTCAATGGTTAGATTTTAGAAGTTTAGAAAAAGATCATAAAGCATTAGAAAAATTTATGCAGATAGAAGCACAATTTTTCTTGGATGAGGGATATATATTTGGAGATGAAGGGAAAGGTTTTGAAAGAATTAATTTAGCATGTCCAACTAGAGTTTTAAAGGAAGCGCTAGAGAGATTACTTGAAGCTGTAATGAGATGCTATAGATAACAAGGCTAAAATGTCAATGCTGAATTGAAAATCACTTAACCCTTAGTGTTTCAAAGTTTTGATGAGTTTACAAATTTATAATTTACTGTACAAATACAAAGGTATCTATGTAAATGTGTAACTATGTACCTATGTAAGAAGATATCTTTATACATAGGTATATATATTTAAATGAAAATATATAAATATGTACAAAGGTAACTATTTAAATATGTAACTAGGTAAGTAGATTCAAAGAAAAGTATATAAATAGGTACATATATTACTATTTAAATATGTAAGAAGGTACCTTTATACATAGTTACATAGATTTAAAGAAAAATATATACATAGGTAAATATTTGTAGGAATAATGCCATGTGAGCGTGGGTGGAGTAAATTATTTCACTTATAAGTTAATGTATAAAAAGAAGAAAACACAAAATATTATTATGACGTGTGTGATTTTTTGTATAACATGTTATAGTAAGTGTTACAAAAAACAATAATCTAATGAACAATAGTAAATTAAAGCGAACTATATGTTAAATTAAGAAAGGGGAAAAATATATGATGAAAGCACAAATTAATCTTATTACGATTTGGACAAATGATATAGATAAAATGAAAAATTTCTATAATCAAGTTCTCGGATTTAGAATTGAAAATGACCTTGGTAATTATGTTGAATTTGAAAACGATGGAGCAAGGTTTGCTATTTGTATGAGAGATGTTATGTATGTGTATAGTAGCGAATATAGGAAAGAGTCATTTGGACAAGGCTTTGAACTTGCTTTCCCATGTGAAAATCCTAATGATGTTGATGAATCATTTAAGGAGTTAATCTCTAAAGGAGCAACTTCTGTTCATGAACCACAAGATATGCCTTGGAATCAAAGAACAGCACTATTTGCTGACCCAGATGGAAATATACATGAAATTTTTGCAGAAATTAAATAGTACGTAGTTTTCTTCAAAGGTGTAAGAATTAAAAAGTTGTAGTTGCTACACCAATGTAAATTTTGAAGATCCATTTGGTAGGAGGGTGTGAAAATGAAAACTGCATATGAAGTAGGTTTATTTAATTGGAATAGTGGAATATACGTCTCCATCCTTTTTGCGATTATCTCCATAGGTTTTTTTATATATCGTATAAAACATAGAAGAGAAATTAAAACACCTCGTTTGGGTTTTATTATTATCCTTATGTTATCTTTAATATTTACGGTAATAAGTGAATTACATTCTCATTATACACAGTTTTGCGAACTTAAATCAGGCAATTATAAAACTATAGAAGGGGAAATTTCAAATTTCAAAAGAGATGCAAAAGGTACTCAATATTTTTCTATTAACAGTCAGGACTTTAAAATGCTGAGTAATGCATATATGGAACAACCATCTCATTCAGATGATTTCGCAAAGAATTTATCAGATAATAAATATTTAGTGAAAATATATTATTCAGGTAATCAGATTTTAAAAGTTGAATATCAAGAGTAAGTTGATGCACAATCTTCTTATATTGAGCATTATAATTAGATAATCCTAACCATAATTTTTAAAGCTATATTTCAACACAATATTAAGACATAGCCTTAAAAGAAAAAGATAGTAAAAACTATTATTGACAAAATTTATGTTGTAATATATTATTTAAGAGAATTAAAATTTTATAAATTATAAGCAATGATAAAGAGGAGTAAAAATTTTAGGCATTAGTAGGAAACTCACTCAAACGAGTTGAGGAGTACAGTTCTTTAACTAAATCATAGAATAAGGAAACTCATTCAGATGATCAGATGAACTGAGGAGTACAGTTATTTTAGATAAATCATAGATTTAGAAAAAACTAGTAAGAACTAGCAAGAGAGAGGGAACAGCTGAAAACCCTTATGCTGAAGATTTTGAAGGTAGCTTTTGAGCTTCTTTAGTGAAATTAATAGTAGCTAAAGACGGTTTGTCTAAATCGTTATTTGAATTAAGAGTTTATTCAATCAATGCATTTTATTGGTTGCGTAGAAATAAAGGTGGTACCGCGAGTTTTCGTCCTTTTTGTGACGAAGGCTCTTTTGGCGTTGAGAATCCAAATTTCATATTTGGTTATTCGAAAGCCCCCAGCGAACGCATGTGAGTCGGGTTTCCTTTTAAAATATATAAAGTTCAACGAAAATTTGTTCATTTATTGTGAATTGTACATTGAGTAAATTAAAAGTTTGGAGGAATGAAAATGTCAGAAATTAAAAACATATCAACTACATATGATCCTAAAGAATTTGAGGAAAGAATCTATAAAAATTGGGAAGAAAAAGGTTATTTTACACCAGTAATTGACAAGAAGAAAAAACCTTATACAATAATCATGCCACCACCAAATATAACTGGTGAGCTTCACTTAGGTCATGCATTTGATGATACTCTTCAAGATATGCTTATTAGATTTAAGAGAATGCAAGGATATTGTACATTATGGTTACCAGGAGAAGATCATGCATCTATTGCAACAGAAGTTAAAGTTGCAAATGAACTTGCAAAACAAGGTTTAGATAAAAAAGAAATGGGTAGAGAAGCATTCCTTGAAAAAGTTTGGGAATGGAGTGACGAATACAGAGCAAGAATAAGAAATCAAGTTAAGAAACTTGGTGTATCTGCTGACTTTACAAGAGAAGCATTTACTATGGATGAAAATGTTAGTGCAGCTGTAAAACATGTATTTGTTAAGCTTTATAATGAAGGATTAATTTATCAAGGAAATAGAATAACTAACTGGTGTACTCATTGCCAAACAGCATTATCTGATGCGGAAATTGAATATGAAGAACAAGCAGGTCATTTCTGGCATATAAACTATCCACTAACTGATGGAAGTGGAGTTATTGAAATTGCGACAACTAGACCAGAAACATTACTTGGAGATAGTGGTGTTGCTGTTAACCCTAATGATGAAAGATATAAACATCTTATTGGTAAAACTGTAATGTTACCATTAGTAAACAGGGAAATTCCTATAGTTGCAGATGACTATGTTGATTTAGAATTTGGGACAGGTGCTGTTAAAATGACACCAGCCCATGATCCTAATGACTTTGAAGTTGGGAAAAGACATAACTTAGAAATCATAAGAGTTATGGATGACAAAGGAATTATAAATCACTTTGGCGGAAAGTATCAAGGATTAGATAGATATGAAGCTAGAAAAGAGATAGTTAAAGATCTAGAAGAATTAGGTCTATTAGTTAAAATAAAAGATCATGCTCATAATGTTGGAACA
>Ga0302162_10000492_pt1 | contig 10906 bp, 10 predicted proteins | sample I_Fen_E2_2_FD_193501 | JGI IMG/M metagenome (GOLD analysis project Ga0302162, IMG submission 193501) | Peat permafrost microbial communities from Stordalen Mire near Abisko, Sweden - I_Fen_E2_2 | ecosystem: Environmental > Terrestrial > Soil > Wetlands > Permafrost | place: Sweden: Abisko...
GATTTTGAAGATGATTATTGGGGATTACTCCAAAAATAACTTTTAAATCCCCATAATTACACTTGTTTTCACATGAAACCAGGGTTTAAGAATAAGCCCTGGTTTTATTTTGTTTAGAAATATATATATTAGTGTTCATTTAACTATTATAGCAAATATAGTTTTATGGAGACTAATTTTTTATGTTCATATATGGAATAAAATTAAAATAATTCTATAAAATTATATTATGTTAATATATTCAAGGGGGGATAAGTTTATGGATATGGAAAAATTTCTAAGTAGAGTAGGAAAAGTAATGATAACATTAGGAACAATTTTTGGATTTATATTAATATTTACAAAGGTAAATATTGGTGTGAATGGTGAAGAGTTTAGTACAGTAAATATAGCATTAGGCGTTGGATTTATAATATCTTCAGCACTTACGTTTATTTTATGCGAGTGGTTAAATGTGATGTTAGAAAATTCTGAAGAGCAAATAGAATTATTAAAACAAATCAGAGATAAATTAGAGAAAGAAGAATGATAAATAGATTAATATTCTAAACCATATTACCATATATATTTTTCAGAATATGCACATATAGATACCAAATGGTGAATTATCATCATAAGTCTAGTTTTCACCGAGGATATCTATATAGAAATTACTAAGATCTCCTTAAGAAATATAGGCGTTTTTTTATCTATTCCTATAATTCTTGCTGGGAGTATCAATGCAACGAATAGAATGGCTTAACTAAAAAGTAAAGCCATCATTATTTTGTGATTATTTAACGTATTCATAATAAGGTAGTTTAATTGTAATTCCTGTTTCATCAAATTTATAATTTGTACCATTGAGAGGATAGGCTCCAGAGACTAGATTCATTCCTATAGTATAGAGTGCGTTTGCATGAGCACGCGGATCTTGCACAACAGTACCTGTCATAACGCCTTGTTTAATTAATTCTTGAGCTTCTGGCAAAGCATCAACTCCAACAACTGGAATATATTTTGAGTTATCACCTTTATTGTATCCATATTTCTGAAGTGTTTTAATAGCACCTATTGCCATCGCATCATTATTAGCAATTATTGCTTCGATTTTACCATCAAGCGTTAATAAATTTGATTCTATCGCAGTTTTAGCACATTCTTCTTCCCAATTACAAACGATTGATGAAAGCTGTTGTGTTTTTATTCCTGCCTCATTAATTGTTTGAATGGAATACTTAGTTCTCGCAATTGTTTCAGGACTACTAGTTGGCCCCTTTAATATAACATATTGCATTATATTATCCTTATTTCTATCTAAATTTTCTTTGTTAGCATTCCATGTATCAACAAGGATTTTACCCTGTAGAATTCCAGATTGATTAATATCTGTATCAATAATAACAGCGTTATGGTAAGATTTAAGAAAATTTACTATTGGTGTAGTTTGCCCATAGTATAGAATTAATGGAATATTTTTTTGTCCTATTTCATTAAGAATACCTTTAAGGTTATCTATGTTAGTACTGACTGGATTTAATATAATAAGGTTAAAGTATTGATTAAGTGCTTGATCAATACCTTCATTTTGAACAACTTGATTCCCTTTTGCATCAAAAAAAGTAAATTGAACTTTATTTTCATTTTCTTTTTGAATATCTTCTAAATTTTTTTTGACCTTAGAAATGAATTGATCGTTAAAATCATTTAAGAATACAGCTACTTTAAGTGGATTTTGAGGACTAATATCTGGACTAGCATATGCAGTATTTTTAATACTATGGAATAATAATACTGAGATAAAAGCAAGGGATAATATCTTTTTTAATATCTTCATTTAAACCCTCCATATATATTTGTTAAATTATAATATTTAGTATTAGGTTACCTTTTGATCTAAAATTTATTCGTACTATAGATGATATAGTATAAAAGTCATTTTAAATTTATTTATAATTTGGTATATACAGAAGGTTAAAGTTGAGATATATGAGAGAGGCTAATAGATGGACATTACTATTATTTTGGAAGTGATACTTCATTAGTTATACCAAGAGAAATTGAGATAAAACGTATTAGTACCTAATAAAAATTGATGGTTCACATCAGTTTTTATTAGGTACTTTATATTATGAATCATAAGGAACTATAATTATCTGAATATCTTTAGCTTGATCTAAAAGTTTATTAGCTGTAGATCCTCTAAAAAGTCTTTGAAGCTTAGTACGTTTTGAATGCCCTATAACAAGATTAGTTACATGCTTTTCATGGGCAATTTGTAATAAGGCTTTAGAAACTGAAGGTCCTTCTAATTGTATAACTGTCCCATTAAGTTTTTTAGTTAATTCTATATTACTATCAAGTCCCTTAATTATTTCAGGTGTTTCTTTAGGAGACATGAAATGAGTACATTTAACATAAACAACATACCAAGGACACTTATATTTTTTAGCCAACCTAGCACCAAATCGTATTAGTCTTTTGGATTTAGGATTAGAAGAAATAGATACCATAATTTTCTCAGAAGTATACCAGTTCTCATGAATAGCATGTTTATTTTTATACTCCTCTAAATCTTCATCAACTTCATCAGCAATTTGCCTTAAGGTTAATTCTCTAAGAGCACTAAGGTTACCAGTTCTAAAAAAGTTTTTAAGAGCTGATTCTATTAGATAAGGTTTATATATATTACCTCTTTCCAATCTTTTTCGTAGTGCTTCTGGGGGCATATCTATAACAACTACTTCAGCATCAGCAATAATTCTGTCTGGAATAGTTTCATTAACACCTATACCTGTTATTTGTTTTACAATGTCGTTAAGACTTTCTAAATGTTGAAGATTAACCGTTGAATAGATATTAATGCCAGCATTTAATATTTCCAATACATCTTCATATCGTTTCTTATTCTTAGAGCCAGGTACATTAGTATGAGCTAACTCATCAACTAATACTAAATCAGGTTTCCTTTCTATGATAGCTTCTACATCCATTTCTTTTAATGTAACTGAATTATAAGTTATTTCTTTTAATGGAATCATAGGAAGATTTTTAAGTTGATTAATTGTATGTTCTCTTTCATGACTTTCAAAATATCCTATAACTACATCTTTTCCACGCTCAAACCTTCTATTAGCTTCATTTAACATGGTGAAAGTTTTACCCACTCCTGGGGCATATCCTAAAAATACCTTAAGATTACCTCTAGTTTGTTTTCTATATTCTTCTAATGCTTTTTCGGGGGTAATCCGTTGTTTTTCATCAAAATCCATATAAATCACCTTACTTTAAATTTTTTAATTCTTCAGAGAACTTTATAAATAAAATTCCTTTTTCAATTTCGCCTTTTGATATTAGCAAATCACCAAATTCCCTATAAACAAGAGGATCTGTAGAAACAATGTTATTTGATAAATCTAGATATTCTTTAGAAGATTTATTATTATTTAATGTGTCAGGAGGAGATTGTTTATTATAATCAGGAAATATTTCATCTAGTATTTTATGTATTGTATTAGCGGTAAATGGTTTTTGAAGATAAGCTACTGCACCAAGTTTTGTAGTTGTAACTGCATTTTTTATTGTTGCAAAGGCAGTCATAATTACTATATTAAATGTATATCCATCTGTTCTAATTTGTTCAAGAAGAGCAGTACCACTCATTATTGGCATTTTAATATCAATAAAGGCAATGTCAAAATCTATAATAGATATTAATTCTAATGCTTCACTGCCATTACTAGCACAATGCACTGAAAATCCTGAATCTTTTAAACAATGAGATAATAGAATTCTAATGTTCTTTGTATCATCAACTATTAATGCAGTTTTCATAAGAAATCCTCCTAGATTATTATTACTAAATTTATACTACTTTAGATTAATTTTTTTATCAATAATAAATACTTTGAGTAAAGTAGATTATATTAACCAAAACAAACGCATTATAGAGGAGATTTAAAATAACAGTCAATAAAAGTATGGATTATAAATTAACAACGTATTATGGGCGTTAGATAATGTACTATGAGGTATAATATAATTTAATAAGTATGTTAGGCACGTGAAATAAAATAACAAGGTGAAATAAACCAGAATACTGACATGTTATTGTTTTGAATGTGTTTTATAGGGAGGGTAAAAATGATAAAGAGCATAAAATCTAAGATTTCTCTAATTTTAATAGTATTTATATCATTAACAATAGTAAATAGCTTTGTATCAATTAATTTTTTTGATAAATTACAAAAATCTATAGATTCAATAATGCATTCTAATTATGATAGCGTAGTTTACGCGCAAAATATGAATGATTCATTAGAAAGGCAGGACAGTTTAGAACTCTCTTTTATATTTGAGGATAATTTAGAAATTTCACCTGAGTATGAATTAAATAATACTAATTTCTCTGAGTGGCTTAATAAAGCTAAAAATAACATCACAGAAAAAGGAGAACAGGAATCTGTAGATTTAATTGAAAAAAGTTATACTGATTATATAGATAATGTAAGAACATTAATAGATATTAAAAAAAATCAAGGAAATAATGAAGCAAGTAAATATTATTATAGTACCGTTTTCCCACTATTTAAAGATGTAAAAGGAAACTGTAATACTCTTTTAGATATTAATCAAAAGTCAATGATGAATATGAAGGAAAAATCAAAAGAATTAGTAATTACAGCTAGATACAGTGCATTAGGTATTGCTGGAGTTGTTCTTATAATAGGCATTTCTATAATAAGCTATTTACTCCGAAAGATTATACATCCAATTGAAGACTTAGCAATTGGAATTAATAAAGTATCAGAAGGAAATTATGAATATACAATTCCACTAAAAAGAGGAAAAGAAATTAATTTTATATTTGATTGCTTTAATAATATGGTAGAGAAATTAAAAGAATATGATAGATTAAATGTAAATAAAATATTAAGGGAAAAGCAAAGAACAGAAGCAATAATAGAAAGCATAAACTCTCCAATAATAGTTACAGATGATGAGAATAAAATAATAATGCTAAATAAATCTGCTGAAAGAGTATTTGATGTAAAAGAAAAAAAGATTATTAATAGACAATTTTTAGATGGGATTAGAGAAAAGAATGTGTTTAATATGATACAGGAGGCACGTAATTCCACTGATGAGTATAAAGCCTTTGAGGAGATAAAACTTGGAAAGAATGAGGAGAAAAAATACTATAGAATAACAATAAGCCCTATTTGGTTTGCTCAGAGTGAAAATTTAGGCGCTGTTACTATTATGCAAGATATAACTAAATTTAAAGAAATAGATGAAATGAAAACAGATTTTATATCAAATGTATCGCATGAATTTAGAACTCCTTTAACATCTATTTGCATGGCAGTTGGATTGCTTCTTGATAGAAATACAGATATTAATGATGATGAAATAGAACTATTAACAATAATAAAAGAAGACAGTGATAAATTAGATAATTTAGTTAGTGAGTTGCTAGATTTATCTAAAATGAAATCAGGAAAAATTGAGATGGAGATAAGAGATATAGATATAAATGAGGTTATATCTCAAATAAAAAGAGCATTTAAAATTCAAATTGAAGAGAAGAATGTAACATTAAGTATTGATACTAATGGAATAGTGAGAAAAGTAAAAGGAGATATAAATAAAATATCATGGGTAATAGCAAACTTACTTGGAAATGCTTTAAGATATATTAAAACTGATGGTACGGGAATTATAGAAATAAAAGCAAGAGAAGTAAACAACAAGATGTTAGTATCTATTTGTGATAATGGAGAAGGAATTGCAGAAGAGTATCAAGAATTAATATTCGAAAAATTTGTACAAATAAAAGATAAAAATGGAGAATCAACTGGAAGTTCGGGGTTAGGGCTTGCTATATGTAAAGAAATTATAAAGGCACATGGTGAAGAAATATGGGTAGATAGTACAATGGGTGAAGGTAGTTCGTTTTACTTTACACTTAAATCTGGCGAAGCATTATGAGTTTTAAAAATTTATTAATTAAAAGATAATAGATATTTTAAGACTTTACATATTGGTATATAATGAAAGAATATGATGGTAAGTAAAATCTTATCTAGTTAAGAAATGAGGTGACTTTTTAGTGAAAAATGATACTCTGTACTCAAAAGATGAGGAAATAGATACAAAGTCTTTAAAAGATTTGTTTGAAAATAAAATAAAACAGATTAAAGATTTGTTTTATTATAGATTGCTAAATAAAAATAAAAATAAAAGAATAGATGCTAATGAAAAAGAAAGTTTAACATTAGAATCAGTAAAAAAACAATATGAAGAATTGAAGTCTAAAAAAGAGGAATTTGAAAAGTATGAGGACGATTTATTAAAATATGAAGATGAAATAAAAGATATGGATTATTGTTTAATAAAATCAAGTGATTTAACTTCTGCAATAAACTGTAAGAAAAGTAGTTTATCACAAAGGTTTTTGAAATATATAAACGTTAATTTAAGTATTAATGCAATTAACACCTTAATGTTTATGGATAGAGAAAGTATCATAAAAATAGAAGATGTTATAAGTAAATTAGATAGAAATGAAATATCTATAGAAAAAACATATAAAGTAAATGAATTTAATATTAAAAAAATATGCAATTTACATATAAGTTATGAAGAAAATAAATATGAAATAAAAGACATAGCCCCTTATAATAAAGAGATCTCTAGTACCTTAAGTGAAATTTCTAATAAATATGAGGAACATCATCTGCAAGATAAAGAAATACGAGATAAATTTATAAAAGCATTTTCAGATGTTAAATATGAATTAAACATAGCGAGCCCATGGATGAATAACTATGTAGTAAATAATGATTTGATAAATAAAATGGAAAGTTTACTTATAAAAGAAGCTTCTATTAAAATAGTTTATGGAATAGAGGAGAATAGCTATAATTTTAAAAGCGATAATAAAAATTTAAATAGTGATAGAATAGCACAAAGATTAAAAGAAAAATTTGATATTTATGGCGATAAATTTAAAATTAAGAAAGTTAATTCACACAACAAACTATTAATCTGTGATGAAAGCTATTATCTTGAGACCAGTTTTAATTTATTATCCTTTGCTGGAGAATACGACGAAAACTCAAAAGATACAAGAGGTGAAGGTGCTACTTATAGTACTAATTTAGAAGTTATACAAGACTTAAGAAATAGATATTTCAATTTTTAGGTGCTTTAATTTCGTGAATAATTAAATAAGCTCATATAATCAACAAGGTTTAGATTTAACAAGATAATATAGAAATAAGGAACCACATAAGTTGTATTAAATTACTAACCAAGAGAGCAATAACATTAAAAATTATTACTCTCTTGGTTTTTACGTTCAATAAAGTGTTGGATTTTAAAGTATACTAAGTTCTAAATGTTTTTAGAGAATAGTTAATATAGTAAAAAAGCAAATTGACACAATTAAAATATCTAATAAATCAACCATATCAAAAATATAAGGTTTCCAATCGATGTTAACATTGGGCCATAAGTTTTAAAATTATTCCTAATGTTAAAACCTATAATTGTATCCAAAGCTTGAACAATTATCATGATTAGAGGAATTAATAATAAATAAGAAATTGAATGAAAAAGGAATGGGATAAAACTACTAAAAGCTAAAGCACAACTTCTTGACATAGAATACATTGCATTAGTAAAAGCTTCACTTCCTACATATTTAGCTTTAAAGTATATCCTTAAGCTCCATTAAATTTGAAATCTCATAAGTAGGTTTAAATTCCGTTTTATTTACAATCTTATTAGCATTAAACCAGCAAGTATCTATACCAAAATTTATCCCACCTTGTATATCTGATGTTAAGCTGTCGCCAATCATTAATACTTTATGCTTGTCAGCATGTTTAATATTATTTAAAGCTAGTTCAAATATTTTAGGATCTGGTTTTGATATGTTAACTTCCTCAGATATTACTATATCCTCAAAGTATTTTGCTATAATAGATTTTCTTATTCTATTATTTTGAACATCTTTAAGGCCGTTAGTAACTATAGAAAGTTTATAATCTTCATGAAGACTTTCTAAAAGTTTTATACTATCATCGTATAGAAATGATGCGAAAGACAAATGTTTCATATATAATTTTGCAAATTGAATCTCATCAAATTTAATATTTAATTTATCTGATAATCTTTTAAATCTTTCAACTTTTAATTCTTTTTGAGTAATAAGTCCACCCTCAAATTCTTTCCATATAGCTGCATTTATATCACTATACACTTTCAAATGATGATTTTCATCATATTCTATATCAAATTCAAGCATAGTATTTTTAAAAGCATCTCTTTCTGATTTTTTAAAATCAAATAAAGTTTCATCTGCATCAAATATTAGAACCTCGTATTTCATAATAACACTCCTTATATAGTTAATTATTCTAATTATAACCTATAAATTTGTATATAATAACTCTATAATATTCATATATTAGAGAGGAATAAAATAAACTGAAAATTATATAGGAATATTAAGTATAAATTCAGCGATTTTTTGGATTCCTGTTCGTAGCTTTTTTAACTTGTAGGGAAAGAAAAATTTTTTGTAAAGAATAATTTTTGTAAAGAATAAAAAGAACTAAATAAATAGGAGGGCAAAATGAAATGTTTAGTTATACATGGTAGCCCAAGAAAAGGAAACACCTGGACTGTTTTAAATTTAGCTAAAGAAGAAATGAAGAAAAATGGAGAAATAGAATTTGAAGATATTGAGATTAGTAAAGTGGATATACCAACCTGTATTGGATGTTGTAATTGCATTTACAAAGGTGAGAATAGGTGCCCACATAGTGACAAGATAATTTCAATAGCAAATAAAATTGAAGAAGCCGATGCTTTAATAATTACATCACCTGTTTATTCTATGCAAGTTACAGGATTATTAAAAAATTTTATAGATCATATGTCTTATAATTTTCATAGACCAAAATTTTTTACAAAGAAGGCGTTAGTAATAACAACTACAGCAGGAGCAGGACATAAAGATGCTGCTAATTATATAAAAAGGGTATTATATTATTGGCAATTTAATTATGTTCAAACAATGCCAATAGCTTATAGAAGTAAGGAATTGACAGCTGAAAATAAAGAAAGAGTAATAGTTTCAGCAAAAAAATTTATATTAGATTTAAAATCAAACAAGTTGCACAAGCCTTCAGTAAAATCTGTAGTAATGTTTAATGCTTGGAAAGCTATGTCAAATAAAAAACATGAAGAAGGAACTGCAGATTATGATTATTGGACAAAAACTGGTTTAGTAAATCATACATTTTCTCCAGAAGTAAAAATTGGAATAAGTAAAATATTAATAGGTAAAATTATATATAGAGTTATGAATAGATGGATATTACATTAGTTTATTTTAAAGAATTTGTATATTTAATTCAATATTACACACAATAATATTGAAAGAGGTGATTCTGATGGAATTAGATTTTGAAAATAATATTTTAGGATTAGTCCGAAAATAATTTTAGAGTCCCCATAGGTACACACATCTTTCTAAAGTAAATAAAGTCAGGGATTAAGAATAATCCCTGACTTTGCTTTATAATAAATTTAAAATATCGCATTATTCAGAGATGAATTTGCGATATTTTTGTTTCGCAATATGAGTTTATGTGTAGTAAATAGAAAACTTGACCTTTGAAAATTAGATAATGCGATATTAACAAAATATGTTATAATTTATTTATAATGGTAAAATGTTGAGTAGTAGTACAAATAAAAAAAATAAGAAAGGAGAAATTGATATGAAATTAAAATATTATGGGATAGGCATTGGTTTAATTATTGTTATTAGCTGTATTACTTTAACATTTATAAATTTAAATAATAGTAATAATAAAATTGAAAATAAGTCAGAAGTGGTTGCTACATCATCTGAACAAGTATATAATCCAAGCAATAAACAAAACAGCGATGATGAAAAGATTCAACCATCAACAAAAAGTAATGATTCAACAGTATTAGAATTAGAACCACCAACTAAGAATGATTATTCAAAATCATTAAAACCATTACCTATACCAGATATTAAAGATGCAGGGAATGTGGATGATTTGCCTACACCTAATCCTAATTCAAGTATAGTAATAGATGATTTGAGCTAAATAACCTAGGAAGTAAATATTAAAAAATTAGTATAGAAGCTTTTGTTTTCATAGTTCGTTTATTTTTTATAGTATGTAGAAGTAAAAATAAATAACAGATTAAAATATCGTATTATTTCAGAAATGAATTTGCGATTTTTTTCTGTGCAATGCTAAAAGGGTGTAGTAATTAATAAAAATAGTGTTTTTTGAAAATTGAATAGTACGGATACTTTATAACACTTTATAATATTATCTCATATACTGTTGATTATAATAAATGATGTTGAAGGAAGATAATAATGCAGTATTCTTATGGTGATGCGATTAATAAAATAAAATTTGCAGAAATTATAGGTCAGTATTCATTTACTACATCTGCAGATGATGTTTATACTAGTAACGTTATGAAATTAAAAGAAATAGCTCCAAATGCAGTTCAAGGGTATTATCCTTATCTTTATGGTTATTACGATGAAAATACATCAACTTTAACAGGAATATGGTCATCAGTATCTCATCCTGAAGCATATATTGAAAGCTCTTGTGTTTCAGGAGGATTTAGATTTAAATTTTATAGAAAAAATGGGGAAATAGGATTTAGTGGTACATCGAGATGTGGTGATAACGAATTTGGATATTATGATGATATCAATTATTGGGAAGGTACCCAAATATAGAATATATAAGATTATATATGTTCCAAATAGAAATTAATGATGAAATACCGTACTATTCAAAGTGTGAGTGGTAAGGTATTTTGCTTAATTTATTACTCAATACTAAAAGCA
>Ga0302162_10000496_pt1 | contig 10818 bp, 4 predicted proteins | sample I_Fen_E2_2_FD_193501 | JGI IMG/M metagenome (GOLD analysis project Ga0302162, IMG submission 193501) | Peat permafrost microbial communities from Stordalen Mire near Abisko, Sweden - I_Fen_E2_2 | ecosystem: Environmental > Terrestrial > Soil > Wetlands > Permafrost | place: Sweden: Abisko...
AAATGATATGTTGTAAACAGCAAACAACAATGTGATATGTATATGTCGAATTAACATTTCTTAAAGAAGTGTGTTTGTAGAAGTGAAAAAATATTTAATGATACATATTTATTTTCTATCAATGCGACATTTATAACGCTCCGCTCACTTAACTTGAAATTTTGGCGAATTATTTTTTCGAAGAATAACTTAATAAATTAGGCGGAATGAACAGTCTTAGTATTTTGATTTAACGAATCATGAGATCCTCCATTGGCTGAAATTTTAACTAATTTATTAAAACGATCATTCAATAATTGGATTGCTATAGTTGCGAACTTACAATAACCTTCTTTTGCCGGGTGAGCAACAACACTCATAACAAACCTAAGGTATCAACCGGAATATGTAAGTTATGACCTTTGGTTTTCACACCGCAACAAGACTATCACTGCAAATTGAATTTACGAATTTGACTGCAAATAAAACCAAAGTCGGAAGATTCAACTTTATCAGCTCAAATATATAACTCCAAGGCGGTACGCTTGAATTAGTATATTGTTCCTATTTGTGCACAGAACCTATTTGAATTCATATCATCATTTATACACATTATGTCTATTTTCAGATACTAGATTACTTCAAGAAAGCAAATAGAAGTTATGATTATAAGACCGATAGTCCGAATTCTTTCTGAAATTCACAATTAGCACGAATAATTAGTATATCGTAAATTGGAAATTAAATATCTATTATCGAAAATTAAGGACAAATAAGTAAACTATTTTTGTTTTCTAGAAACAGAAATTAGTTATCCTTAATATCTCTCATTTTAAATTCACTTTGAATTGAGCAGGAACTATGGCATTTTATTGCTGTTTTGATTATTCTCCACTTTATAGAACTGTGAGTAAATAAACAAATATTTAGAATTACAATACTTCGGTATGCAACAAAACAAACATTATACTAACTAAATTAATCAACTTTAAAAACAATTACATCATGCAAAGAAAAATAGACGATAGTTAAACAGCCACTTATCATTGTAGAAATAATTAGCATTAAATAGTTTTCAATTGCTAATTATACAACATTAAAATTTCATTATGTTTTAATTGAAATAAGTCAATATTAAAAGTTAATCAATAATATAAATGGAAAATATACACAAGATTCTACTAATCGAGTTTTTAGCTTCAACAACAAAAAAATTGAGGCTGACAAGTATATTGCTCCTTTCATTGCTTTTTTTGAGTTCATCTCTTATGGCACAAAATCAGCGAATAGTCAAGGGGCAGGTTTTAGACGAAAATAAAGAGCCATTGATTGGAGCAACAGTTGTAATCAAAAATCTCAAAACAAGTGGAACAATAACCGATGTAAACGGTCATTTTTCGCTTAGTTTACCATCAGACAAAAATATAATTCAAATTTCTTACATAAGCAGTAAAACACAAGAAATAAATGTTGCCGGTAAAAACAATATAACTGTAACGATGATAGACAATAATGTTGGTCTGAGTGATGTTGTGGTTGTGGGTTATGGCAAGCAGAAAAAAGCAAGTGTAGTGGGTGCAATCACACAAACTACCGGAAAGGTTTTAGAGCGTGCTGGAGGGATTACAGATATAGGTTCAGCGTTAACCGGAAATTTACCGGGAGTAGTAACAGTTGCCAGTTCAGGTTTACCTGGTGAGGAAGATCCTAAAATCATTATTCGTGGATCCAGTTCATGGAACAACAGTGATCCATTGGTACTGGTAGATGGAATTGAACGACCAATGAACTCAGTGGATATCAGTTCGGTTGAATCAGTCTCTGTATTGAAAGATGCGTCTGCCACAGCTGTATATGGTGTAAAAGGTGCAAATGGTGTAATTCTTGTTACCACCAAGCGTGGTAAGGAAGGTGCTGCCAGAATTGATGTATCAGCTAACACTACTGTAAAAACAGCTTCAAAATTACCTAACAAACTTGATTCTTACGATGCGTTATCGGCGCGTAATGTTGCTATCGAAAATGAATTAGGATTAAATCCGGACTCATGGGCATATATTAAACCACAAGGTATTATCAGTAAATATCGTTATCCGGCTAATCTGCAAGAAGCTGAGCGATATCCAAACGTTGATTGGCAAGATGTGCTTTTTAAGGATTACACTACATCTCACAATGTGAATCTGAATGTTAGTGGTGGAACAAAATTCGTTAAGTACTTTGCTTCTGCCGATTATGTTCATGAGGGTGACTTGTTTGCCGTTTTTGATAATGGTCGTAACTATCAGTCTGGTTACGGTTATGATCGTCTCAATGTGCGTAGTAACCTTGACTTCCAGTTAACTAAAACTACTTTATTTAAAGTCAATCTGGCCGGATCAAATGGTATCAAAAAAAGTCCATGGGGTCAGACGAATTCGTCAGATTGGGCTGTAGCTCAACAATGGGCAGGTGCTTATAACATTGCTCCGGATGTATTTTTACCTAAATATGCTGATGGATCATGGGGATTCTATCCTAGTATTTCGAATGTAACCAACTCAGCGGCTAATTTGTCACTTGGCGGTGTAATGACTACAACTTCTACCCGCATCACTACTGATTTTGCGTTGGAACAAGATTTGAGTTTCATCACTAAAGGTTTGAGTTTAAAAGGAAGTGTGTCTTGGGATAATTCATTTGTGGAGTATAACAGAGGTGTGAATGACCTTTATAATGATGCACAGCAAAAATGGATTGATCCTGCAACAGGTATTGCTACTTATAAAAAAGAGTTTGAAAACAATAACAAGTTCGATTTTATGCAAGGCGTGTTGTGGAATACTTCAGGTGGTACAGTTCAAAACTGGTCATCCCAACGTAGTCTAAATTATCAATTCCAGACAAACTGGGCACGTGATTTTGGAAAACATGCTGTATCGGCTATGGGCCTTGTAAGTCGTCAGGAAGTTGCTACGGGTTCTCAAATTCCAAACTACCGTGAAGACTGGGCATTTCGTACCACCTATAATTACGCTGATAAATACTTTTTAGAATACAACGGTGCTTATAATGGATCCGAAAAATTCAGCAAAGAAAATCGTTTTGCTTTCTTCAATTCAGGAGCAATAGGTTGGATGATTTCTGAGGAAAGTTTCATGAAACCAATAAAATTCCTTGATATGCTGAAAGTGAGAGCATCTTATGGTGAAATTGGAGACGATAATGTTAAGGAGAGATGGTTGTACATGTCACAATGGGCTTATGGAGGCAACTCTTCTTTGGATGTAAATCAAGGCACAAGTCCTTACACTTGGTATAGAGAACAAGCGGTAGGAAACCCCGATGTGCATTGGGAAACTGTGAAGAAACTTAACTGGGGATTGGACTATTCATTTTTAAATGGATTGTTTGCCGGAACAGTGGAAATTTTCCACGATAAGCGCTCAGACATTCTTGTTAACGGTAATGATCGATCGGTTCCCCCTTATTATGGAACTACAGCTGCAACTGCCAATCTAGGTAAAGTACGTACCGATGGATATGAATTAGAACTCCGCATAAATAAGAAGTTCAGTAACGGATTGCGTTTATGGGGTAACTTTAATATGACACATGCTAAAAATGAAATTCTCGTAAAGGATGATCCAGAGTTATATCCAGCCTACCAAAAACAAGCCGGATATAGTATTGATCAAAACAGAACTTTTGTTGATAAAGGATATGTGAATAATTATGATCAAGTTTTTGGAAGTGTGCAACATGACAAAAGTGATGCAGCAAAATTACCTGGTGATTATTATATAATAGATTTCAACGGTGATGGTGTAATAGATAGCAAAGATCAGGTTCCTGCCGGTTATTCGTCCAATCCGGAAAACACCTATAATGCAACTGTTGGTTTTGAATGGAAAGGATTTAGTGCATTTGTACAATTTTATGGAGTTAGTAACGTAACCCGCGTAGTGCAACTAACAAGTTTTGGCAGTAAGCTAAACACAGTTTATGATATGGGAACATGGTGGTCGAAAGATAACATGACAGCCGATGTCACAGTGCCACGTTGGGGATCAAGTACCAGTTATAACGATGGTACGCAATACATGTATGATGGTTCTTATATCCGTTTGAAAAATGCTGAAATAGCATACACTTTTGATGGAGGATGGATAAAGAAAATGGGCCTTAAAAATTTAAAATTATACATTAATGGTAACAACCTTTGGGTATGGTCAAGAATGCCTGATGACCGTGAATCTAATTTCGCAGGTGCAGGTGGTCAGGGTGCTTATCCAACAATGAAGCGTTTTAATCTAGGGCTTAAATTAACATTATAATATAGAATGAAATGAAAAATATATATAAGACGCTTATATGGGGCGGTTTTTTATTCATATTGGTGGGATTTGCTTCTTGTGCAGCCTATTTGGATAAGGAAGCTGACTCGAATGTATCAGAAGAAGTAGCCTTCAAAAACTTTACAAATTTTCAAGGCTTTGTAGAAGAAATTTACAATTGCATCCCTGATAAGGAAAAGTGCAACTGGACATCTTCGTGGAACTGGGGTGATGATGAAGTTTTCAATACCGAAGGTGATTGGGAAATGACGCATCAAGTTGACCTTGGAAATTTCTGGGCGTGGCAAAACTCAATTTGTTGGTTGAGCCGCGATGGTAGCGATCCTACCTCAACGGATAAATTCAAACATTCATTGTGGCCACATGCTTGGTATGCTATTCGTAAGGCTAATATCGGTCTAGCGAATCTTGATAAATTAACTGAAGCAACTCAAGAGGAAAAAGATATTATTGCCGGACAATTATACTTCTTCAGAGCCTGGTGGCATTTTGAGATGATGGAGTATCTGGGTGGATTACCTTATGTAGATGCTGTTTTGTCTTCAAGTGGAAAACTAACTTTACCGCGCCTCACTTATCAGGAATGTGCTGACAAGGCCGGTGCTGATTTTAGAAAAGCAGCTGACTTGTTGCCTATAAACTGGGATACTGACACTAAGGTTGGTAAAAACACAGCAGGTAAAAATCAACTACGCATCAACAAGATTATGGCATTAGGCTATTTAGGTAAAAACTACTTGTGGGCTGCAAGTCCGTTGATGAAAAATGGTGCTCAAACAGGTGGAACAAAAACTTATGATTATGATGCTGAATATGCAAAGAAAGCTGCTGAAGCATTCGGAGAGTTGCTTAACTTGGTAGAAAGCAGTAAAACACAATATTCTTTGGCAGAGTTTAACTATTCGGACATCTATAACCATGTTAAATCAAGTACTGCAACCACTTGTTTTAGTGATATTTTTTATACTACAGGACAGAACTGGTTAATGCCGGGTTCTACTGAAGCAATCTTCCGTGGTTCATCAACCGATTATAACGGAAGTAACTGGAACACTTCAAAAACCTTTGGACCAAAAGTAAATGGACTTGTAGAACATGATAATATCATCCACCAACCAACCGCTAACTATGTAAAATTATATGGTATGGCCAATGGTTTACCGTTAGATGATCCTGATTCAGGGTTTGATCCTACACATCCGTTTAAAAACCGTGACCCACGTTTTTATCACGACATTGTATTCGACGGATTCAAATATGTAAACTCATCTATGCCTGCCGATCAGGAGTTTTTGCGCTATTGCAGTCTTTATTCGGGTGGTGCTATGAAGTCAGTAGCCAGTGCCAGTAGAACTGGTTATTTCATTCAAAAGTTAGTACCACATCAATGTAATAAATATGATGGAATGTATAACTGGTCAGGAAGTCTTCACACCTATTTGCCATACATGCGTTTGGGAGATATCTATTTGATGTATGCTGAGGCCTGTGCCGCATTCGGAGGAGCAAGTGCTAAATCCACAAATTTCTCTAAAACTGCTGAGCAATCAATCAATACACTTCGTACCCGTGTAGGTGCCGGTGCTGTAAATTCTAAATATACAGCAGACAATCATAAGTTTATGGATGAAGTAAGAAGAGAAAGAGCCGTAGAATTGTCATTTGAGGGATTCCGTTTCAATGACTTACAAAGATGGTTATTGTTAACTGAGTATCCATACAATGTAAAAACTTCGCAAGAGTTTGACAGGGTCGAGAATGATGATTTCTTTAAAACCAACGATCCTAGAAACGCTAAAGTTTCCAACTTTAGAGAACAAACAATCTTAACTCGTGTATTTGGAACTAAACACTATTGGTTCCCTCTAAAAGTTAAAGATGTTTCGTTGTATCCAGAATTCGGACAGAACCCAGGTTGGTAATTCAAATTGAGTAATAATGTTAATAACAAATGAATATACAATGAAACAGATACAAATAAGATTCATTATATGTGTGATGTTTGCTTTTTCCTCATTTCATTTTGTAGAAGCACAAACAACTACAGCTAATGAAACTGATTCTACGAAAAATGCAAACAACTCAATGGTACAAGTGGCTTACCGCAAGGTACCACAAAGTAATTTGTTGGGAGGTGTTTCCGTAGTCAATATAGAGGATTTAACCAAGAAGAACTATAATACGTATAGCCTGGATAATATGCAAGGCTATGTAGGAGGTTGGAATGGAAACTCTTTGTGGGGTATGGATAGTTATTTGGTACTGGTTGATGGTGTCCCTCGCGATGCAAACAACGTGAATCCAACCGAAATTGAACAAATAACTTTCCTAAAAGGAGCTTCTGCGGTAGTTCTTTATGGTAGTCGCGCTGCGAAGGGAGTGGTTTACATTTCTACCAAGAGAGGTAAAGCCGGAGAATTCAAAGTGAATGTACGCGCTAATCAAGGTTTAAATGTGGCAAAAAGTTATCCTAAGTATTTAGGGTCAGCTGAATATATGACACTATATAACGAGGCTCGCGGCAATGATGGTCTATCAGCATTATACAGTGCTAACGACATTTACAATTATGGCTCGGGGAATAATCCATCACGTTATCCAAATGTCGATTTTTATTCTTCTGACTATATAAAGAAAACGTCTAACCGTTCTGATTTAACTGCAGAGATTTCCGGTGGAAATGACCGTGCACGTTTCTATACTAACATTGGTTATTATAGTGTAGACGATGTATTTAAGTTTGGTGAAGCCCAAAACAATAATACAAACAGGCTAAATGTTAGAGGAAATATTGATTTAACAATCAGCCGCTACATTAAGGCACACGTTAATGCAAATGCTACATTTTATAATGCGCTTACAGCTAAGGGTAATTATTGGAATGCAGCTTCAACATTACGTCCTAATCGTGTGACCCCTTTAATTCCACTTAGTTCTATTGAAAGTAATGATGTAAATTCATTAACTTTGGCGAACAACAGTGCTAATATCATTGATGGTAAGTATTTTTTAGGAGGTACTCAGGTAGATCAGACAAATATATTTGCTGATTATTATGCTGCAGGTCGTAGCAAGTGGACAAGTCGTCAGTTTCAGTTTGACACCGGAATTGATATTGATTTAGTTAGAGTATTAAAAGGGCTCTCATTCAGTACTCAATTTGCTGTTGACTATGCAACTGCTTATACTACTTCATACGATAACAGTTATGCTGTCTTTGCACCAAGTTGGACTACTTATAATGGAAAGGATGTTATTGCAAGTCTAACTAAATTTGGCACCGATAAAAAATCCGGAGTTCAGAACATTAGTGGATCTTCGGATAAACAGACAATTGAGTTCTCAAGTCAGTTAAATTATGTAACTTCAATTAATGACTCACATAATTTCTCAGCCACATTGGTTGCTGCAGGCTATCAACAAACTCAATCAGAAGTTTATCACAGACCAAGTAATGCAAATCTAGGTTTGCAGTTGAGCTACAATTATGAAAACAAGTATTTTGTAGACTTTGGTGCTGCTGAAGTACATTCTGCGAAGTTAGCTGAGGGTCATAGAAATGCATTCTCACCATCCCTTACCTTAGGGTGGAAGTTAAATAAAGAAGGTTTCCTTGCTAACTCTTCGGTTGTAAATGATTTGACATTGAGTGCATCGGGAAGTATTTTAAATACTGATTTGGATATTACCAGTAATTCTGGAGACTATTATTTATATAGTTCAAATTATAATCAAGCCAATGGTGCATGGTGGGGTTGGTATGATGGTGCTTCTGAGCGTTCAACGAATGCAATTCGCTGGGAAAACAAAGACCTGACATTTGTCAAAAGGAAAGAATTCTCTGTAAATGCGAAAACCGGCTTGTGGAAAAATTTAATTACGGCTGATGCGTCATTTTTTGTCAATTCTATGGAAGGATTGATAATCCAGCCATCAACTATCTATCCAAGTTATTTTTCAACATACTATCCATCAGCATCATTTGTACCGTATGTAAATTTCAACAATAATAAACGAATTGGTTTTGATTTTAACATCAATTTGAACAAACATATTGGTGAAGTTGATTTATCATTGGGGCTAGCTGCAACTTATATTAAAACAGAGGCCACTAAACTGGATGAATATTATGATGAAGCGTATCGCTATCGTAAAGGTCATGCCATTGATGGCGTATGGGGATTACAAAACGAAGGTTTCTTCAAAGATGCAGCTGATGTAGCAGGTTCACCCGAACAAAAATTTGGAGGTGCTGTAAAGCCGGGTGACATCAAATACAAGGATCAAAATGGTGATGGTGTTATTGACGAAAAGGATGAAGTCTACTTGGGTACCGGTGGATGGTATGGAGCACCTTTAACAACAGGGGTAAACATCACCCTCAAATATAAGAACTTTTCATTCTTTGCTTTAGGAACAGGTAGTTTTGGAGCCGTAGGAATGAAAAATAGTTCATATTTCTGGGTATCAGGTGATACTAAATACTCTGAAGTTGTACGCGATCGTTGGACTGAAGCTACAAAAGAAACAGCTACATACCCACGTTTGACAACAACAAGTGCAACGAACAACTTCCGCAGTTCAGATTTCTGGCTGTATAAGACAGATCGATTTAATCTTGCTAAGGTTCAGATAACGTATGATTTCCCTAAAAAGATGTTGCAAAACTTCGTTGTTCATGAAATCTCAACGTATATCAGTGGTTCAAACTTACTAACCCTGTCAAAAGAGCGTAAAATATTGGAACTAAGCACAACAGGTGCTCCACAGACTCGATTCTACAATATCGGTTTTAAATTAGTATTTTAACGAATAAGACAAAAACAGAATTAAAGTTATGAAAAACATAATAAAACTCTTGGTTTTAATACCTCTGTTGGCTGCTTGTGACGATCTTTTCACACCAGCTATAGAGAATATTCGACCTCTCGATGCCATGTATAAGGAACCAACTTATGCACAGGGTATTTTGGCTAATGCGTATATTCTTTTGCCTTATTCATCATCACCAAACAGTGATGCGGCAACAGATGATGCGGTAACGAATGAAAGTGCTAGTAGTTTCTTAAAAATGGCTACCGGTTCATGGACTTCAAATAACGATCCAATGTCGCAATGGCAAGCTCGAAAAAATGCAATTCAATATTTGAATATTTTTCTTGCAAATTCCGACTCTGTAATTTGGGCCAAAGACCCACTTGAACGTACGATGTACAACGACCGTTTAAAAGGTGAAGCGTATGGCTTGCGTGCACTACAAATGCTTTATTTATTAAGAGCGCATGGAGGTTGGACTGCTGATGGTAAATTACTAGGTGTGCCTATTGTTACGTCACCTGAGACACCAACATCGAATTTTAATGTACCCAGAAACACTTTTCAAGAGTGTGTAAAGCAAATAAACGATGATGCTGCTACAGCGATTAGTCTTTTACCACTGGATTATGGTGATATAAGCGATACAGACATTCCTAGTAAATATAAAACATTAGGAATTACCAATGCCGGAGATTATAACCGTGTAAATGGGAATATAATGAGAGGACGTATCACCGGTCGTATTGTTGAGGCAATCAGAGCTCAAACTGCTTTGTTGGCAGCCAGCCCTGCATATAGTGCAGGTACAACTGTGACCTGGGACGATGCAGCTAATAATGCAGCTATTGTTCTCGACCGAATTAATGGAGTAAGCGGATTATCGGCTACTGGAGCTACCTGGTACTCTAATGCAACTGAGATTTCAAATTTAGCTTCGGGCGTTAATCCGGCTGAGATTATTTGGAGAAGTGGCAAGGATAATAGTGCATCAGCTGGTGGGCTTGATTTGGAAAAAAATAATTTTCCACCATCTTTATATGGTAAAGGACGCATAAACCCTACTCAAAATTTGGTAGATGCTTTCCCTATGGTTAATGGTTATCCAATCTCTGATCCACTAGGAACATATGTACTGGCAACTCCTTATACGAATCGTGATCCTCGTTTGACCAAATACGTTCTTGTTAATGGAGGTACACAAGGTTCTAGTAATACTGTAATCACTACCGGAACATATGGCACAACTACCGATGCTATTAATAAGGAAAATGGCTTATCAACACGTACCGGCTATTATTTACGCAAATTATTACGTTCTGACTGTAATCCCGATCCACAGTATAATACTGCGCAGTTTCATTACAATGCATACATCCGTTATACAGAGATATTCCTGATCTATGCCGAAGCTGCTAACGAGGCTTACGGACCTACAGGTAAAGGCACTCATAACTATAGTGCTTACGACGTGATTAAGGCTATCAGAGCAAGAGCAGGTGTAGGCACCAGCAATGGAGATGCTTACTTAGAGAGCGTTAAAGGCGATAAGGCTAAAATGCGTGAATTGATAAGAAATGAACGTCGAATAGAGCTTTGTTTCGAAAATAAACGTTTTTATGATCTCCGCCGTTGGAAAGTAAGTTTGAATGAAACCGCTAAAGGTGTGCAAATTGATAAACTGTCT
>Ga0302162_10000503_pt1 | contig 10739 bp, 13 predicted proteins | sample I_Fen_E2_2_FD_193501 | JGI IMG/M metagenome (GOLD analysis project Ga0302162, IMG submission 193501) | Peat permafrost microbial communities from Stordalen Mire near Abisko, Sweden - I_Fen_E2_2 | ecosystem: Environmental > Terrestrial > Soil > Wetlands > Permafrost | place: Sweden: Abisko...
AACCCATATAAAGTTCCAATGCCAATTGGTTTAGCCTCTATCAATTCCAATCTAATTTTAATATCCTCATACATTGGCTTAAGCTTCAATATTTTTTCTTTGATTTCCTTAACAGTTTTTTCATCAAAAATCTCATCTTCATATTTTCTTATCGAAATTCTTTTTTCAATTGCATTATATAAATTCATACCTAAAATCCCCCATCTTATTGTTTTAAGAGTTTTAATTATTGATACGCCATAATCTACCATTGTTCAAATACTCTAGAATTATGATTAATGAACCATATACGAATAATATGACTTAACAAATGAAAGTTTTACTCATTATATTGATATACTAAAGAATATTTAGCATTGCTATAATGGATGCTAAAGTGTTAGCACAACCATGAATTAACCAACTTGAAATGATAGACCCATCTGATTGCTTTTCATTAATCCAGCCCATTACCCAACCTAATGTACCAGTAAGTAAGATAATAATTATTGCACCAAATAATCCTGCTGTTGATATAAATATTATTCCATGCATAAGTCCAAACAGTAACCCTTGTATCGCATTACCTACTTGAAAACCAAACTTATGTATAAGCCTTTTAGTCAAAAAACCTCTGAAAAACACTTCTTCCGAAAAGCTTGTTTGTAAAAAAGCATAAATCAAAGCTGGAATTAATGCAGACACCCCTTGTCCAGAAAATTGAGATGTAGCCATAGTAGATTTGTCTACAAAAAGTGGAACAATTGCAAATGCTTCTATCGATAAAAAAATAATTGTAAATACAAAAGTTATTGCATATTTAATTTTATTTTTAACAATAGGTTTTTTTAATCCTAACCATTTAAAAAAGCCATATTCTTTTCTGCCACAAATCAACCACCAAAGAAAAGGGATACTTGAGAATAGTATTGTTTGTAAAATTGCACCAATTAGTAAATTGATAATTTGCATATTAACCTCCTATTATATAAATAATCTTCACAATAGTCTACTATTGCGAAATAATTTGCAGATAAATTATACCATTATATACAAGTAATAACTATGTCTTAACGTGGTTTTTGTCAGTTTCATTGACTGGTACTTATAGAATTATTCAGCAAGCTACTTTTCTTCCTTGCATCGCCATATATAATGCCCACAATCCTCTTAAAGTCAACATCAACTACCTTCAGTTATATATTACAAATAACCTCTTAGAATGGCTGATAAGCACATTAGAATTGATTTGGCGAGGTGGTTTAAAATACAGATTTTAAACCAAATAAAAAGAAGGCTATTACACCTTCAAATAATCTTACTATTGAGTTTGCTGTTTACCACAATCATTTCTGTCATTGTATACGCCTCTATATTTTGCTTTGCAATTAAATCATAACTAATCCATCCATAGCCGTTAATTCCCCAGCTTATCCCCCATGAATTTATTATTTTTACTGCTTTTTTACTATCATCATAACCAACTACACACACTGCATGATTCCCTCTGCTTGTTCCATCTGTATTATCATAAATAGGATTGCTATCATCTAAAGAATCAAAATCTGGATACACTGGTATGCCAATAACTACAGGATTACCACTTGCAATTTGCGATTTTATTGCATTATAATCACCATCTGTAAGTTTACTCCAACTTTTCGCTTTATATTTAGCAGCATTATTTTTTTGTTTAGCTGTAGGTTGAGTCTTCCAGCCATAATCATCACCATTATAAGGCATATCAGATAGTGTTGTGCATCCTTGTTTTTTCAAAAGATTAAATGCATCAGAAAAATTGGAACCGCCACCATCAGTTGTATTTGAAGTATGAATTTGGCCATATATATATGCTGGACTAAATAAATGTTTATTTGAATTTAATGTCCATTTATATTCGATTTCTTCTTGATAAGTTTTATCATCATAGCCTGTGGCAAATGCGACACAACTTGCTAAGTTTCCTTGATTTGATACTTTAGGGAATTTACTTGATAAATCACAGGTGATGGTAATGTTTTATTTGTTGTGCTATAGAGTGTTTCAATACCGGGTATTGTTTCATGTAAAGTCTTTAATCCTGTTGGATGTACAGTACTTGCGTATGAACCTTCACTTGGAATTAAGGTTCCTAAGATTAAAAGTGAACATGTTAAGATTTTGGTACTTATTTTTCTAAAAATCATTTTTCCCTCCATATTAATTCATGATTTTATTTTTAGAACTTACACATACAATAAAATCATTATATTCAAAAATTATTAAATAATTTAAATTACTATTGCATAGATTTATTAATAAAATTAATCTGTTTTCTTTATAAAAAAATAACTTAGTTCTATCAATAAATTTATACACATCAATCCGAACCAAGTATAACTAAAAAATTTATGTATTGAATTATTTAAACCATTGCTCCATACAGATATTAAAGCAATCGGTATTGCTAATATACAGATAATAATTTTTATTTTTTCTTTTAAAGATAACTTTTTCATTTAATCATCCATTCTCCCTATAATATTAAATATATAGAAATAGCCACTTTAATGGCTATTTTTATATTATCTAGGCATCTATATCAAACCAATCTCCATAGGAATCATCGTAAATATAAGTGTCACCACCTTGATTAACTATTGTAATATAAGGTATGTATACACTAAAACCATTACTTCCAGATTGTGTTTGCCATACCCAAATTCCAGTTGGCACTGAACCTGATAATATTTCTTCAAAAACTTTTTTAGTTATATCTTTTCCAGCAACTGTGGCTATAACCTCATCACTACTAAAAATGGTGAATGCTGAAACAGCAATGAATCCAGCAACTATACCAAATGATTGAATATTTGTAACATCACTATCAGAAAATGTTACAGTTATTCCATCATCATCCGCATAAGTTTCAAGCCCAACAGCTTATATAATAGCTATTAAGTCAATATAGTTTAATTAAAATTGATTTGTCAGTTCTTTTAAACTACCAATAAATCACGCATTCTAATTAAACATATTAACAAATAATTATCTGCACGAATAATAACAGTTTAATGCCACGAATGTAAATATATATGGTATTAAACGTCTAAAATTTGTCATTAACGGAAGTTTTTCGTACAAATTAACAAATTAAAAAGAGTTGATATATAAACAACTCCTTGCACCAATCTATTTAATTATGGTCTTCACATATTATCTCTATTGCTCTTAACTCTTCATTAGGTGTTGGTAGTCTATCCAATTCTATTATATCTCCCTTATCATCTTCATAAAAATAAATCCCACACTCTGTACAAAATAATACATCCACATTTACACCTCTTTACCTTCAAACTCTTTAACTAATTTATAGAATGTATTTCTCTTTAATCCTAGTTGCTCCATTGCATTATTACTAGTCATTTCTCTATTCTTCCACTTTGTATATACTTCATTCCAGGTTTCAGGATATTCAATTGCTTTTCTACCTTTAAACTTTCCTTCTTGTTTTGCTATTGCTATACCTTCTTTTTGTCTCTCAAGCATATTTGCTCTTTCAAATTCTGCTATAGCTCCAATCATTGTTAGCATTAATTTTCCTGTGGCTGTACTTGTATCTATATTCTCTTTATTACTTACTAGGTGTATCCCCTTAGCTTGTAACTCTTCTACTATGCTCAATAAGTCCTTTGTACTTCTTGCAAGTCTATCTAATGAATGAATATATATTGTATCGTCTTCTCTTGCAAACTCTATCATTGCTTTTAATTGAGGTCTATTTGCATTTTTTGCACTAACTTTCTCCATGAATGTTTTATCAAGGTTGTATTTTTTTAATCCTTCTATTTGTCTTCTCTCATTCTGTTCAATTGTTGAAACTCTTATATATCCAATATTCATTCTCAATACTTCCCTTCCTTAACTTCTTATCTATATTATATCAATTGTTTGTTTGAAGTCAAGAACTATGGCAAATTAATGTTTATTAATTGAAAAACAACTCTAAACAGATACAAGTTAAGCCATTCCTAATTATATCAATCTGTCCTTTTAGGGCATACTCTAAATGAACGCTACTATTTTACATTTACGATTCTAATATATACCACCTTTTCAACTGCTCCAATACATTATTAAATCCACAAAATAACATTATCTGCAATAATTTACTGTAAAAAATTGTGTGATATCCAATATTATTGTATTATAGAATAGAAAGAAAAACTATACAGTCTAACAGTGTATAAATTGGAGAGTGATACTTTTGCATTCTATTATTAAAAAAATTATTGTACTATTAAGTTTATTGGCAGTTTTATTAGTTGGATATAACGTGAATAAAATTTGGGAAAATAAAAAATCAAAAGATAAACTTATTATATCTACATTTTCCGCGGAAAATAAAGGTGACATATTATCATTAAATCTTAATGATAATACTAAAAATACGCTTATAAAAGATAGACAAGTTGGGATTACTGGTGATTTAAGTGCAGATGGTTCTAAAATAGCTTATGTAGATGCTTTAGGTGACAATGATCCTTGGCAAATTTATTTATATAATTTTACTGATAATCAAACTTGTACTGTTACAAATGATAACTTTGGCAAATCACATGCTAAAATTTCAAATGATAACTCTATATATTTTATAACTTCCACAAAACAAAATATTGTTAAATTAGGGAAAATAAATCCTGAAACAAACTCATACGATATAATAGATAAGGACGATTCTGATAGACAATTAGATGCTTTTGATATTAAGAATAATAAATTAATTATATCAACTGATTCTCGTTCATTGGAGCTGAAAGAATGGAAAGAAAACAAGGGACACTATATGCCAATAACTCATACTTTATTTGAAATAGATCCTGATGGAAATAATTTAAAAAAAATTGCTGAAATAAAAGCTTCATCAATAGAATCTATTTCTTACAATTATGATGGCAAAAAGATTATTATAGGTGGTTGTGATATAAATGATGATTCTGGATATGGCATTTATGAATTATCTGTAGATACAGGAGTTTTAACTACAATATTAACAGATGATATTTTAGCAAATACAGAAAATTCGATTGTTACTGAAATTGCACATCCTCCTTTAGCCACAATGTCTAAAGATGAAAATCTTATATATTTTACTGGAGTACATAAAAATAGTGAAAAAGTAAATATAGCCGGACTATCGGGTTATCCAACAGCTATATTTAGCTATAATATGAATACAAAAGAATTAAAAGAGGTTTTCAAGCCAGAAGTTTCAAGTATAATTTTTGATATGAACATTAAATATTAAATAAAAGTGTAAACAAAATTTGTTTACACTTGAAATGCATAACTATTTTACAAAGAATTTTAAGCAAATTTCTATAATCACATAAACAGGCATTGCAAAAATTGGTAAATGTCTTAAAAAGATTAATTATTTTTTATCTATCGATATTATCCCTATTAGGCATTTTAAGAGTAGTTTCGTTTAAAAGCTTATCTCTAGCCTCTTTATTTGGTACAACCATATCTAGAGCCTTATTTAGGCGTTTATTTTCGATTTCAAGGTCCTTATACTTACCATATAACTCAAAATTAGTTTCATTTATTCTTCTGGCATCCTTCATAGTTTCCTTAAAGCTCTTAATATCGTGATTAGCCTTTTCTAAATTGTAAGTGCAACTACCAAGTTTAAGTTTTAATGATTTATTTTCAGCTATAAGCGATTCTACATCTTCACTCTTATAGCCTAGTAACCCCTTTTTAATATCCTTTGTGTTAATGTTAATCCGTTTTTCTAATCCTTCTATTTGTTTGTTAACTTGTTGAATATCCTTTTGTATCTGTTGTTTCTTGAATTCTAAAGGCTCTAGGTGCTTTTTAGTTGAATTCTCCATTCCTCGTTCAATGTTAAAGCCTTTATTTTTAAGGACTTTGGGGAATTCGTCTTGAATTTCTCTAAGAAAATTACGGTTAATCTTCTTTTTAGCTGAAAGCGTACCATCCGCATTCATTGGCACAAAGCTAAAATGCATATGAGGACTACCTCCAACCCCTTTAGTTTCATCCATATGAACTGTAGCAGATACAATATTTTTCTCACCAACCTTATTTTTAAGGTACTCATAGCTCTGTTCGAAAAATTTTCTTTTCTCTTGGTCTGATAGATTATTAAAAAATTCTTTATCAGAACCCACTACAGTATCAACATAAACAATAGCATCTTTACGAACCGCCTTATCAGATGAACGATTTTCTTTTATGATTGAATCTATTTTGTTAAGGTACTTTATATTTTCATGATTCTGCAAGTCATAGTTTTGATTGCTCTTTGTAATATCTATATTTTCATTACCATAATTCTTATTTTCACGTTGATTATGCTTTTGTAATCCGCCTACATTACCTCGAGTATATTTACCCATGTGACAAACCAAAAAACTCAAATTTACCACCTCACCCAAAAAAAATCTTTAAATGGAAAACCATGTATTAAGTATAACTCACTATACTTTACATGTAAAGTAGTTCGCCCTGCGGGTAAAAAGACTCTGTGCTCGACTTTGTCTCACCTGCCCTTTGTATGTTTTGGGGTAACAACTACACAAAAAATAATGGGGTGAATTGACAAGGGGTAAAAAAAAATTTATGGTGGCTGCATACCATTTAATTAATGGATCATGCGGTGACCATAAATTTTTTTTACGTAGCTTGCCCCTTTTCAAGAGAGAAATTATTTTTATAATTACCACACCCAAAACATAAATCTCCTTCTCTTGGGGAACATTTTCTTATCCTTGTTTCCACGAATTCTCTCAGTAATCTCAAATAATTTCTTTTCAATTCCCATAGCTCTATCCTCAATCATCTTATAATTAGATATCATGTCAAAACAAAACACCACCATGTAATATGCTTGCATAGAAAGCTTCGAAGAACAGTTCTAAATATATTTCAACAATTGAAAAGAACATTTCCAAATGCTTTCTTTAAACCTAATTATTAAAAACGTTCTTCTTAATTGACATATTTTTGTATAAATGGTACTATTGTATATGTTATTAAAAAATTTACAAAAAAGGAAAGAGTGATTAAAATGAAAAAAATAGGAATTATCACATTAAGCGCACTACTTGCATTATCTCCTGTAGTTACTACTTTAACAACAATCACAGCAAGTGCTGCAACAGTAAGTGCATCTCCTACAGTGTTAAACATGAACACATCTAGTAACTATGCATCTGCAACAGGATCAATTTCTAGAGGTGGAGTTGCTACATATACTTTTACTGCTCCAACTACAGGAAACTATACAATTCTGCTTCAAAATTCAACCTTTAATGCTAATGGGAAAATTAAAGATAATACCACAGGATCTAGTTATCAAGCTAATGACCAAGCAGGTTATGGTTTCAAAATGACTCAAAAAGCAAATGCAGGTGACCAATGTACTGTAACTGTTTGGGGAGTTTCATCAAGCGCTTCTGGTACATTTTCCCTTAGAATAAACAAACCAAATTAATAAATATTTAATTATAAATTTATTATAAAAAATAGTACATAATTTTGTGGACAAGCAAAATTATGTACTGTTTTTTTATTGATATCAGACTTCGAAGAGATGCCAAGGAAAGGATAATAATGTGTCATCAACATTTCCGACAAAACCCACGTTAATCCAATTATAACCCCGAATAAGTACCCTAAAGGTTAAATTCAAATTGTTTTGATATTTTGTTTTTAGTAATAGTTTTAGAAGTAAAAATTAGTCATAAATCAGCTATTTTAAAGGCTTTAAAAATAGTACCAGTTCCGAATGGAAATGCCTAACTACGCTCTTTATCCGCTCCGTTGTCATTTCCATTCGAGATATATCATCAACTCTTATTCGACCGTTTCTATCTGACCTACAGGGTAAGTATTTATTTTTGATTTAACTACTTGACTTCAAGGTTAAGCTAGATATACTGAACCGGCACTAAGGGAAGCGAAATTAGACGCAGTTATTCCCTTACCACTAGACAAATGTCTAGCAGTAAGGAAGTAACTACTTTGATTTACTGAACCGTATACCTCGGTCGCTCATCGTCTGCACCTTATCTGTTACGTGTAAACACCTACTAGCTTTCTACATTACGGTTCTATCCTAATGTTAATCTGCTAGTAGTTCCCGAGCACCTATGCTCCTAGAACTCCCACACCCGACCTTTAAGTTGTCGTCACTCTCAAACCCACACGCCTAAAGATAAGGACTAGGACTACTGTGTGGAGGTTCACTTTCTAGCAGCGGCTGAACTCACCTGTCATCTTCTTTTTAGTGGTTTTATGGCTTGTCCCACTATATACCATATCGGTGGTATACGACCTTTTAAGTCTATATTGATAATGAATATTTTTCTTTAAATGTCTTTCTATCTAAATCAGTTATATATGCTTGTACATTAAGTGATAATAGTTTAGCAATTATAAAACTTCTTAAACCTGCAACAAGTTCATACTCCCCTTTGTCATTTTCTCTCACTGCTATTGGATATAGTTCTTTATAATTCCTATATCTCTTTATATTAAAGATTGATATTCTTGAACTCAAATGTGTTTCTTCAACTAATTTAACTTTGTTTATATCAACTATCTTAAATTCTTCTTTTGGAATTAAATTTTGCCAGTGCTCCTTATTCTCTTTAATTTCTTTTTCACTTTTTTTCATTTTTAATACTCCTCTCAAAATTTTTATAAAATAAAAAAGCCTTTTATGTACTTTTTATCATACATAAAAGGCTTGAAATTCTTCTTTACTATTGCAATTTACAGTAATCTTTGTTAAGATTAATTCATAAATTGTATATATATAGTTTCTATTTCTATGTATCGTAAGTACATTGGAATATATCTATATGTTAGAAGTTCACAACGGCTTTTAAGTATTTGTAGTACTTATTAGTTCGGCTTATATAACAGTTTTCCAGACTGATATATAAGTGTGGACTTTATTTATTTATTCATTTTTTAATAACTTGTCTTTATTCTACTATTATTTGCCTAACTTGTCTAACTTTTTCTACAATCGTACAAATAATTATTTAATATTCTATGAATTCTATTTACTATACTTTTGTATAAATTCCTCAAGTGCCAGGCTTATTAATGATTGCACCTTAAATTCTTTATGCTCTGCAATAAACTTATTCCATTTCTCCAATACTTCAATATCTACTTTGAATAACTTTTGTTTAACTTCTGTTACACTTGGTGGCTTTAGTTCTACTCTCTCAACTTCAATAATATTTTTACTTTTGTTATACTCTTGTATAACCTCTTTAATAGGCTCTATAAGGCTTATTAGTTCTTTTAAAGTATCTATATCTATATCTTTGTTATACTTCTGTATAATACTCTCTGATGGCTTGTTATCACTTTGTTTATCCTTTTGTATAACTTTTGTTAATGCAACTTCATTATTATTATCAATAATTGTTTTAACTTCTCCATCTGCATAAACTAATCCATTATTTTTTAAAAAATTATATATATCAGCTTTTTTGACTTTCAATTGACTTGCTACTGAATTTATCCCATTGTTTTTTAATAGTGTTGTTACTTCAAGTAGAGTTAACATATTTCCACCCCTTATATAAAAGTTATACTTATATATAAGTTATACATAATATATACAAATTCCTTTTTATTATTAATATTTTTTTCGGTGTTCGTTATGGAAATATTATACGGTGAAGATATAGGTATGTGAGGCTATATGTAGAAAGTTATTCATGCTTTTATTCTGACCTATCCATCCCGTATACACTCTTTATTGTTGAATAATCAATCACCTCTCTACGGGGCTAATTATGGCATTCAAATCTATTCTGTGGTACTACTCATCATAAAATCCGAATTTTATTGCATATCAAAATATCGCAAATCCATTTCTGAATAATACGATATTTTGATTTATTATTTATTTTTACTAATACACAATTTACGAAAGATGCGTATTTAATTACAGTGATATTTTAACGAAATAATATAACTGAATTCAGAAGGTATGTTATAATTTTTAATCGGAGAATTTTCCTCATAAAATGATACTTCTATATCATCATTGTTTAAACATAAATAGAAATGGGATATAAAAATTCCTGCATCTAACTCAGCAGAAGAGTTTATAATTTTATCGCCCTTCTTATTCTTAACAAAAAAAGAAGCGTTATTTTCATTAAATACTATATATACAGGTTGTTTATTATTACTTGAAGGTGCTAATATGGACATGTGTAATACTTTTTTTATATACTGATTTTTATTTAAATACTCACTGATATCATTTCCCCATTGTCTGTAATATGCTACTTCAGTTTCCTTCTTTCGATTTCTTCCAACAAGGTTTCTAAACACATCATTATAAAAATTTTTTTGTTTAAATGAGTACCCTAAAGAAATAACATTTGTGATTTTTTCATTATCATTTAAATTAAGAATCTCTCTTATTTTTTTGTCATTATATGTCCCTAGCCAACATGTTCCTATACCCATATCCGTTAATTCAAGAACAAGTTGTTCCTGCATGAATCCTATGTTTTCCATATGTCCATTTTTCATTTCCGTAATTGCAACAATGCAGTAAGGAGCATTAATCTTTGCAAACCCATATAAAGTTCCAATGCCAATTGGTTTAGCCTCTATCAATTCCAATCTAATTTTAATATCCTCATACATTGGCTTAAGCTTCAATATTTTTTCTTTGATTTCCTTAACAGTTTTTTCATCATTATTGTGTTCTT
>Ga0302162_10000504_pt1 | contig 10726 bp, 10 predicted proteins | sample I_Fen_E2_2_FD_193501 | JGI IMG/M metagenome (GOLD analysis project Ga0302162, IMG submission 193501) | Peat permafrost microbial communities from Stordalen Mire near Abisko, Sweden - I_Fen_E2_2 | ecosystem: Environmental > Terrestrial > Soil > Wetlands > Permafrost | place: Sweden: Abisko...
TCCTTTCTTTTAACCTGAATATTACTGTGATAAACTTTATTTAGCATATAGAAAAATAACAAGTCAACATTCTAGTATATTAACTCGTTATTCTATTTTATATGCCTTATTACACAAACAAGGAGTGATTAATAAATATGATTTATCACGATTTAATAATTATCGGCGGTGGCGCATCTGGTCTAATGGCTGCAATAGTAGCTAAAGACTTTGGAATAGATGTAGCTATTGTTGAAGGAAATGATAGAATCGGTAAAAAAATTCTTGTAACTGGGAATGGCAGATGTAATATTACAAATAATAATATTGCTTCCCCATACAATAATTTCCACAGTGAAAATTATAATTTTTTTCAAGAAGCTTTAAATAAATTTACAATAGAAGATACTAAAAGCATGTTTTTATCTCTTGGATTACCTTTAACAGAATTAGAAAACGGTAAGATATATCCAAGATCTCTTCAAGCATCTTCTGTAATAGATATATTTAGAATGGCATTATATGATAGAAACATACCTTTATATGCAAATTGTAAAATTAATTCTATAATCAAAAAGAAAAATTTTACTTTATATACCAATAATGAAGAATGTGAAAATTTTTCTTGTAACAAGGTTATTTTAAGTTGTGGTGGAAAATCGGCTATCAAAACAGGTTCAGATGGCTCTGGATATAAACTAAGTAAATCCTTGGGACACAATATCATAGAAACTCTGCCCGGTATTGTTCAATTAAAATTAGATTATCCTTATTTAAAAGCTTTATCTGGAATTAAATTTGATGGCTCTGTTTCTGTATTAGTCAATGATGAGATTATACGAACAGATATCGGTGAAGTCTTATTCACTGATTATGGAATCTCTGGACCACCTATACTACAATTATCCTCTTGTGCCTCTAAAGCCCTTAGTAAAGGTTCCAAAGTCACTATAAGACTTGATATGTTTCCATATGAAAGCAAAGAAGATGTAGAAAATTTTTTTGCTACACATTTTTCTATATTCAATTATAGAGAAATATCATCTGCATTAATTGGGGTAATAAATAAGAAATTAATCTCTACAATACTAAAAGATGTTGGAATAAATGATATTCATTTACCTTGTAGCAATATTGATTGGAAAAATATTAATAATTTAATTGATATATTAAAACAATGGGACTTCAATTGTATAGGCACTAATGGCTTCCCTAATGCCCAAGTTACTGTAGGTGGGATAAATACCTCTGAAGTAGACAATTTGACCTTAGAATCTAAATTCGTTAAAAATCTTTACTTCTGTGGAGAAATATTAGATGTTCATGGTGATTGTGGTGGATTTAATCTTCAATGGGCATGGAGTTCTGGTTACTTAGCAGCTAAATCTGCAGCTAATAGCTAAATATTCCATTTTACAATTAGTATATGTACTAAAAAAGAGTTATAACAAAACATAATTAAATTCAATGTTTTGTTATAACTCCTTTTCCAATATCAATCTTTTGATTTTTCCCAATCTGCTTCCAATAATGTTAATTCAGTTCCTTCACTATTTCTTATAGTATGGTATGATTTTAAATTAAAATCATCGATTTCTTTTACAGTTGCAGTTACTGATACTTTATCCCCATATGTGGTTTCTTTCTCAAAAGTTACTTTAATTCTTTTTAGAATATAATTGTTGATTACTTCAATAGGAACAGCTTCTATTGCCCACTCAACATATTTAACATTATTAACATGATTATTTGAATCAATATCACTGTATCTAATATTAAATTGTTTATGGTATTGCTCCTCATCATTTTGCTCTATTTTATCCATGCTTATATCATAATCCACGTCACCGTCTACACCATAACTATCGTATTGTTCCGCTTGTATTCTCATTGGTCTTCTTTTTTGAATATTAATCAAGAAGAATAATGCTAATGCCTCTCCAATAAGATTGTCTTCTTCATCCTTAATCATATATTTTCTTAATCCATAAAACTTTTTAAAGCCTACAGGCTGCGTGGTAATACTTATAGTTTCTCCAAACGTTGGATATCTGTACATCTTTATATCATACTTATAAAATACCCAAGCACAATTATTTTTTGTACAATATTCAATTCCAACACCAAAATGTTCTGACTGTTGAGTACCTACATCACAAATAAAATCAATTATTGATGATAATTTACATCTCAATTTAGAATTTACTTCAAAATAATGTATTTCATATTTTTTTGTAAAACTTTTACTCATAACCACTCATTGCAAAATCTATAAAAATAGCTATTTTTATAATGCTTCCATATAAAAAAATCATATTTTCTCCAACCTATATTCTTAATTAAGCATATTTACCTAAACATACACTATTTCTAATTTGCAATATCTCTCCTCCTCTTCTCTTATATTTCTCTATTAATTATTAAAATATATTTTATCTAATAATATTAACATAATAGTTTACTTAAATATATTATCTAAGTTATTGTCTTTTAGAAAAATATTCCTATTATGTTTCTTGAAATTATCGTTGATTTTAAATTTACTAGATGATTTGTACGTTAAAAAGAGGATTCTCTAAAAAGAAAATCCCCTTAATAAATAATATTATTATCTATTTAATGCTTGTAATAAATCGTCTACCTTTAATCCATGTACTATTGCAGCTTCCCCTATAGTTTCAGCTTGAGCTGATGGACATCCAACGCATCCCATTCCAAAGCTCATTAAAACTTCAGCCTTAGATGAATCTGCATTAACTACTTCACCAATTGTCATATCTTTAGTTATCATACTTTCACCTTCTTTAATATAACTTTTTATAATTTTTGTTTACAATAAAATTATATTTTATACTACGTTGAAAGTCAATACCCGAGTATAATGATATACTATAAATTATATACTATCTATTCTCATTGTTTGATCTCTCTTTGGACCAACTCCAACTATTGAAATCTTAGTATCTGTAAATTCTGATATTCTAGCTAAATACTTTTTAACATTGTCAGGTAACTCATCATAACTTCTAACATCAGCTACACTATCATCCCAACCATCGAATTCTTCATATATTGGTTCACACTTAGCTAAGTCTTCTAAGCTTGCTGGGAAATAATCTATAACTGTATCATTAAATTTATATCCAACACATACCTTAATTTTTTCAAGTCCTGCTAATGTATCTATTTTAGTAACAGCTAATGAAGTTAATCCACTTACTCTAGCCGCTGTTTTAACTATAACTAAGTCTAACCATCCACATCTTCTTGATCTGCCTGTAGTTACACCATATTCATGTCCCTTTTCTCTAATCCAATCTCCAGTTTCATCAAGTAATTCTGTTGGGAATGGTCCTTTACCAACTCTTGTAGTATAAGCTTTTGTTATACCTACTGCATTAGTAATCATGTTAGGTCCTATTCCAACACCACTAGCTACTCCACCAGCAGTTGTATTAGATGATGTTACATATGGATATGTTCCATAATCAATATCTAATAACATTCCTTGAGCACCTTCAAATAAAACAACTTTATTTGCTTTAATATCATTATACACTCTAACCGATGTGTCTTGAACAAATGGTCTTAATTTCTTAGCAAATTCTAAATACTCTTTTAATATTTCCTCAAAATTTAATGGCTCTCCGTCCAATACTTTTGTAATATAAACATTTTTCATTTCGATATTTTCTTTTAATTTTTCAGTGAAAACAGCTTCATGCATTAGATCGCAAACTCTGATTCCGCATCTTTCAAATTTATCTGTATAACAAGGTCCTATTCCTTTACCTGTAGTACCTATATCATTTTTTCCTCTAGCTTTTTCTTTCAATATATCTAATGTTTTATGATATGGCATGATAAGTTGAGCTCTGTCACTTACTATTAACTTTTCTGGTGTAACTTTAACTCCAACACCTTCTAAGTAATCTATTTCCTCAAATAAAGCTTTTGGATCTACAACTACTCCGTTTCCTATTACATTTAATTTATCTTCATATAAAATTCCTGACGGTATTAAGTGTAGTTTATATTCATTGTCACCAACCACTACAGTGTGACCAGCATTATTTCCCCCTTGAAATCTAACAACTACATTAGCCTCTTCTGCTAAGTAATCTGTCATTTTTCCTTTTCCTTCATCGCCCCATTGAGCTCCTAAAACAATAAATGCTGACATTTATCTTGCCTCCCTTAAATAAGTAATCTTATTTATCTTAATTTTAACTATTATTTGGAGTTTTATTAATTAATATTTTAATCTCTCCTTTTAAATATTAGCAAAGTACCCTTTCATGGTCAACCATATATCGAATATTTTTTTGCTTTTTTCATAAATAATTCGTATAATTGTACTATATGACTATATTTTTTATTGATTTTTAACAGGATTAAATATAATTAAACTATTAAGGAGTGTTTTTATGAATATTTATGAAGAATCTTTAAAATTCCATGAAGAAAAGAAAGGCAAATATGAAATCAAGCCAACTTGCTCAGTAAACAACGCAAAGGATTTAAGTCTTGCATACACCCCAGGGGTTGCAGAACCTTGTCGCGAGATACATAAAGATCCTACAAAAGCTTACATATATACTCGTAAATGGAACACAGTTGCTGTTATTTCTGACGGTACCGCTGTTTTAGGTCTTGGAGACATTGGTCCACTTGCTTCATTACCCGTTATGGAAGGTAAAAGTGTCTTATTTAAGGAGTTTGGTAATGTAGATGCATTTCCAATAGTTCTTGATACTAAAAATGTAGATGAAATTGTTGCTACAGTTGTTAACATTGCCCCTTCTTTAGGTGGAATAAACTTAGAAGATATTTCAGCCCCAAGATGCTTTGAAGTTGAAAAGAGATTAAAAGAAAAATTAAATATCCCAGTATTTCATGATGATCAACATGGAACTGCTATTGTTGTTTTATCTGGTTTGCTAAATGCCTTAAAAATTGTAAACAAAAAATTAGAAAATATAAAAGTAGTTATAAATGGCGCTGGCTCTGCTGGAACTGCTATCTGTAAATTATTACTTTCTTCTGGTGTTAAAAACATTGTAATGTGTGATATAGATGGCGTAATAAGTAGAGATAAAGATTTAAGTCATAATATCTATATGCAAGAATTAGCTAATATAACTAATCCAAACAATGAAACTGGGATGCTTAAAGATGCTATAAAAGGTGCAGATGTATTTATAGGTGTTTCTGCTCCAAATATAGTTTCAAAAGAAATGGTTAAAACCATGAATAAAGATGGAATAATCTTTGCTATGGCGAATCCAACTCCAGAAATATTTCCTGAAGATGCAAAAGAAGCTGGAATTGCTGTAATGGGAACTGGACGTTCAGATTATCCAAACCAAATAAATAATGTATTAGCCTTCCCTGGTGTATTTAGAGGTGCTTTAGATGTAAGAGCTACAGAAATTAATGAAGAAATGAAAATAGCGGCGGCTTTCGCTATTGCAAATGCTATTTCTGATGAAGATTTAAATGCAGAATGTATAATTCCAAAAGCATTTGATTTAAAAGTTCAATCTTTAGTTGCAGAAGCTGTTAAAGAAGCTGCAATTAAAAGTGGAGTTGCTAGCATTTAATTCATGTAAAAAAATAATATATACACATTAATTTAAATTTACTTTCAGATAAGCTATCTATAAATTTTATATTTTTAGGTAGCTTATTTATTAAAATTTTATCCACAGGAAGTATTTTTAAAGTTATACACAATATTTTTCTTTTTATTTGTCCACAGATTAAATTGATTTCCATTTTCCACAGGATGAAAGCAATTTTTTATTCACAAAATTAACTTTTTCTAAATAATTCTAATTAGGAGCGGATGACATGAATGAGTTATTAATACCGGTAAGTAATGATGAATTTAAAAATAAAATTACTATAAAATTTAATAATATATTAGAAGGTTTTGATTTGTTTAAAAACTTTACTATTGAAGCTAATAATATAGACGATGCAGAAAATAAAATTATTGACTTTATAGAAAATATTTTTGAAGAAAACAATTGTGAAGGCTATATAGATTTTTATATAAATAAAATTTCATATGAAGATAAAGAAAAGCTTATTGCATTAGTTCCAAATGAAGATAAGAAAATATTAAAACTTCATTTAAGTGATGAGCCTCATGATGGAGTTTTTTATAAGTTACTTAATAAAGATCTTATCCCATTTTTAGTTCGTTTAAATACACGAGAGGTTTTCTTTGTTACCTTTTACTTTGTCAATAAACCTATTACCATATGGGGAAATTATGACATGAAGTTTCCTTGTTTTTTTAATACTGAGAAAGATTTAGAAATTTATTATAAGTTATCCAAATCATCTGGTTTCTTTGATTAAATAATAGTCTATTTATAAAAAATATAAAAATGGGGATGTCCGAAAATGATTAAAAATCATTTTTGGACATCCCCATTAATTTCTTATTAAACTTTAGCATTTTTTTAATTTAAGTTCTTGGTTGTGCTTCGCACCTTTTTTAAATGTGCATATTCTTAGATTTCTCTGCACACTTATCCATAGCTTGTATAACACTATTTCTAAATCCTAGTTTTTCTAATTCAACAACTGCATCAATTGTAGTTCCTCCAGGTGAGCAAACCATATCTTTTAATTCACCAGGATGCTTACCTGTTTCTAATACCATTTTAGCAGATCCTAATACACTTTGTGATGCCATCTTATAAGCTTTGGCTCTAGGTATACCTAATTTTACAGCACTATCTGCCATAGCCTCTATAAACATAAATACATATGCAGGAGATGATCCACATAAAGCAGTAAATCCATGAAAATCTTTTTCATCTAATTGAACACATTCCCCAAAACTTTCAAAAATTTTAAAGCAATAATCTAATTCATCTTTACTTATATTCTTATTTGGACATACTGCTGACATTGCTTGCCCTACAAGTGCTGGTGTATTTGGCATAGTTCTAACTATCTTAAAATCATCTCCAAGCCATTCCTCCATATTCTTAATAGCAATCCCTGCTGCTACCGTAATAATTAATTTATCTTTAGTTAACTCTGATTTAATTTCATCTATTATTGCTTTATACATAAAAGGTTTAACAGCTAAAATTATAATATCAGCTTCCCTAGCAACAACCTTGCTATCTAAAGTTGCTATTACTTTAAATTGTTCTTCTAATTTCTTTGCAGATGATTCAGTTTTAGTAGAAATTATTATGTTATCAGCTTTTAGAAATCCTGATTTAATCAATCCTCCGACCATAGAGCTTCCCATATTTCCACAACCTACAAATCCAACTTTTTTACTCATATCATAACCCCCATTTTTAATTTTATTATTATAAATTGAAATTTTATGCTTTTATATAAATATTTAAAATTTAATCCACCACAATCATAGGATAGCTTGTATTAAAGACTCACAAACTATAATTAAATATGAAAGGAGGAATATATATGAAAGGTAATTCTTTAATATATAATAATTCTTTAATAAAACGAAAAGATTTTATTACTAGCATTTTATATTCTGATACTACAGAACAGCTTCCAACGTTTCAAATTAAAGAGACTCCAGAATTCTATTGTATAAATATAGATTCATTTTATGGCAATAAACACATATTAGAAATATCTTATAAAAATAACTTTTTAATATTAAAAATAAAATTCAAAAACGCTCTAAAAAGCTCTTTACCAGAAAGAATATTTTATTTATCAAACATTGATTTGAACAATATTTTACTTCATGATTATAAGCACAATGTAAAATTAATAATCCCCAAAATTTCTTAGTTTATATTTAATAAAAATTATATAATTTTTATTAAACTATCATATTACTAGAAATACTAAAAGATATAAGAAATATATAAGCTTTAAAATCTTAATTTCTTATATCTGTTTCCTAGTATTATCTCTAATTTATTTAAACTTTATTCTCTATGCATTACATCTAAATTTCCAAACTTACTATATTGTCCAAGCCAAGCAAGCTTTGCAGTTCCTACCGGACCGTTTCTTTGTTTGGCTATTATACACTCTCCGATATTTTTATCTTCTGTTTCCTTGTTGTAGTATTCATCTCTATACAGGAACATAACTATATCTGCATCTTGTTCTATAGAACCGGATTCTCTTAAATCTGACAGCATTGGTCTATGGTCTGCTCTTTGCTCAGGTGCACGCGATAATTGCGACAATGCTATTACTGGACACTCCATTTCTTTAGCTAATGCCTTAATAGATCTAGATATTTCAGATACTTCTTGTTGTCTATTATCACTAAAAGACCCTCCCGACATAAGTTGTAAATAGTCTATAACAATTAAATCTATCCCATACTCCATTTTAAGCCTTCTACACTTTGATCTCATTTCCATAACAGTAACACCAGCACTATCATCTATATAAATTTTCGCCTTTGAAAGCGGGCCTGCTGCCATAGCAATGTTCTCCCAATCTTTATCTTCCAAAGTTCCTGTTCTAAGTTTCAGCATATCAACATTGGCTTCTGAACAAAGCAATTTATATGCTAATTGTTCCTTAGACATTTCCAAAGAGAATATTACAACACTTCTATGATCCCTAAGAGCTGCATGTTCTGCTATATTTAAAGCGAATGTTGTTTTTCCCATTGAAGGTCTAGCTGCAATTAATATCATATCTCCACTTTGAAATCCGGAAGTTTTTGCATCTAAGTCAGTAAATCCAGAGCTAACGCCAGTAGTTTCTCCTTTATTATTAAAGAGTTTCTCTATTTGTGCAAATCCTCTCTCTAATACATCACTTAATGGTTCAAAGTCCTTTGATGTTCTTTTTTCAGCTATGTTGAATATTTTCTTTTCTGCAACATCTATAACATTTTCCACTTGACTTTGATTATTATAGCTTTCTTCAATTATTGTAGTTGATGCCTTGATAAGCTTTCTTAAAGTAGACTTATCAGAAACAATCTTTATGTATGCACTTAAATTTGCAGTAGTGGGTACAGAAGAACTTAATTCTGTTATATATGTTACTCCACCAGCTCTTTCAAGCATATCAGTACTCTTTAAATATTCCAATAAAGTTAATAAATCTATTGCAATATCATTTCTAAACATCTCTAATATAGTTTTATATATTACCTTATGCCCATCTCTATAAAAATCCTCTTCGTCTAAGCCTTCCAATACTTTTGCAATAGCATTCTTGTCTATAATCATAGATCCTATTACTGATTGTTCCGCTTCTATACTTTGAGGTAAACTTCTCATAACTGATGTTTCCAAGTTTTATTCCTCCCCTCTAATTATCAATTGACAATTATCTTTTGAATGTGCCTTATCATATGTAATTTAATTCATTCTAATTCTATCATTTACTAACCATAAAAAAAAGCCTCCTAATTATTAAGGAGGCCTATTTTTTGAATATGCCTAATTGAATGCAATATCCATAAGCTCTTCTATTGATTCTATAATTTTAACTTGGATATCTTCCGTTTTCAGTGGAATTTCTTTTTCATTATCTTTTGGAATTAAAACAAGTTTTATTCCCATTCTTCTAGCACCATATATCTTTTCAAATATTCCACCAACTGGTTTAACTTTACCTTGAAGTGATATTTCCCCTGTAATTGCTATATCTTGTCTTATCGGTTTATTCAATAGTGAACTTATTATACAAATAGTAATAGCAGCTCCTGCTGAAGGTCCATCTATTTTTCCTCCACCAATAACATTAACATGAATATCATAATCTTTAATATCCTTATCTGTTAAATTTCGAATAACTGATGCTGCATTAAATACAGAGTCCTTAGCCATGCTTCCAGCCGTATCATTAAATCTAACCACACCAGTTCCCTTTTTCTTTGCCGGGAAAATAGCTGCTTCAATCTCTATGGTAGATCCTAAAAATCCACTTACCCCTAACCCATAAACACGACCTATTTCTCTTTTATTAATATTGGTCAATCTTTCAAATGGAGTATATCGTCCAATTGATATTACCTCATCTAAGTCTGATAATTTTATTTCTAAATCATCTACGAACTCTTTGTTACAATGTAACGCATATCCATATGTATCAGTTAATATATTTACAGCTTTTCTACCTTCAAAAGTATAATTACTAATTTTTTGTGCAACACCATCTTCTAATCTAACATTTAGTTTTGTTGCAGCATCTTCTACTATAAGTGTTATATCTCTCGAAGAAAGTGGTTCGAAATATACTTCTGTACATCTTGATCTTAAGGCTGGATTTATTTCACTTGGGCTCCTAGTTGTAGCTCCAATTAAAACGAAATCTGCTGGTGCTCCATTATCAAAAAGATATTTAATATATTTAGGAGTCATCTCGTCATCAGGATCATAATATGATGATGAAAATTCAACTCTCTTATCTTCTAAAACCTTTAACAGTTTATTTTGAAGCATAGAATCTAATTCTCCTATTTCATCTATAAACAATATTCCCCCGTGAGCTTCAGTAACCAATCCTAGCTTTGGTTCAGGTATACCAACCTCTGCTAAATCCCTTTTACTTCCTTGATATATCGGATCATGTACTGAACCTAATAGTGGATTTGTTATTTCTCTAGGATCCCATCTTAATGTAGTTCCATCAACCTCAACGAATTTAGATTTATCATCAAATGGTGTATATGAAAGCTTCCTTACTTCATCTAATGCAATTCTAGCTGCCGTAGTCTTTCCAACTCCAGGTGGTCCATATAATATTATATGTTGTGGAT
>Ga0302162_10000509_pt1 | contig 10690 bp, 11 predicted proteins | sample I_Fen_E2_2_FD_193501 | JGI IMG/M metagenome (GOLD analysis project Ga0302162, IMG submission 193501) | Peat permafrost microbial communities from Stordalen Mire near Abisko, Sweden - I_Fen_E2_2 | ecosystem: Environmental > Terrestrial > Soil > Wetlands > Permafrost | place: Sweden: Abisko...
TCATTTATTTAAGAGCAATGATTATTATGTAAGTTACATAGATATGAGAACAATACAGTTAGATACTATAAAAAGAATGCAAAGGCATTTTTCAAGATTTTATATGAAATATGAACAAACTAGTATATTATCAGAGTTTACCAATGAGGTTGCAATGAATATTCATGAAGACAATGATTGTATTGAACTTATTGATAAATTAAATTTACTTAGAAAAGATTATAAAAACATGGAATTGCCAAAGAACAGAAATGAATTTGAAAATAGAGCATTATTATTCCAATTTTTGAATGATTTAGAGGATTTTTTAATTATTAAGAAGGAATTTAAAGAATCATTTCAAAGTCAACTATAAGGAATATTAGACAACTATTCTTTGGTTTAAAAAATATTAAATTATTCTAATAAACTAAGGATATCAAAGGTAATATTAACTTTTAAATTTAAAAAATCAATTAATTACAAAGATAAAGATAATTCATTTACTCACGATAATAAATGTAAAGGAGTTGATTTCATGGACATAGGAACATTGTCAATAGGTATGCAACAATATTCTCTTGCAACTGCAGTTTCAACATCATTATTAAAGATAGCAATGAATAATGGTAGTGAAATTGCAACTCAAATGACAGATATGATGAGTAATATGGCTGTAGATACAAGCAGAGGTACAACCATAGATGCAAGGGCATAAATTTAAGGGCATTTAAGTATATCATGGAAATTATTAGTGTGAAGAAAAACTAAAAGGTAGAGTCTATATAAAATGACTCTACCTTTTTTTATTGGTGTAAACTCAAATTGAAAAAATATCATATAATAAAATGTAGAAAATTATATTATAATGAATTTATTTGTAAAAATGGTAAATAACTATTGAAATTTGTAAAATATAGGTGTAAAATTATGAATATTATGTACATTGATAATAGCACACTTGTCGAAAGGTAAGGTCGCAAAGCTATGGGTCTAAAGAGAGATATTTCTCTATGATTGCCAGGTTACCGAAATGTAAATATAAGAATCAATATGTATACTTATATTTTGGTGTCTATTATTAATTAATAGACACCTTTTAATTTCAAAAAATAAGAAGTGTAGATGATTAAAAATAATATTTTAAATAAATGAAAGGTTGGGATGTTAATTATGAAAAAGTACGACATGTCTTTGGACAAGACAAATAAGCAATTAAATGTAACAATAGGAGGAATGTTTGAACCTGAGGATGCTAATGGCTTTGTTAAAGAATTTACAGCAACACTATCTACTATACAAGCTTCAGAATTTATTTTATCTTTTGATGCAAACGAATTAAGGGTTTCAAAGCCAGAAATGTTACCAATGCTAGAAGGATGTTTTAAAATGTATAAAGATTTTGGTTTTAAAAAGGTTGTAGCAAAAGTAGGTAATAATGTTACTTTAAAAATGCAGTTATCAAGGGTAGCTAGAAATGTAGGTCTTAATCTAGAAGTAGTTTAGGTTAATAAATTGTAATATATATGTTGAAAGAAATAATCTACATCAATTAGGTAACAGTATCTTAATTTGCCGAAGAATTAAAACTGCAACTTATATATTAATATAGATTATAGTTACTTTTAGTATTGAAGGAGATTTATATGGGAATAAAATTAAGCTGTATTGACATTTGTCGTGCTTCTAAGATTGTTTCAAATGATGTTTATTTAAAGCATTTTGAAAAGCAAGATAAGAATGTAGAACATTTGTTATCAGATGTAATGGGTAGAGATAAGAGATTTATGTTTGATGAAGAGGAGACAACCTTATCTTTAGCTGCGAAAGTCGCAAAGTCTGCATTAGACAAAGCAAATTTGATGAGTAGTGACATAGACGTGTTAGTTTATTCTTCTATACTATCAGAATATGTAGCACCACCAACATCGATTTTGTTGCATAAAGAATTAAATTTAGGAAGAAACGTGATGTGCTTTGATATGAATGCTAATTGTGCGGGTATGACAGTTGCGTTAGAACATATATCAAATTACTTAATGTCTTCAAAACGTGCAAAAAGAGCTTTAATTGTTGGGTGTGATGATGTACACTCTCTAACTGATTCTAATAATGAACTCTGTTATGGTAATTATGGACATACTTCATGTGCAATAATTTTAGAAAAAGTAGATGAGGATTGTGGAGTAGTTGATACAGAATATTATATAAATACAGAAGAGAGTCACAATGTTATGTATCCAAGCCAGGGATTTTCAAGTTTTTTCAAGTCACAAGATGTGGATGAACTTTATTTAAATTGGTTGCCTTTTAATGGTGGAGCTTGTGTTTACCCTGCTGTGGATATTATGACAAGAATGATAAAAGAAAATGGATTAACAAATAATGATGTTAGTATGTTTTGTTTTTCACAGTTTGCACTTGTAAATATAAAAACCATAAGAGAACTTATGAATATAGATGAAGATAAGAGCATTTATATTGGTGATAAGTATGGGTATACTGGTACTAGTAGTCCTTTTATAGCATTATATGAATCTATAAAACAAGGTAAAGTTAAAAGAGGTGATTATATAGTATTTTGGACAATTGGATCTGGTTCTGAGAGTATAGCAATGCTTTATAAATATTAAACTAAGAAAATAAATAAAACTTAGCTTAAGAGTCATTTATCAAAGGTCTACATTAAATAAGTTAAGGTGAACATATAAAGATAAATGATAAAAAATACAGATGATGAAATAGGTGTTAAATTCAAATGAAGGATATATATATATACAAAAAATAGAACTACTCAATTATAAAAATATAATTGGGTAGTTTTTTTGTTATAAAAAATTTTAATTGATATGTTCACCTTTTAGTAAGGTTGACAGTTATATATATGTGGTACCATTAAAAGGAAAGCAAAGTAAGGGGGGATGAAGCATCAAAGATGATATATGCAACTTAATAAAAAAAGATTTATCCCTAATATATAAGTATTTAATTTCAATAGGAGCATCTAAAGAAGATGCAGAAGATATTATGCAAGAAACTTTTATTAAGACTTACGAGAATATTGATATATTAATTGATGGAAATATAAAGGCATGGATGTTTAAGGTTTCAATTAATAGGTTCTATACCTTATATAAAAAGAGCAAGATTAATATAAGTCTAACAGATGAATTATCAGCTACTATTGAAAGTGATTTTAAAATAACTCATATAGATAATTATTTAGAGGTTGATAGAGTTTTATCATTAATGAAAGAAAGTGAAAAAAACATATTGGTTTTAAAGTATAGTATGGGGTTATCTTATAGGGATATAGGAAAAATGCTTAATATTGAGGAAGGGTCAGCTAAGACTTTATGCTATAGAGCAAGAAATAAGTTTAAAGAAATATGGGAAGGTGAAAAGCATGAATAAAGACAAGGATATTGATGATTTATTTTCAGATAAAATGGAAAGTCAAATAAAGGATGAAATAAAAAAGAGAAGAAGTAAATTGAATTTAAAGTTAATAATAATTTCTATAGTTTCTACATTAATTATTATTATTGTAGGAATATTGGCTTTGAATTTTGCAAGTGATAAATATATTAATTATGCTTATTCTAAAGATAGAGAATTACAGGAGTTAGAATATGATATTATGAATCCTAATGAGTATATAGGAAAAGAAAGTTGTAGGGAAACAGGATATTTTAAATTTGAAAGTACTTATGAATATGGGAAAAGACTAGGTGGTAAAGTTATTTATGCTGGGTCAGATAATTATTTGGGCGGGATTTCTAAAAATGGAGTATCAATTAAAGGGTGGTCATTAGGACAATATCCTATTAATGATACTATAGATAAAAGATATAGTAATGTATATGGTTTGAGAAAGTCATATTTTCTATATCCTTATGTTCAATATGGAAATTATATATATCAATTTCAAGCTGAAGAAAATAAAATTCTTTTAAATGATGAAGAAACGAAAGTAAATGATTTTGGTTTATTAAATGAGATTGATGATAATAAAATAGTTGAAATGAATTTATCTTTTGATAAGGAATATATATATGAAGATATAAATAAAATGATAGATAATAAATTAATAACATTTTACTGGGTTGATAATAATTCAGTGGAAGAAAGAGAAAGAATTATTGAAGCTAAAACTCCTGCTTTTGATGTTGTTGGAATAAAATCTGCTAGTATGCCTGGTCAATTTGAGCATGGATCAAGAGATTTTAGGGAAGATTTTAAAGAAACGGTTAGAAAGTTAAAAGAAATAGGACATGATCAATATGTTGAAAATATTAATGAAAATAATTTCAACATAAGTGGTATTGTAGTTGTAGGAAGTCCAAAAGAACTTAAGGCAATTCAAAATAATCCTATGATAAAGCATGCAATTTTAGGAACTGTAGTCGATAAATATTAATTTAATATTTATTGAAGACTTAGAATGAATAGTTGAATTAAAGAAACTTATGAAAGAAAAAAAATAAGAAATTTTGAAAAGAATACTGGAATAATGAAGAAAATAGATATGAGATATTTAAACGTGTTAAAATTTATGTTTAAATTTCTCTATTTTTTATGGCAATGATATCGTGAAGTAATAAATATAATTCAAAATATATTGTTGAGAAGAAAAAACAAAAACATATAACAATTTATAGGAAATATGCGGGTTAAGAAGGAGTGGATGATAATTAGTACAATGTATTTACTAATTATTTTGCTATAAAAGATTAGAATGAAAATTTGAAGTTATTAAGAATATTATACTATACTATATACACAAGACGTGTTTAAAATTTATTTGAAATAATAGATATGCCTAAAGTTACTAATGCAGAAAATTTATACGAGGAGGAAATATTTATGTACGATTACCCATTATACAGACCACCTAGTGAAGGCAATAGTCTTATAATACAAGCAACCTTAGGATGCTCTCACAATAAATGTAGCTTTTGTAATATGTATAAATCTAAGAAGTTTACTATAAAAACATTAGAAGAGATTAAAGATGATATGAATCATTTTAGGACAATATATGGACATGTAGAAAGAATATTTTTAGCTGATGGAGATGCTCTAATTATTAAAACAGAAGATTTAAAGGAAATATTAGCATATATAAAAAAGTTGTTTCCTGAATGCAGTAGGGTTACGCTCTATGGTTCTCCTAAATCCATATTACTTAAAACTCCAAAAGAATTAAATGATCTTAAATATTTAGGATTATCAATGATATATATAGGAGTTGAAAGTGGAAATGATGAGGTTTTAAATGATATAAATAAAGGAGTAAGTAGCGAAGATTTAATTAAGGCTGCAAAGAGGGTTAAGGATGCAAATATATTATTATCAGTAACTGTTATAGCTGGTATTGGTGGAAGAGAAAAGAGCAAAAGTCATGCTATTGGAACTGGTGAAATAATAAGTAGTATGATTCCAGATTATTTAGGGGTATTAACTCTTATGGTTGAGAAAAAAACTATTTTGTATAATAAAATTTTGAATAAAGAATTTGAACTTTTAAATGACAAAGAGATTTTAAATGAAATTAAGCTTTTAATTGAGCATATTAATGTAAAAGAGCAAGTGATATTTAGATGTAATCATGCATCAAATTATATTTCATTAAGTGGAAATTTACCTGAAGATAAAGAAAAATTATTAAATCAAATAAACTATCATCAAAATACAAATAAACTAAAGCAAGAAGAGGACAGAAAAATTTAATGATATTCTTTCTAGAATAGATGATCACTATGGAAATCATTTAATTATATTGTTAACTTTAGTAAATTGTTAGAGAAGGTATTAATTAAAAGTAGAATGGTTAAAATTGATTAGTATTAGCTTATATGATATACTTACCTAAGTAACTATTACCTTGGTAAGTATTTGGAGGTGAATGAAAGTTGAATTCATATGGTCATAAAGTAAATCAATTAGCTCGAAGCTTTACAAAAAAATTAAATGAGAAAATTTCTCCACTTGGCTTACATTCTTCACAATGGGCAATTATAGTATGTTTATATGAAAAAAAGCAGTGTACACAAATTGAATTGAGCCAATATTTAAGAGTAGAAGCTCCAACAATTACTAGGACATTAGCTAGGATGGAAGAAAACGGGTGGGTGACACGTCAATATGGAACGGATAAACGTGAAAGGCATATAAAGCTAACTGAAAAATCTCATGAAATGTTTGTGAAATGGCATGAAGTTAAGAATAGTATAGAAATAGGTGCTATAAAAGATATTTCTAAAGATGAACTAGATATTTTTAATAATGTTTTAGAAAAAATGATTAAAAATTTATATTAAAAGAGATAATTATGTTCCATCTGAATTTAGTTAAACTTATCAGATGCTAGCTATCGGATAAATTCTAAGGAGGAAGGCTTACACATGTTAAAAAAAGATAAACAAAGTTCCACATCATTACCTATTTATAATAGTTTTTTTAGTATATTGAAAGAAACATTTGAAGTTAAAAAAAGACCTTTTCCATGGTCAAAAGCAATAAATGCTGGTATATGTGGAGGGTTTCCAATAGTTTTTGGTCTATTAATAAATAGGTTAGATTTAGGATTACTTGGTGGAATGGGGACTTTTGCATATTTATATAATTTTAATGAACCATATGCAATACGTTCAAAAAAAATATTTTTTGCAGCACTTGGTCTTAGTTGTGCGGTTGGACTAGGAACATTAGTTGCGCCTTATCCGATGCTTTCTGCTGTAATGGTAGGTTTAATTATGGCAATAGCAACTTTTATATTTGGTACACTTAAGCTCGCAGGACCGGCAGCAATATTTTTTGTACTAAGTTTTCTAATGGCAACTGGTATGCCTGTTGATCAATCAGCAGCACCACTTCGTTTTAGTATAGTATTTTTGAGTGGATGTTTTTCATGGGTAATGAGTATGAAAAGTTGTTTTTTTAAGCGACATAATCCAGAAATTAAAACTCTTAAGGGTGTTTATTCATGTTTAGCAGAGTTTTGTGAAACTATTGGAAGCGAAAATGTTAATGATGTAAGGCAGAGTACGGTTAATGCTTTAAGTGATGCAGAAGATATTCTTTTATCAGGGTACATTTCATGGAAGAACTCATTTTTGTTTAATAGATTATCCCTTTTAAATGAACAGGCGAACAGTTTATTTTTAGAAATGCTTGAATTATCTTTTGACAAAAATAATAAGCTGCCAATAGGATTTAGTGAACTAATAAGACAACTGTCTGTGGGAATTGAATCAAAAGATGGAGAAATAATAGAAGTAAATCAAATTAATAAAAAAGAAATAAATAAGAAATATCATAAGTTTTTAGAGATAATTTATGATGCTGAGGCTATTATTAATTTACCATTAGAAAATATTGGTCGTTCAATCAAAGTTTCAAAACCTTCATTAAAGATGAAACTTATTAAAGCTTGCGATAAAGATTCCATAATATTTGTAAATGCAGTTAGATCTGGAATTATTCTTACAATAGCATCTATTATATCTTATAAAGTTGGATTTAGTAGAGCTTACTGGATTCCATTATCATGTACTTCAGCTATGATGGGTGCAACTATTATAGGTACTTTTCATCGTGCAGTTCAACGTACAATTGGTACATTTGCAGGATTGATATTAGCTATTTTTATTTTAAGTTTACAGCCAAAAGGATTACTATTGATAATAATTTCTGTTCTTTTGACTGGAATAACAGAACTTTTCATTGTAAAGAATTATGCATTAGCAGTTATATTTATTACTCCAAATGCGTTGCTTATAGCTGAAACTGCTACTAATACACATGATTTTTCTTATTTTGCTACAGCACGTGTTACTGATATCTTAGTTGGAGTGACCATTGGATTAATTGGAACTTACCTTATGGGGCATCGTTCAGCTTCTAGTCGTTTGCCAGGCTTAATGATAAAATTAATACGTAGTCAAGCACGAGTATTAGTTAGATTATCATCCGACAAAATAAAAGATAACAATAATGATATAAGTTGGATAAAAGAAAAGTTACAAATAAATCTTAAGAATTTTAAAATAGCATATACTACAGCATTAGGTGAAATTCCGAGTAATAAAGAAATGCTTGAAATAATGTGGCCAGCTGTCTTTACACTTGAACATATTACTTATTTACTTGATAAGTGTTGCGCTACAGGAGAATATTTAAATTTATCAGATAAAGATTTAGGACAATTGTTACTTGTATTAGAATCAATGGCAACAGCCATTGAGCAAAAACAATTAATACAACCTAAAAATATTCCTATTATAGATGTTGTACCAAAGCTTTGTAAAGAAATTAATCAACTTCAAGAAGCTTTAAGTATAGAAAAAATAGAAGCTTATTCCTAATGAAACACTTCACAGAACATGCTCCCTATTTCTAGTTGAGTATATTTTTATAATATAAGTATAACTAAGAATGTGGTATCTATATTAGGTGTTTAAAAAAATAACTAATAAGATTATTTGAAATTATAAATTTTGTTAATAAGAAATTACATATAAAATAAAGAACTATTCAATTATGAGCAGTAATTGGATAGTTTTTTTGTATTTAAGATCTTTATTGCAACTTATATAAATTAATAGTTACCATAATGCGAATATGAGTATTTTGAAAATGTTATTCAATTTACAAAAATTGGTTAAAAACTATTGATTAGATTGTAGTGGTAAAGTATAATATAACGATATGGAATTAATAGTAAATAGAGGGTTATATTGTAATTGAATAATAAAGCAGGTTAAAAAAATACTATAATTTATGTTTATGAAGAAGAACTGCATAGGCAGATGAAATGTGAAGTATTGCATAAGAATAAATGAACAAATAGTATTTGTTAAGAATAAATGAATAGTGTAAGGCAATTTAAAAGGAATGTATTTTATGAAAGAGATTAAGTCAATACAAGAGAATGTTGGAAAAGTAAATATATTAGATACAATTGGAAATACACCACTATTTAAATTAGAAACAGTTACAAATGTATTAGATGAAGTAAGTGTCTATGTAAAAGCAGAATATTTTAATCCAAGTGGTTCTGTAAAAGATAGGGCAGCTTATGCAATGGTTTTAGATGGAATAAAAAGTGGGCGCTTAACTAAAGATAAAACTATTATTGATGCAACTAGTGGTAATACGGGAATTGCTTATGCAATGATTGGTGCTATATTAGGATACAAAGTGGTACTTTGTTTACCTGAAAATACTAGTGATATACGAAAGCTTATGCTTAGAGCTTATGGTGCTCAGCTTATTGAAACTAGTCAATTAGAGAGTTCAGATGGTGCTCAATTAAAAGCTATAGAACTTGCAAAAGAAAATACTGATAAGTATTTTTATCCGGACCAATACAATAATGATGCAAACTGGAAGGCACATTTTAACGGTACTGCACCAGAGATATGGGAACAAACTAACAAAAAAGTTACTCATTTTGTAGCTGGTATGGGAACATCAGGAACTTTTGTTGGAACATCAAGGGGATTAAAACACCTTAATCCTAATATAAAGACAATTGCTATGCAACCAGATTCACCACTACATGGATTAGAAGGTATGAAGCATATGCAAAGTACTATTTTACCTGGAATTTATGACTCAAGTGTTGCAGATTATACTATTGAAGTTAGAACAGAAGATGCCGAAGAAATGGTATTAAGGCTTGCAAAAGAAGAGGGATTATTTGTAGGAATAAGCTCTGGAGGCAATGTAGTGGCAGCACTAAATTTAGCAAAAACTTTGCCTAAAGGTTCAGTGGTAGTAACAATTTTATGTGACAATGGATATAGATATGTAAATGATCCAATTTGGAATAGAGGTGAGGCATTTTGATAAAGAGTACTAAAGAAATAGAAAAAGTGATAAGAGAATTTGGAGAACAAGAATACCCAAATGAATGTTGTGGTTTACTCTTTGGCAAAATTAATTCTGATAATAGTAAAGAGATTACTGAAATCTTGCCTATATCAAATGCACAAAATCAAGAGAATAAATATAATCGGTTCTTAATTACATCTAAAGATATTATAAAGGGTGAACTTTATGCACGGAAGCGCAAAATAGATATAATTGGTTTTTATCATTCTCATCCAGATCACCCCGCAAAGCCATCCCAATTTGATTTAGATCATGCATGGCCAGTTTATTCTTATATTATTGTATCAGTAATAAAAGGAAAAGCTGATTTGATGACATCTTGGCTATTATCTTATGATCGCGCTAAATTTGAAGAAGAAGTCATAAATTAAATATTTAAGTATTCTTAAATATTAGGTTTATAAATAAAAGAAGAAAAGAGGTAATACTATGGCAGTAACTATATTAATTCCAACAGCACTTAGATTATTTACAGATAATTTATCAGAAATCGAAGTGGAAAATTCACAAACAGTAAATCAAGCATTAGAAGGTTTAGTCACAAAATATGGTGACTTAAAGAGACATTTATTTACTGAAGAGGGTACCATTCGTAGTTTTGTAAATGTATATATTGGTGAAGATGATATTCGCGAATTAAATGGAATAGATACAGAATTAAAAGATGGTCAAACTTTAATTTTAGTTCCTTCTATTGCTGGAGGAGTATAGGAGGCAAAGGAAATGTCAGATGAATTAACAAAAAAAGAATATCTTCGTTACAGTAGACATCTTATTTTACCAGAAGTGGGACTTGAAGGGCAGTTGAAAT
>Ga0302162_10000510_pt1 | contig 10681 bp, 6 predicted proteins | sample I_Fen_E2_2_FD_193501 | JGI IMG/M metagenome (GOLD analysis project Ga0302162, IMG submission 193501) | Peat permafrost microbial communities from Stordalen Mire near Abisko, Sweden - I_Fen_E2_2 | ecosystem: Environmental > Terrestrial > Soil > Wetlands > Permafrost | place: Sweden: Abisko...
AGGAGATACCAGCGCGGGGGCAATATGCTGCTTGAGTGGCTTGGGAAAAGTGCCAGCCAGGGTTTTTTTCTGGACAGGGTTTGGGCGTGGACTTGATGCGCCCGAAGAAGAATCTGCAGGCGGAGGAGGGGGCGGCGCTTCTTTCTGGACCTTTGGACTGTCCTTTGATTTGGAGTCGCTCTCTTCAGGAGTAATGCCCTGGAAGAACCTGTCAAGCCGCTTGTCTATTTTCGGTTTCTTTGACATATTCGATTAACTCCTGAGCGAGTACGTGATATTGTGTGGTGCCGCGTGCGCCAGGTTTGTAATGTGAGATCGGCAGACCAGCGATGGAACTTTCACGTAATTTTGTATCTATTTCGATGACTGTATTAAATACGCCTTCGCCAAATGTGGAGCGAAGTTGATCGTGGATATTGCGGTGCGTGCGGTTTCTGTTATCGAGCATTGTAACAAGGATGCGATATGCGAGGTTGGGATTATCCTCTTCGCGAATACGGCGGACGAGGGTCATCATATTCCGCAATGCGTATGCCGAGAAATATTCCGCCTGGGTTGGGATGAGCAGGAGATCGGCGGCAGTAAGCGCATTTTGTGTGATCGCGCCGAGCGCGGGGGGGCAATCGAAGAGTATGTAATCGTAGGGCAGGTCGGGTGCGCTTGCAATGGCGCGCTGTAGGATGGTGGCATAATTTGTGCGCACGGGCAGGTATTGCTCGGATGATTCTATGCGCGAACTGGAAGGAATCAGGTCGAGGTTGTTTACAGGGGTTTTTCGTTGCGCGCTTAATAGGGGCGCATTATCCAGGATAATATCGCTGGATGTTTTTTCAGATTCGCCCGGCTCAAACCCAAGCGCGAGCGTGAGGTTGGCTTGCGCATCGAGATCGATCAACAGAACGCGATACCCAAGGTCAACAAGGGCGGCGCCAAGCGAGATGGTGGTGGTGGTTTTGGCTACTCCGCCTTTTTCATTGGATACAGCAATTATTTTTGTCATGGTTACCTTCTTCAAATCCGTTCTATTTATCTGATGGGGGCGTGATTTTTTGCGGGACGATCTCAACACGTGTGACGCCCAGAGCGCGTTTTAGTTCTTCGACCGCGGTCTTGACCATTTCCTCGGGATCGGTGGTACTGCGGATCTTGGTGGTGATATCTGATACGAGATGTTCGCGTTCCGCGCGGCGGGTTGTCTCTTCAAAGAGGCGGGCGTTATCCAGCGCGAGTCCGAGGCGTTCTGTGATTGCCTGCACGATATTGACTTCGTCTGTGCTCCAGGCTCTGCCCTCGGTATTTGGACGAATATTAAGGGTGCCAATTGTCTGATCGCGCAGTTTGATCGGCACGGTCAGCATGTCTATTTCGGCATTGATAGGGGCGTTAATTTCTTTGCTTTCTTTGCCCGTAATCACCTGACCGCCTGTGAGGGTCTGATGATACCCGATGATCTCGGATGTTGATTTCTTTTGCCACGCATCGGCAAGGTATTCGCGAAAGACCGATTGCGATTCTTCAAGGGCGTTTTTGCTCTCTTCGAGCAGGCGGACGTTATCAATTGCAATGGCTATTTGATCTGCCAGCAAACCAAGTGTGGAACTGTCTGCGTCTGTGAATGCGTTCGGCGCGGTGCTTTGCACATCCAATGCGCCGATGATCGTTCCGCGTGCGGCGAGCGGCAATGCCATTTCGGAGTGCGTTTGCGGCAGGTCGGGGTTATTGAAGTAAACAGCATCTGCACCCGTGTCCAGCGCGATGCGGGGGTTGCCTGTGGATGTCACATTTCCCACGATGCCAACCTGTCCGACTTCGAGCTTATGCTGCCTTTCCAGCATTTTTTTGCCGCCTTCGCTGTTTGCTGCCCGTAAAACCGCAAATTTTCTGTTTTCATTAAGCAAGAAAATGCCGACATGATAAAACCCAAATCGTTCGCTCACGGTTTGTGTAATTAAGGGCAGGAGGCGTTCCAGTTCTTTTTCGGTCGATATGTAACGCGCGACCTCGGCAATTGTTTGTAGTTCGCTTGCGCGTTTTTCGCTTTGTTTTGATGTATCTTCAAGTTCCAGACCACGCTCTTCCAATTCTGTGGTGCGTTGTTCCACGCGTTGCTCCAAGCCTGTTACGAGTTCCTGAATTTGTGTTGCCATGCTGTCGAAAGAGTTGGAGAGTTTGCCGATCTCGTTTGTTGCCGTGCTGGAAACGCGCTGTGCGTAGTTTCCGCTTGACAGTTGTTCGGCGGCTGATTGCAGGCGGCGAAGCGGGACGGTAATACTGTTCCAGGCAAAAAATGCAAGAATGATGTTGCCGAGTATGGCGAATAAAGTAAATAATACTCGTTGATTGGAAACCAGTTGACCTTTAAAGCCTGATAAATCATCCACGTTCACCGCAAGCCCAATAACAGCCCGTGTGTCTGCGCCTACTGTGAGCGGAGCATACCCAAGGGCATGTGAACTCCCTGCTGAATCTGTGATCAATTGTTCGGCAAGGATCGTTTGCCCATTTAATGCTTGCTTAACAGAATTGGTGTCCAATAGGCGGGGAGAAAGATATTTTAGGTGCTCGGCGCTGTCAAAATTATTAGCTATGATATGCCCATCGACAATCAAAGCCAGGTCAAGGCTGTGTCCCGAAAAGACATTAACCCTCGAGAGCATCTCATTGTCGATAATTCGACTTCCAAGCAGAGCGCCGATGGTCGCGCCTGTAGCATCATGAACGGGAACAACCGTGGCAATGGAAATTTCCGTTTGTTCTTTTTCATTTGCCACCAAGAGACCGGTGGCATCGAAACCTAATAATGCCAATTTGATAAGCCGATCCTCATCTTCCAATCCTGTCCCCGTCACATCAAATAATCGTTTGCCTTGGGCGTCTACAATGTCAACATCGTCAAAGTCCAGACGTTTGGCGGCGATCAATATTTGAGATTGAATGGATTGAATATTTCCACTTGCCAGAGTCTCAGGCAAACCGGGTATGTTTGTGAGCGCGATGGAATTATTCAACGTTTCATGCTCGATTTCGCCGAATCGGATTTGGATGGTTTCAGCATCCCGTGAGACGTTCTGACGGCCAGCTTGAAGGATAAAACTATTCAGGCTGAGGTTGGTAACCAAAACCATCCCGCCCAGTAAAAGGCTGAATATCAGAAAAGCCAATAAGTTCAGCTTAACACTTAGATTAAATTTTCTGACGAATTCAAAAATCCGCATCAGCCTACTCCTTTGCAGTCCGGGAAGGTGCAAAATCCATGATCAGATTACTTGCTTGAAACAAATCCAAGCGCTTTCAACGCAGATTGCCCGTCTGCGGAATTCAGCCAATTCATCAGCGGCTGGATATCGCTCTCGCGTTCAGCCATATAACCAATGCCGGCTGAGCCAAGAATGGGATAGGATGCATTATCTGGCTTAATCCCATCGATGGCAATTGCCTGCATATTTGCCTTGGTTGCCAGGATGGCGGGCCACGCCGCAACGCCGACTGCGCCCGGAGTGCCTTCAACAGAGACGATCATATCTCCCTGGCTGGTGAGTGTTGTAGCGGTATCTGGGAACAGGGTTTCGCCTACAATGGCTTTACGCAGCCCTTTTGTGCTGGAATCATCAGGGTCACGCACATACAGAACGATTTTCAGGTCGGGTCCACCTACTTCAGACCAGTTGGTAATTTTGCCCGAGAAGATGTCGATGATTTGCTGTTTGTTGAGATTGGCAATGCGCGCCACTGAAGGGTGAGCAATGATGGCTTGTCCAACCAGCCCCATTTCGTAGTATTTGACATTCTTGGCGGTTTCCTCGTCTTTAGGAGCGCGCGCCATTGCGGCAATGTCCAATAAGTTTTCAAGGATGCCGGTCACACCGTTGCCGGTACTACTGCCTGGCAAAACTTCAAGTTTATAGCCGGGTGTTGCCGCTTCGAATGAGGGCTTGAGCGCTTCGAGCACTGTTGTGATGGTACCTGAGCCGGAGGCTTTCAAAGTTACCAACGGCGGGACGGTTGGGGTGGGTTGCTGCGCAGATAGACTGCCGCATGCCGCCACCAACAGCGCGCCGATCAAAGATAAAAATACGAGACGAATGCATTTGTTCACACTAAAACTCCTGATCTAAAGTTGAAATAAGTACCGGCTTTCATTCGGCATCTTTTTTGTCCTGGTTGGTTACTTGCAGGTTGATGAAAATATCAGCATCCTCCAGTATTTGGCTCAACTCGCTTGCTGTTGTACGCAAAATACTTTCCGTGCGGACGGACGTGCCGATCTTGGATGCAATATCAGAGATGATGCGTTCGCGTTCTGCGCGGCGGGTTGTCTCGCCGAACAGGCGGGCATTTTCAGCGGATAAGGCGACGCGCTCTGCCACCGCCTTGATCAAGTCCATTTGATCTGCGGCAACCCGCTCGTCTTTGGGGACTTGCACAGAAAGCGTTCCGATTGTTTCGCCGCGCAGAATGATGGGCACGCTGATCTCGCGTTTATCTTTCAGGTCTTCCTCTGCGGCAATCGCCTTATCATCCAATTGGACGGCGCCTGCAACGGAATATCGGAAACCGCTTAGTTTTTCCTCTTTTGGCAGGCGGCTCCAAGTTTCGCGGATGTATTGACGTTGGATGGCATCAGCTTCGGAGAGGGATTTCTCGGTCTGGTCGAATAGCCGCGCATTTTGAATGGCGAGGCTGACCTGTTCAGCCAATGTGGATAGGATTTCAATATCCTGGTCAATAAAGGCATTGGTTTCAGCGCTTTGAATATCGAGCACGCCGGTTACCTGATTGCCTGTCTTTAAGGGCAGAGCCATTTCAGAACGGGTTAAGGGCAATGCGCTGTTAAAGTATTTTGTATCTGCATCAAAAGCAATGCGTGGTTTTCCTGATTGGGTAACATAACCCACAGTACCCAATTCGCCGATCTTAAGCTTATGCCCGCGTGCGAGCAATGTTTTCCCGCCTTCGCTATTGGAAGCGGTTAATATAGCGTATTGATTGGATGAGTCGACTAAAAATATGCCGACATGATAAAAGCCAAATTGCTCACTGATCACTTTGGCAATTTCAGGAAGCAGTTCTTGTAAGTGTCTTGTGGTGCTGATTACGCGGGTTACTTCACCAATGGATCGGAATTTATCCGCCCTTCTTTGTGCGTCCATATTTGCCTTGCTTAATTCATCCGTGCGCTCACTTATGCGCTCTTCCAGGTTTTGCGTCAATTCCCGTAACTGCTGGTTGCGGGCTGCTAGTTCATGTTCAGTCTGGCGCGCGCGTGCAAGGGCGAGATAAGCGTTTCTCGATGCAAGGCTGAATAGCATCGCGATTAGTATATAGATTACAAATGAGATTATGCCGTTTGCTGCCAATGTTGGGGCGGGGACGGCACTCGTTAAAGCGATGGTGCCGCTATGGATAAGGTAAAGAACCAGCAGGTGCTCAACACCAATTGCGATGGTGGTAATAAATAAACCAGGCAGCCCAAGCAGAAGTCCTGCCGCCAATATGTGAGCCGCCGCAAGCATGCTTGCCGGACGGGTTTCCCCATTTGAGGATATATCAACGATCATCGACAATATCAGGAATGACACGATTAACGCCACGCTTGTTGCACGGATATATCCTTGCCTTGTCAATGCGAAAAATAATGTTACCAGGGCAATGGCGCCAAGAATGACCGGTAAATAAAGACGTCCGTCAGATATCGCAATAAGCGCCGACATGGGTATGAGAACATAGGACACCATCAGTATGCGATATAAAGTACTCGCAGCGAGCGATTTGTCCTCGTCGTCTTCGAAAACCGGTGGCGTGAAAAAATTCCTTGTGACTTGTATCATCTTGATCCTGTTGTAAATATTACTCGTTGTTTTTCTCAAATCGTAGAATTACTTCTGAGCCAGGCATGGCGCGTCCCAGTTCTTCCACCGCTGTTTGAAGTACACTCTTGAGGTTAATGGATGCGCTGATCTTTCCGGTCACTTCGCTGATGGCTTGTTCTTTGATCACCTGGCGCTGCGATTCCTGGATCAGGCGCGCATTTTCGAGCGCAATCGAAAGACGCTCGGAAATCGTTTCGGCAAGGCTGACTTCGTCAGTTGACCATTGGCGGTTTTTGGCTGGTGCCTTGATTTTCATGTTGCCGATGATCTGCCCGCGCAATTTGATAGGCACGACGATGGATGCTTCCTGTGTAATTCCATCTGCGTGGAAGATCAATGATTCTCCGCGATTCATGGCTTGGCGGATTTCGTCGGTCTCAACAAGCTCGGTCAATTTTTTGCCGCTTGCCAAACTTTGCTGGTAGCCGACAAATTCTCTTTCGCGACTGAAAGTTTTCCAGCCATCCTTTACATTTTGGCGATAGAGCGCCTGCGCTTCTTCCAGCGCCTGTTGTGTTTGGGTAAACAAACGCGCATTTTCCAGGGCGATTGCAATTTGGTCGGCTAGAATGCTGAGCGTGTTGGTGTCGTTGTCGGTGAACGCGCCCGGCTTTTCGCTTTGCACATCCAGCACGCCCACGATGAAGTCACGCACTTTGAGAGGTAGCGCCAATTCGGAGCGTGTGTTTGGGAGGTCGGGATTGTCGAAGAAAACAGCATCCTGTCCAACGTCCAATGAGATGCGAGGAAGCCCAGACTGCGCAACATAGCCCACGATGCCGCTTCCGCCGACCTCGAGCTTGTGTCCGCGTTTCAGCATGTTTTTTCCGCCTGAGCTGTTTGCGGCTTGCAATACGGCGAACTGGTTTGTGTTGTCGATCAGGAAGATGCCTACATGATAAAAACCGAAGCGTTCGCTTACGAGACGGGTGATAAGCGGCAGGAGGTTCTCAAGTTTTTGTTCGCTGGTGATGATCTTTGAGATTTCGCCGATGGATTGAAGTTCATTTGCGCGTTTTACACTTTGCTGGCGCGATACTTCCAGGTCTGTTGTACGTTCGGCGACACGCTGTTCCAGCCCCAAAAGCGTTTGATTTAGTTGATCGGTCATGCGGTTGAACGTAGCCGCCAGTGTGCCGATTTCATCATCAACGGTGAATTGTGCCCGTGCGCTTAAATCGCCGGATGTAATTTTTTCAGCCGTCTTTTTTAAAGTGGCAAGGGGGGAGGTTAGGATTTGTGAAGCGATAAAGCCAGCCGCAACGCTAAAGCCAATCAGTAATAATGAAATAAGAGTGTTTGTTTTGTTCTGTTCCTTGACTGGCACAAGGTATGTATTTGTAGATTGACGAACCAGCGCAATCCACGGTTGAGTTTTAAGAAATATACCAGTATTGACTGCATTAGAGTTAAGTCCCTGGGCATAGGAAGAAAAGAATGGCTGTTGTTGCAGGTTATCCACACCGATAACTGTGGCGTTGTCGGTTTCTTCCTGGACATTTTCTCGAGGTCCTGAAGGCAGGCGTCCTGAGGCTTGCAGGGTGATCATATCTGTATCTGTAAAATTTTTATATGACTTAAAAAGTTCGTCGCGGTTTCCGGTATATCCCATCCGCAGATAGGTATTTGAATCCAAAAGCGAAATAACAATATCTGAACTGCCGGGGTCTACAGAACGCGCAAGGGATTGAATAACGGTTGCGTGATATTCTATTCGCAATACGCCAATTGTTTTCCCGTTCTGGGTCTTAATGGGGGCGCTGAAATACATATTCGCTTTGTCATTGTGGAAAACAATATTGGACACGTATGGCAGTCCCGTGCGGAACGGGCGCATAAAGTAGTCAAAGGCACGACCCTCGTTTTGTCCTTTGTATTCATTGAGGGTGTCCAGAACGTCCACTCCATTTGTGTCAAGAAGGGCGATTGAGTGGATGAAGACCGGGTCTTTAAGTGTAAAGGATAACAGGGTCAGACGTGCGTTTTTTTCTTCCTCGCTACCGGTACGTAATTCTGGGGATAGTTCCAGGTAAGAAACAAGGGCGAATTGTTTTGCGTCGGTACGTATGGAATTAAGTTGGTTTGCAACAAATCCATCAATTTTATCGGCTACTATTTTTGCCAGAGCAGTTAATTGTCCCTTGCTTTGTGACTCGAGCGAGTTGCTGGTTGACCTGCTGTTGAATATGCTCAACACAACCAATGGAATGATCGTGATAAGAATAAAGGAAAGAATGATCTTGGTCCGCAGGGTATACGTGTTGAACTGTCTCAGGATGAAAAAAGCATACACAAGGGATACGATTGCCGCAATGACGTTGGTGTAAACGGGTTTGGTGGGCAGTCCAAAATCTGGCAGATAAAGGTCGGTAACAACGATAATTGCGCCTACAAAAAATGCGCCAATGATCGTACGCATTGACCAAACGGGCGGCAAGGTGGCGGAGGAAATGCCTGCAACAAAGACAAGGATCATAACTCCCAGTGCAATGCCTTGTCCCTGCGCTACAACCGGCAGGGTAAGCGCCATTACCAGAATGGTTGTGATGATGATCCCAATCCCCAGGAAAACGCGCTCGTGGGATATTTGAAAGGCTCCAATAAATGCCGCCAAAGCGACTGCTGCTGTAGCGCCGACGCCCCACAAGCCCGCCAGTCCGTTTTGGGCATAGGCAATTGGTCCAAGGATTGCGGAAACGAGCGTGAATAGGCTGCCAGTGATCAAGCTGATGGCAAGCGCATTTCGTTTGCGGCGGGCTTGTTCTTGTGCGGGTTGAATGGGCGGGTTATTCATGAAAACTCTCTTATCCTATTTACGCTTAAGGCAGGAAGGATGGGGCCAGTAATTCAAGCGGATCAACCTCTTCCGCCATGACTCCGCTTGAAATTAAATAATCAGACGTGATTTTTGTGGTGGAATAGATGGAGTTCACAGTTTTTATGTCGAATAAGGTTTTGTTATCTTCAACAGTAAGAATCTTTAGATTATCGTCAGTCCGTACATCTTTGGCATTTATGCCGAGATATTTTGCCGCAATGTCTCGCGTTTCTCCCTGATGTTGCAGGCGATATTCCACTGCCTGGAACCATGCTTTCAGGAAGGCGCGCACATCCTCGGGCCTGTCGTCGACGACCGATTTGCTAAAGACGATCAATCCTGGAAACAGGTGAAGTTGTTTCTGCGGATACATGATCTTGTAGCCGCTGGAAAGCGCGTCAGACAAATAGGGTTCCCATACGAACGCCGCCTGAACCTGACCGCTTTTAAGGGCTGCCACCGCATTTTCGGGATTCAATACGACAATGGTAACATCGCCAGTGCTCATGTTCGCGCTTTGTAACATATTGACAACAGTCAATTCATATTGCGAGCCTATCAGCATTCCAATTGTTTTTCCCTTTAAGTCCTGTATGGAATTAATTCCAGGACCAACAACCACAGCATCGTCGCCGCCGTTATCCTGGATCGCCACCACTTTCATGGGGGTACTGCGGTTGATATTAATCGCATCTCCGATGGCTATCAGCGCGCCATCAATTTGCCCGGCAGCCAGGTCTGGATAAGTGTCGGATAGCATACTGTAATAAACTGGCTCCACCTGCACTCCGTACTTTTCAAAAAACCCTTTTTCCTTTGCCACGAGCAGGGTATAGTCACCCCACGATTGCGTGAATTGAACCCGCAGTGGAGGTTTGGGGCTTGGTGTGGCTTGCAGTGCGGCACAGGATGTCAAAACATTTGTGAGCAGTGCCAGAAGTGCAATTTTCATTAAAAGGTTTTTTTTCATTTTTAGTAACACCAGTTTTTATTTTGCCATGCTCAATTCAATGGATATCGGCTCAATTTGCACAAGCACATCCGAGCCGCCCAGGGCACGGCTAAGTTCCTGCGCGGCTGTTTGCAGGATGGTTTCAAAACGGGTCGAGGAACCGATCTTTGAAGAAATATCGGTTGTGAGGCGTTCAATATCTGCGCGGTGTTGCGTGGCTTGAAGCAGTGTTGCGCTTTCAATGGCGAGCGAAAGGCGTTCAGTAACCGCCTCTGCAATTTCGGCATCATCTTTTGTTAATTTGTAGTTATTATTTGTTCGCAGATTTATAATGCCAACGGTCTGCCCTCGCAGGCGGATGGGGATTGCAAGATTTGAAGGGGCGTTTTCTCCAGTGGATAAAACCGCCTTATTTTGTGCGAGTGCTTGTTGAATGTGTCCGCCTTCCAATGGGGCATCCAACGGCTTGATGACGGACCCTGTCAATTGAAATCCCAATCCCAATGATTTGGACTGTATGACCTTCCATGACTCATAGGTCTTTTCATTTACGGAGCTTTGGAATTTGGATATGGTGTCGCGAGCTTCTTCAAGCGCCAGGGTGTTTTTTATGGCAGATGCGACCTGGTCAGCCAGTGTGATTAAAATTTCAACGTCATCCTGACTAAATGCATTTGATTGGGTGCTTTGCACATCAAGTGCGCCGATGATCTGCCCGGCATACCGCAGGGGCAGGGCAATTTCTGAGTGAGTGTTTGGCAGGTCTGGATTATCAAAGAAGACGGCATCTGCTCCAACGTCTGATGCGATGCGCGGCTGACCGGTAACCGCCACAAAGCCGACAATGCCGGTCTGTCCGACTGCCAGCTTGTGTTCACGCGCCAGCATTTTTTTGCCGCCTTCGCTGTTTGCGGCGCGCAAGATCGCGAACTCGCGGTTGTTGTCCAATAAAAAGATGCCCGTATGATAAATGTTGAACTGTTCGCTGATCACTTTTGTGATTTGGGGCAGAAGTGTTTCGAGGTCCTGAATGGATGATAT
>Ga0302162_10000512_pt1 | contig 10646 bp, 7 predicted proteins | sample I_Fen_E2_2_FD_193501 | JGI IMG/M metagenome (GOLD analysis project Ga0302162, IMG submission 193501) | Peat permafrost microbial communities from Stordalen Mire near Abisko, Sweden - I_Fen_E2_2 | ecosystem: Environmental > Terrestrial > Soil > Wetlands > Permafrost | place: Sweden: Abisko...
TATCTTGAAGAACTAAATATAAAAGAAAATGAAATATCAGACTTGAATTTAAATTCCATATATGAAAATTTAAAAAGTTCTTCTGAAAGAAGCAAAAATATTATTTATTTTGAATTAATAGGTCTTGCTCTTATTGATGGAGAATATGATGAGAAAGAAGTAGAATTTTTAGAAGAAATAGCTGTAAAATTAGAGATAAAACGTAATAAAAGGATATCTTTCGCTAATTATTTCTATAATTTCGTAGATGTATATGATTTTTCAGTTGTAGATGCAGAAAGTAAAATTACTTTGTTAAAAGAACAAGCAGAAAAATTACTAGCATAAGAATTAATAACCTAAAAAATACTTGCAGTAAATTTAATGATTAAATATTACTGCAAGTATTTTTGTGTTTTGTAATACATTTAAAAAATTGGAGGAGAATTTTATGAAAGAGATTTCTTTATATATACATATTCCATTTTGTAAACAAAAATGTCTTTATTGTGATTTTCCATCGTATTCTGGAAAAGAAAAATTAATGGAGGAATATATAGATGCTCTTAATAAAGAAATATTACAAAAGGCTGAACAGTATAATATAAATAGCATATTTATTGGTGGTGGTACACCTTCATACTTAAGGGACTCAAATTTACAAAGTCTGTTAGTTACTTTAAATAAATTAAAGTTAAAACAAAATTTAGAATTTACAGTAGAATGTAACCCGGGAACGTTAAATAAAAGAAATTTGAGTATTATGAAAAAATATAATGTTAATAGAATAAGCATGGGATTACAATCTACAAAAAATTCTATTTTAAAGGAAATTGGAAGAATACATAGTTATGAAGAGTTTGAAAACAATTATTTTTTAGCTAGAGATATAGGCTTTGACAACATAAATATAGATTTAATGTTTGGATTGCCAAATCAAACTCTTAAAGATTGGAAAGAATCTTTAGAGGAAATAGCAAAGCTTAAGCCCGCTCATATATCAGCATATAGCTTAATAATTGAAGAAGGAACGCGCTTTTATAATTTATATGAACAAGACAAATTGAATTTGCCAGATGAAGATAAAGAGAGATTTATGTATTTATCCACGAAAGATATTTTAAAAAAACATGGGTATCACCAATATGAAATATCAAATTTTGCTAAGATAGATAAAGAATGTTTTCATAATAAAGTTTATTGGAAATGTAATGAATATTTAGGATTAGGAGTATCAGCTAGTTCATTTATAGATCAAAAGCGAATTAAAAATATAGATGGTATTGAAGAATATATAGAGAAGATACATAATGATGAAAATGTAATAGAAGAAATTCATGTAAATGATATAAGTGATGATATGGAAGAATTTGTTTTTATGGGGCTTAGGATGATTGAAGGAATAAAAATAAATGAATTTAAGGAAAGATTTAATAAAGATATATATGAAGTCTATGGCGATGTAATTGAAAAAAATATAAAAAAAGAATTATTAATTTGTAATTCGGAGAAACTAATCTTAAGTTCTAGAGGTATGGAAATATCTAATTATGTTATGAGTGATTTCATATTACAATAGCAAATATATTCCAATGCATATTAAAAAAAAGAAGAGGTCGTATATGTGTTTAATAGACTGCTATTAGACTTATCATTTTCTTTTATATGCCTAAAAAGACTAGAATAAATATTTAAAAATCATGTATGAAAATAAATAATATAGAAAATCGAAGTAAATAGGAGAAATAATGAGATAAATTGATGAAATTAAATTATTTTTACCTGTAGAAAGCTATAATAAATATAAATGGAATTGACAAAAAACATCATAAATAATATATTAAAAACATAGTCATTAGCACTCGAGGTTAATGAGTGCTAACAAAAAGAGGTGAAGTTATGAGTATTGAGGACAGAAAAATAAGAATACTTCAAGCTATTATCAATGACTATATTCGTACAGGAGATCCTGTAGGGTCAAGAACACTTGCTAAAAACTATAACTTAGGTATCGGCTCTGCAACTATAAGAAATGAAATGGCTGATCTTGAAGATATGGGATACTTAGAACAACCTCATGCTTCTGCAGGAAGAATTCCTTCTAGTAAGGGATATAGATTATATGTTGATAAACTTATGGATAATCAAAGGCTAACAGTTGAGGAAGATTTGAAAATTAAGCAATATATAATTGATTCTGCAATGCTTGAAGTAGATAAAATTGTAAGACAAACTAGTGCATTGTTGTCAGAACTTACTAAATTGACTTGCGTAATTGAATCTCCATCAGTTAAAAATAGCTTTGTTAAATCAATTCAGCTTATTAAAGTTGATGAATATAATTTAGTATCAGTTTTTTTAACAGATACTGGCCTTATAAAAAATCATATGATTAAGTTGAACAATGGAGTTCCTAAAATTGAAACTTTAATGCGAATAAATCAAGTTATTAATAATAGATTAGTAAATCTTTCAATAGAAGAAATTAATCTAGAAGTAATTAATAATCTAAAAAAAGATTTAGGCGAATATGAAGAAATATTTAATGCAATTTTACCAGTTTTATATGAAACATTAAATTCAACAGATTCGTCAGAAGTATTTATGGAAGGAACAACCAATATATTCAATTATGCAGAATATAATGATATTGATAAAGCTAAAGAAATATTATCACTTTTTAATGATAGAGAATCTATAATGGATTTATTTAATCCACAAGATAATATTACAATTAGTATAGGCGATGAGAATTATAAACAGCAGGCTAAGGATTGCAGCATAATATCTGCTGAATATTCTTTTAGAGATAGACCGATTGGTAAAATTGGGTTAATTGGACCTAGAAGAATTAATTATTCAAAGGTAATAACAATTATGGCGGAAGTCATAAAAGAACTTAATAATATGTTAAGTAATGAAAAAATATAGATGTTAGAGTTGAAAGAGAAGAGGTGTGTTTTTAAAGATATGGAAGAAAATAAAAATATGAAAAATGAAGAACTGAATAATGAAGAAATTAAAGATGAAACAGTAACTAATGAAAATCAAATTACAAATAATGACCAAATGAAAAATGAGGAATCTAGTGAAACACTTGATGAAGTTTCTGAAAATGGGGAGACTACAGATGATGATGAACTAAATATAGTAAAAAAACAAAAAGACGAAAATAAGAAATTACAAGAAGAATTAGATATGACTAAAGATAGACTTTTAAGATTGACAGCTGAATATGACAATTATAGAAAAAGAACAATTAAAGAAAAAGAAGGAATATATAGTGATGCATATGTAGATGTATTAAAAGAAATTGTTCCAATTCTTGATAATTTAGAAAGAGCTGTTGCAGCTGATGGAAGCATAGAAGATTTGAAAAAGGGAATTGAGATGACAATAAAAGGGTGTCAAGATTCATTTACAAAGCTTGGAATTGAAGAAATAGATGCTTCAGGAGAATTTGATCCTAATGTTCACAATGCAGTAATGCATATAGAGGACGAAAATTTAGACAAAAATGTAATAGCAGAAGTATTCCAAAAAGGATACAAAAAGGATGACAAAATAATAAGACATACAATGGTTAAAGTAGCTAATTAAATTTTAACAACATATAGTTAAAAGATAAAAATAATTAAATGCAAAATTCAAATTAAAATAAACTAATAAAGTTTTAGGAGGAATATATTATGGGAAAAATTATAGGAATTGATTTAGGAACTACAAATTCATGTGTAGCAGTTATGGAAGGTGGAGAACCAACTGTTATTGCAAATGCAGAGGGATCTAGAACTACTCCATCAGTAGTATCATTTCAAGCAGGTGGAGAAAGATTAGTTGGTCAAGTTGCAAAAAGACAATCAATAACAAATCCAGATAAAACAATTATCTCAATAAAGAGACATATGGGAACTGGATACAAAGTTGATATAGATGGAAAAAATTATTCACCACAAGAAATTTCAGCTATGGTACTTCAAAAAATCAAAGCAGATGCTGAGTCTTATTTAGGAGAAACAGTAACACAAGCAGTTATCACTGTACCAGCGTACTTTAATGATAGCCAAAGACAAGCAACAAAAGATGCAGGAAAGATTGCAGGTCTTGAAGTTTTAAGAATAATAAATGAACCAACGGCAGCAGCACTAGCTTATGGTTTAGATAAAACAGATAATAATCACAAAATATTAGTTTATGATTTAGGTGGTGGTACTTTCGACGTATCTATTCTAGACCTTGGAGATGGAGTATTCGAGGTATTATCAACTAATGGAGATACAAAACTTGGTGGGGATGACTTTGATGAAAAGATCATGCATTTTATTGCAGATACATTCAAAGCTGAAAATGGAATTGATTTAATGCAAGATAAAATGGCACTTCAAAGATTAAAAGAAGCTGCTGAAAAAGCGAAAATCGAATTATCAGCATCAACTCAAACAAGTATTAACTTACCATTTATTACAGCAGATGCAACAGGTCCAAAACATATAGATTTAACTTTAACTAGAGCTAAATTCAATGAAATTACTAATGACTTAGTTCAAAGATCAATTGAACCAATGAAAAAAGCATTAGCGGATGCTAAACTTTCATTAAATGACATTGAAAAAATAATCTTAGTTGGTGGATCAACAAGAATTCCTGCAGTAGTAGAAGCAGTTAAGAACTTTACAGGAAAAGAACCATCTAAGGGTGTTAATCCAGATGAATGTGTTGCCGTTGGTGCAGCTATTCAAGCAGGTGTATTAACAGGAGAAGTTAAGGATATAGTATTACTTGATGTTACTCCATTAACACTAGGAATTGAAACAGCAGGTGGAATTGCAACTCCATTAATCGAAAGAAATACAACTATTCCAACAAAGAAGAGCCAAGTATTCTCAACTGCTGCAGATAGTCAAACATCAGTTGAAATCAATGTAGTTCAAGGTGAGAGAAAAATGGCTATGGACAATAAGTCATTAGGACAATTCACACTTTCAGGAATAGCTCCAGCACCAAGAGGAATTCCTCAAATCGAAGTAACATTTGATATAGATGCTAATGGTATTGTTAAAGTATCAGCTTTAGATAAAGGAACTGGAAAAGAAGCTAATATCACAATTACAGCTTCAACTAACTTAAATGATGATGAAGTTGATAAGGCTGTAAAAGAAGCTGAAAAATTTGCTGAAGAAGATAAGAAGAGAAAAGAAAAAGTTGAAACTGCAAACACTGCAGATCAAACAATCTATCAAATAGAAAAAACATTAGGAGAAGTTGGCGATAAAGCTACAGAAGAAGAAAAAGCTGGAGTTCAAGCTAAAATTGAAGAGCTTAAGAAGCTTAAAGATAGCGATGATGTAGAAGCTGTTAAAGTTGCAATTGAAGCAGTAAACCAAGCATTCTATCCAATAGCTACAAAAATGTATCAACAAGCTGGTGGCGCTGAAGGTGAAGGATTTGATCCAAATGCAGCAGCTGGAAACGCTCAAAGTGCACCACACGATGATAATGTTGTAGATGCAGACTTTAAAGTAGACGAAGACAAATAAGATAAATAGGTGACTAAATACTAATTATCTAATATAATAGGATAGGGAAGGCAAACTCGTCTTCCCTTTTCTAAGGTATATGAAGAAAATAACGAATCATATTTAAAATATGCCTAAAGCAAATTAAACTAGGTGGTGAATATATACAAATGGCAAGTAAAGACTATTATGAATTACTTGGACTTGAAAAAGGTGCAGGTGATGATGAAATAAAAAGAGCCTTTAGAAAATTAGCAGTAAAATATCATCCGGATAAAAATCAAGGAAATGCTGAAGCTGAAGAAAAATTTAAGGAAATAAATGAAGCTTATCAAATTCTCTCAGATCCTGAAAAGAGAGCTAAGTATGATCAATTTGGATCAGCTGCTTTTGATGGAAGTGGTGGTTTTGGCGGCGGAGGCTTTGATGGCTTTGATATGGGCGGTTTTGGTGATATTTTTGAATCATTCTTTGGTGGCGGCGGCGGCGGTGCTAGAAGAAAGAATGGACCAGTAAGAGGAAATGATATTGAGTATACAATAACATTAACTTTTGAAGAAGCTGTTTTTGGGGCTGAAAAAGAAATATCAGTGACTAGAAGTGAAAATTGTGAGCAATGCCATGGAAGTGGCGCTGAACCAGGAACTAATACAAGGACTTGTCCAACTTGTGGTGGTCAAGGCCAAGTAAGAGTACAAAGACAAACTCCTCTTGGAAGCTTTGTTTCAACATCAACATGTGATACATGTAGGGGTACTGGTAAAATAATAGAAAAACCATGCTCACATTGTAGAGGAAAAGGTAATGTTAGAAAGACAAGAAATATAAAAGTTAACATACCAGCAGGTGTTGATACAGGAAATGTAATGCCACTTAGAGGACAAGGTGAACATGGATTAAGAGGTGGAAGTCCTGGGGATTTATATGTAAAGATTAATGTGACACCATCAAAGGTATTCACAAGAAAAGGAAATGACGTGTATATAGATGCTCATGTTTCTATGGCTAAGGCTGCTTTAGGTACAGAAATAACTGTAGCTACAGTAGATGGAAATGTTAAATATAACGTTCCAGCAGGGACTCAATCAGGAACAATGTTTAGATTAAAAGGCAAGGGTATACAAAGAGTTAATTCAAGTGGAAAAGGAGATCAATACGTAAAAGTTGTAGTTGATATTCCTAAAACGTTGAATAAAGAACAAAAAGAAGCATTGTATGATTTAATGAGAGCATCAGGTGAGGACTTTGATGAAACTAATGCTCCTAAGAAAAAACTATTTGGGAAAAGTAAATAAGAAAAAAATATATAAAAGAAACTATTAAAAAATGATAGAACTGTTATCAATTTTTAGTGGTTTCTTTTTTATGTATATAAAATTATATAATTATTAGTGACTAGAATATCAACAATTTTTAAAAAATATAATGTAGTTGCATAGGAGATTAATTATGTATATAAAAAAATTACCGAGCAACCCTATATTCATAGTATTATTAATAAATTTAGGGTATAATATATACAAATAAAAATCAAAAAAACAATAGGGGGAATAAATTTGAGTATTTTAAAAGAAAAATTATTAATTGAAATAGAAGGTTTTAGGGAATTAGGCAATAAATTTTTAAATGGTGAAGTTTCTGTGGCGGATTTTAAGAAAGTTTCTGGAGGAATGGGAGTATATTCAGAACGTAGTAAAAAAGAGTTTATGATAAGGCTTAGAATACCTTCTGGAATAACAAATATAAATCAAATGAATTGGTTATGTGACATAGCGGAACAATATAAATTAGATAAATTTCATTTAACTACAAGAGAGGCAATTCAATATCATAATTTATCAATAGATCAAGTTTGTGGAATAATGAAAGATGGAATAGAGAATGATGTATACTCTAGAGGTGGTGGCGGAAATTATCCTAGAAATGTTGCTATGTCTCCATTGTCTGGGGTTGATAAATCTGAAGCTTTTGATGTAACACCATATGCTTTAGCTGTGAATAATCATTTTTTGAGCAAGATAACAACATATAAATTACCTAGAAAGCTTAAGGTATCCTTCTCAAGTAGTAATATTGATCTTGGACATTGCAATGTTACTGATTTGGGGTTCTTAGCAATTATTAAGGACAATAAGAAATATTTTAAAGTTTATATGGGTGGAGGTCTTGGGAGGAATCCTAAAATTGGAATAGAATATGATGAACTTATAGAGCCAAGTGAAGTTTTATATCATGTGGAAGCTATTACTAATTTATTTATAAAAGAAGGAGACTATGAAAATAGAAATACAGCTCGTATAAGATACATATTAGAAAGAATGGGAAAAGAGAAATTTATAGAAACATATAAAGAACATTTAAAAGAAGTTATGAACAAAGAAAAGCTAGCTTTAGTAGTAACTCAAAAAGAATATGCTAAAGAAGGTAAAGAAATAGAAATAAAGCACTCAAGATTATACGAACAAAAACAAAAAGGGTTATATAGTGTATATTTCCATCCAGTAGGTGGGCAAATATATATTAAAGAGCTAAGGGGAATTTTAGATAATCTAAAAGGAATAGAGGATTTAGAAATAAGACTCTCCATGACAGAAGGAATATATTTTAGAAATTTAAATGGTGAAGAAGCAAAGAACGTATTAGAGATTACACAAAATCTTGGAGGAGAAACAGCTGTAGAACAAAGTGTTTCTTGTATTGGAGTACCAATATGCCAAGTTGGAATTTTAGAAAGTCAAAAAACATTAAATAATATAATTAATTACTTTAGAGAAAAGGGATATGAAAAAGATGTATTACCAAGAATTCATGTATCTGGGTGTGGAAATTCATGTGCGGTTCATGAGGTAGTAGCAATCGGATTAACAGGAAAACGTAAAAGAGTAAGTGATAATGTAGAAGATGTATTCGAACTTCATATTAATGGATCATTCGAAACTGATAAAGCAAAACTTGGAAAAGTCTATGGTGATATACTTGCATGCGAAATTCCAGAATTTTTATTTGAGCTATCATTACTTGTAGAGAGTAAAAATATTGATTTTAATGATTATGTTGTAGCATATGAAAAAGAATTAATAATATTAGTAGATAAATATAAAAAATAATTTTTAAAGAATATTAATAATTATATTCAAAAAAACAGATAGGGTAATAATCTCATAAATATTATATGAGATTATTACCTATTAATTAGAAGAAAAATATGCTATTTTATATATAATTAGTTATAATAGTTGTATGCAACTATTATAAGACTGTTAATTGGTAACTTTTAACTTAAATAAATGGGGATAAAAACAAGAAAAGTAATGATAATAGGTGCTGAATACGTAGGGTCACACTGCACAAAAGCAACCTTCCCTTTTTTTATTAGTATAAATTTAAAGTGGCATCTATTTAAGCAAGTATTTTTATATGTTTGCTACAAAAAAAGATACTTATTATATGAATAAAATATTTTAAGACAATATTAATATTAAATTTTCATGGTTAATTAATAATATTTAAGTATTTAACATATAGATACCAAATTTAAAGTTAGAAGTATATCTTAATTGAATAAACTACCGAAATGCATGACCTTCATTTCGGTAGTTTATTCAATTAACCCTAATTTTCACCTTGGGTATCTATATTTCGCAATACCCGTATTTTTTGCATATAAAAATTGCAATATAAATTTTTATATGTATAATTATTATGAATGATAAAAGATGGAGTGAATTAACATGAGAATGAGAAAAAAACCGTGGGCGAGGCCTGAGTTAGAATGTTGTGACTTTTTTGTTATAAGTCCTAAAGAATGTAAAGGTAAATGGAAAGAATCTTTTGGAAATGATAAACCTATATATTTGGAGCTTGGATGTGGAAAAGGAACTTTTATAGCAGTGCATGGCTCTGAAAATTCTAATATTAATTATATTGCAATTGATATAAAAGATGAAGTTTTAGGATTAGCTAAGAGAAATATCGAAGAAGCATATAATGAAAAAAATAAATGTTTGGATAATATAAAGCTAATGGCTCAAGAAATAGGACTTATTAATGAAATGTTAAACGAAGAAGATTTAATAAGCAGAATATACATAAATTTTTGTAATCCTTGGCCTAAGGAAAAACATAAAAAAAGAAGATTAACTCATACAAGACAATTAGAACAATATAAGACATTCTTAAAAAATGAAGGTGAAATTTATTTTAAAACAGATGATGATGAATTATTTGAGGAATCACTTGAATATTTTAAAGAAGCTGGGTTTAAAATTACATATATAACTTATGATCTTCATAATAGCGATTTTGAAGGGAATGTTGAAACTGAACATGAAAAAATGTTCACTAAGCAAGGAATAAAAACTAAATTTTTAATTGCTAGTAAGATATAAAATATTTATAAATTATTAGTTGAATAGTGTAAGTAGACGAATTATAATTTAAGAATTTAAGAATTTAAGAATTTAAGAATTTAAGAATTTAAGAATTTAAGAATTTATAGTTATAATGTAGATTGAATATGAATTTTTAAAAAAATATATATAGAAAAATGAGATAGAAGCTACTAAGAAATTTAGAAATCTCAGGAAGAGATTTCATCAAAAAATTGTTAACTGTTCATTGTTAACTGTTAACTGAATTAATGGAAGGATGATAAACATGGATGGAATATGGATTGAAGTTAGTGTAATAACAAAAAGTGAGGCGCTAGAGCCTATATCAGGAATATTTTATGGATTAAATTGCCCAAATATTGCAATCGAAGATCCTGAAGATTTACTTTCAAGAGAACAAGGGCCATTGACTTGGGATTTTGCAGATATAAATATTTTAGAACATAAAGGAAACGCAGCTGTAATTAAAGCTTATTTTTCTCAAGACGATAAGGTTGAAGAAATTGTTGAATATGTAAAAGAAAAGATTACAGAAATTAAAGAGCTTGGATTTGATATTGGTGAAGGTAAAGTAGAAGTTAAAAAAATGCATGAAGAAGATTGGGCAAATAATTGGAAGCAATATTATAAGCCAGTTAAAATAACAGATAAAATTGTTATTAAACCTATTTGGGAAGAATATGCGAAGACTGATGAGGAATTAATCATAGAATTAGATCCTGGAATGGCATTTGGAACTGGAACACATGAAACTACTAGG
>Ga0302162_10000513_pt1 | contig 10639 bp, 9 predicted proteins | sample I_Fen_E2_2_FD_193501 | JGI IMG/M metagenome (GOLD analysis project Ga0302162, IMG submission 193501) | Peat permafrost microbial communities from Stordalen Mire near Abisko, Sweden - I_Fen_E2_2 | ecosystem: Environmental > Terrestrial > Soil > Wetlands > Permafrost | place: Sweden: Abisko...
TGGAACAACACCATTGTCATTGACTAGTGTACCATCTACGTCTAGAAATATTATCTTTCCTGTCATTAGCTTGTCCTCCTTTCCTGTTCAGCTATCTGTTTTATATAATTTTATCATATAAACCTTGATAAAGCTTCATTCAAAGACAAAAAATAGGAATATCTCAAAATTATTAGTACTTTCATATAATTAAAAATATAATAGTTTCAATTATATGAAATACTTTTATTTTAAGATATTCCTAATATAAGTTTTATAATTTATTGAACGTAATATCCTTTCCTCTAGATACAATAGTATTGGTATTATCTTGCTTTTCTTCAAAAGACTTAACTTTTGATTGTGACAATTCACTTGTTTGAAGAATAAGCTTTTCCTTCTTATTTTTTGACACTCATATCATCTCCTTACTAATTTAACTGATAACTCCGGTTTTTGGCACTTCCATTGATTTAGATGAGAATAAGGCGTTCTGCGCAAGATTTTTTATTCACGTGTATTACATTGTCTTTTATAGGTATAGGTTCATTCAAATTCAACCGGAGTACAAATAGCTATAACTAAAACCTACACTTTATATTATTAGAATTATAATAAAAGTTATGTGTGTAATTTGAAAATATAATTTGACAAATTATAGTATAAGTTGTAAAATATTATTATATAATATCAATTATTATATAATAATATTTTATTACAAAGGAGAGGTATATATGTTAAGCGAAAAATTACTTAATTATCTTAACGACCAAGTTAACTTTGAAATATACTCAGCATATGTTTATTTATCTATGGCGGCTTATTGTGAATCTATTGATTTAAGTGGATGTGCTAACTTTTTCAAAGTTCAGTCTCAAGAAGAATTATTTCATGCAATGAAATTTTATGATTACATATTCCAAAAAAATGGAGTTGTAGTATTAGAACAAATTGAAAGACCAAATGGAAACTTTGACAATATATCTGATATTTTTGAAACAGGTTATGAGCATGAGCAATTAGTTACAAGTAGACTATATAAAATTGCTGACATAGCAACTGAACAAAAAGAACATGCAACAATTAGTCTACTAAATTGGTTTATTAATGAACAAGTTGAAGAAGAAAATACTTTTAATTCTATAATAAAGAAAATTAAGAGAGCTGAAAATAATCCAGCTGCTTTATATATGTTAGATGATGAACTTGCAACAAGAGTTTATATTCCACCTACAACAACAAACGCTTAAAATTAATTATTAAATGTGTTAATTAATTATATATAGTTATAAAAACAAAGAAATAGAAGGGGCTATTCCCTTCTATTTCTTTATTTTACTATACATAGATATTAACTATGTATAGTAACTATGTATAGTATTGGTATATACTTATTTTTTGATAGTTCCCTCAAGCCAGTTTATAAATTGCTTTGCAGTTCTTGGTGAACGTGCATTGTTCCATCTTACCCATTTTAATGCTTCTGCATGAAGATATTCTATATTAACCTCAAGACCGCGAGATTCAACTATTCCATCAATTATCTTCAAATATTCTTTTTGATCTGGTGAATAGAATGATACGGTTATTCCAAATCTATCTGATAATGATAATTTTTCTTCTATTGAATCACTAGCGTGTACATCATCTCCAGATCTTTCACTAAATGTTTCCTTCACTAAATGTCTTCTATTTGTTGTTGCATAAATCAGCATATTGCTTGAGTTACTTTCTACTCCACCTTCTAAAATTGTCTTTAAGGCAGAATAACTAGCTTCTCCTTCTTCAAAAACCAAATCATCAACAAATATTATAAATTTTAAATTCTTGTTTTTAAGAATTCTTATTATTTTTGTAAAATCTACAAGTTTATCCTTATCAACTTCAATAAGTCTTAATCCATCAGTATAATATTCATTTATAATAGCTTTAACTGTTGATGATTTTCCAGTTCCTCTTGAACCATATAATAAAAGATTATTAGCTGGATGTCCACTTAAAAATTGCTTTGTATTATCAATAATTGTTTCCTTTTGATCCTCATATCCAACTAGATCCTTTAGCATAACTGGGTCTGGTGCCTCAATACCTCTAAGATATGTTTTCTCTTCAAGGTGTTCCCAAACAAATGCTCTATATTCTCCAAACATTCCAGTACCATATTGTTTATAGAACTTTATAATATTATCTAAAGAGTCATCCCAATTATCACAATTTAAAATATTCAATTTTAATTTATCTATAGCTTTATATGAATCATAACCTTCATCAGAATCAACTTCAAAGTCTATAAGGGCATTTATTACCTCTACTTCAAAATTCTTTGCTTTTCCTTTATATATTATGGTTTCTTTGAGCTCCTCTGATGTTATACTTGCTATGTATTCAAGTGCTTTAAGTTCATACTTTACTTGCTTTATAATATGCTTATTGCTTAAATTTTCACGGTCTATCATACTTGTAAAAGAATTATTATCTAAAAAGACCATATCAATAATATATTTTTTAAAAGAAGTTTTATCAGCCTTGTTTAGAAGTTCATAAGCAAAATCATTATAAAGACTAATGCCCTTTTCTATAGAAATTTCTTTTTTATTTAAGTATTTTAACAATGTTTTATATTTTTTTAATACATTGTCCTCTTTTATGTTAGTAAAAATACATAATGAATTTATCATTACGCTTGCTTTTTTCATTTGTTCAGATTCTGTATACATATATATTGCCCCCTATAAATATTACATTTAATAATATTTTACTACTATTATTGGCTTTTTACTATTATTTTTCATGAATTAATTATCAAATTGACATTCCTTTTAAGTTAAATATAAATTAAGACTATACATAATTAAACAACCATCCCCATTTAATTTAATGATTTTAGTGAGCTATTTCCAAGTTTTATAACAATTTTATTAATGCCGTTAACATATAGTATTGTTGATGGAATAGCTTTTGGATTTATACTTTATCCACTTTGTAAATTGTGTCATAAAAAAGGCAATGAAGTATCTATTCTAATGTATATTACATCATTTATTTTCTTACTATATTTTATAGCAAATTCATTCATGAATTAGGGATATTCAGAATATACCTTTATGATTGTCTATCTCTTTATATTAATTTAAATTCGCTTTATTTTATAATTAAAATAAACTAGCATAGTACTCTTATTATGCTAGTTTATTATTTAATATAGAATTATTGTTCAAATAACTTTTCTCCAATCAATGCAAAGCTTTGAAGAATGAGAAAACATTTTATATCAAACTTATCATTGCTTTGTATAAGCTCTTTAGCTTCTTCTTGAGATACTAACATTGCCTCGATACATTCATCATCTTCAAGATGCTCATCACTTATTTCGCCTTCACAAGTGCAATATACCAAAGCCAAAGATTCATCTGTCATACCTGCTGAAACATATGCTTTATCAGTTCCTCTATTTTTAATGACATCTACTATTTTAAGTCCTGTTTCCTCCATTAATTCTCTTCCTATTGTGCTCTTAGCATCTTCACCTGGATCAATAAGTCCTGCTGTTAATTCATACACATAATCATTAAGTGGAATTCTAAATTGTTTTATTATAACGAGCTTCTTTTCATCTTTATGATATGCAGCAATTATTACGCCATCAGTAGCATCTTCTTTATTTTCAAAGAATTGCTTTTGAATAGCATTATTGTCCTTTCTAGATGCTACCGTCCATGTTCTCATGTTTCCAACTTTATTTTCATACTCTGCTTCATATAAGCTTAAATATTGAGTTTGTACTAAAGATTTTAACTTAGTTACTTTATTTTTTTTCATAGTTCTGTATTCCTCCTAATATATATTAAAATTTCATTTTTGCTATATTTTAAGTTGTATATATTTCTAGTAAAATTATACTTCAAATTGATACTTCAATTTGATATTTCATGCATTATATTAAATTTCATAGATCCCCACATTAGACTATTTATTTATTCAGAGAAAATTCTTAGGTAAAACCTGGCTTTATTAAGATGAATAAGTAAAACTTTGCACTTTATGTATCTATATCCACAAAACTAGAAATAAGGGGGCATGCTTTTGCGGAGTGTTACATTAGAAGACTTTGATTGTTGTACTTCTTACGTTATAAGTTGTTCCAAAATGCTTGTTCAAAGCTTGCCTTTGAAGCATGCTTTTTGGGCACAACTTGTAATCTTAGAAGCACCCATCAAAATCTTCAGTAACCATAACAAATGCATGCTCCCTTATTTCGGTGGGATATAGACATAAGTGCAGTTTTCACTGTGGGTATCTACATTAAATTAGATATCTTTTATGCTTAAGCTTATTCTTTTATTTTCTTCATCAACACTTAAAATTTTTGTTTTAATTTCTTCTCCAACTTTTAAAACTTCTGATGGGTGTTCTATTCTATTATGTGATATCTTTGAAATATGAACCAATCCATCAACGCCTGGCTCTAATTCAATAAAAGCACCAAAATCATTAAGTCGCACTACAGTTCCAAGAACTATAGATTCTTCTGGATATTTTTCCTTAGCATTATCCCAAGGTTTAGCCGTAAGTTCTTTTATACTTAAAGAGAGTTTTTTTGCATCCTTATCTAGACCTATAATTTTGACATCAACAGTTTGGCCTTCTTTTAATATATCCCCTGCGTTTTTAACATGATTCCATGAAATTTGTGATAAATGTAATAATCCATCTATACCATTAATTTCAACAAAAGCACCAAAACTTGTAAATCTCTTTACTTGACCTTTTACAACATCTCCAAGGTTAAAGCTTTCCCATGCCTTTGCATCTTCTACGTTTTTAACATCTTCTAACAATATTCTTCTTGATGCTACAATTTTCACAGGATTTCTTAAAGAGAAATCTATTAATTTTACTTCTATATTTTTTCCAACAAAACCACTTTTATCATTAGTGAATTTAATATCAATTTGTGAGCCTGGTATAAAAACTCTAACACCTTTATAATCTGCAACTAAACCTTTTTCAGTAGCACCTTTAATTGTTATCTCAAAAGTTTTTCCTTCGGTAAAAAGCTCTTCAAGTTCTTTAAACGCTTCTTTTTTTTCATATTCTAATCTTGATAAAACTACATATCCATCGCTATTTTGTAATTTTATAACCTTAGCTTTAATAGAATCTCCTATATTAAGTTTTTCTGAAAATGTTATTGGATCTTCTTTAGCTGATAATTCTGCATGCGGAATTATTCCATCAGCTTTATACCCTACAAGTGAAACTAAAATAGACTCTCTTGTTTTTGAAAGTATTTCTCCTTGTACTTCATCACCAATAACAAACCTTTTATCTAGTTCATCCATTAATGATAATTGATCTTTAAAATTATTATTTTCTGTATTCATAATATCAAGTACCTCCTTAATAATCCAATCTGGTGTAGATGCACCAGCAGTAACTCCTATTTTTTTCATATTTTTTCTATTAATAAAATCAGCTGGTAGTTCTGAAATATTTTCTATATGAATTGTATTAGTGCAATTTTCTTTAGCAATTTCATATAACTTTGTGGTATTTGAACTATTTTTTCCACCAATAACTATCATAGAATCTGCCTCTTTAGATATTTTATTAGTACTTCTTTGTCTAGCATCAGTAGCTGAACAAATTGTATTGAAAGCTAATACTTCTTTTACAGAACTTAAATTTTTTAATGTATTTTCCCAATTTTTCATCTTTTCAGTTGTTTGGGCTACCACACATACCTTTTGTGGTATTCCATTTTCAAAAGTACCATCTTTAGTAATAATAGCATTATCTTCACACCATCCATTAATTCCTCTAACCTCTGGGTGAGTTTCATCTCCTAATATTATTATATGATAACCTTCTTTTGAATATTTCTTAACCTTCTTTTGAATATTAGTTACAAAAGGACATGTTGCATTTAAAACTGTTAATTGCTTCTTTTCAAGTGCATTTAAAACCTCTTCAGAAACGCCATGAGATCTTATAACTATTACGTCACCCTTGTTTAATATATCTATATTTTTTAATTCTATAGAAAATATATTGTTTTCTTCTAAAAATTCCACTACATCATTATTATGAATTAAGGGTCCTAAAGTATAAATTTTTGCGTTATGTTCTTTTTGAATTTTAAGAGCTTCGTTCACAGCTCTTTGAACTCCGAAACAAAACCCTGCATTTTTTGCTAAAATAACTTCACTCATTATTATCTCCTTGCTAAACATATTCAAAAAATAACAAGTAAGTATGCCTTATTTAAATTTTTCTATATGCTCATTAATTTTATTTACCACTCCATTAATATCTAAAGAAGTAGTATCGATTTCAATGGCGTCATCTGCCTTTCTTAGTGGATCTGTAGCTCTATGAGTATCTTTGTAGTCTCTATCTATGATATCTTTTAATATTTGATCATATGAGCATTCTAAATTTCTTTCTTGCAATTCTTTAAACCTTCTTTTAGCTCTTTCTTCTGGACTAGCTGTTAAGAAAAATTTGAATTTTGCATCTTTAAGAACAACAGTTCCAATATCTCTACCGTCCATAATCACATCAAACTTACTCGACATATCTCTTTGAAGTTTTACAAGTATAGATCTAACTTCAGGAATACTCGCATAACCAGATACAATACTGCTTATATTAGGCATAGTTATTTTTTCTTGAATATTTTCACCATTTAAAATTAAATCATCATTTTCGAAATGCATTTCCATATGACATATTAGATCACAAATATCATTAATTTTTTCTGGTGATAAATTATTTTCTGTAGCTTGAAGCGCTACTGCTCTATACATTGCTCCTGTATTTATGTACATAAGGTCATATTTTTCTCCAACTAATTTTGCTATAGTGCTTTTACCTGCTCCTGCAGGTCCATCTATTGCTACTGAAATCCTCAAAATTTTCTCCTCATTTCTTAGTCCCATAAACTTATGGCTTATATTAAAATTATATAATTTTTTATGAATTCAAACAAGGGCACAATTATTAAATATTGCTTCCTGCTATAAATCCTGTTGAAAATGCAATTTGTACATTATAGCCTCCTGTAAAGGCATCAACGTCCATTACCTCTCCTGCAAATGAAAGATTATTTATTATTCTTGACTTCATGGTAGACGGATCAATTTCTTTTATATCTACTCCACCCGCTGTCACAATGCCTTCATCTATTGGTCTTAAGCCCTTAATATCAAAGGTTAAATTTTTAATTAAGCTAACTAAAGTTTTTCTTTCTTCTTTTGTTATCTCATTTACCTTTTTAATTTCTGAAATTCCCGACATCTCAATAATCATTGGAATTAACTTTTGTGGTAATAACTCATCTAAAGAATTTTTAAAATCTTTATTTAAGTACTTGCTAAAATCTTTTTGAATCCGTTTATCTAATTCTCCTAAATTCAATGCAGGTTTTAAGTCTATATGCAATCTATAATTTTTACCTTTTTTTATAAACCTACTCCCGCTTAATATAAGTGGTCCTGAAACTCCAAAATGAGTAAATAACATTTCTCCGAAATTCTTATAAACTATTGCTTTATTATTTTCCTTAATTGTAACTTCTACATTTTTTAAAGATAAGCCCATAAGCTCTTTTGTTTTTGCATCTGTCACTTCTATTGGTACAAGTGCTGGAGTTAAAGGGATTATATTATGACCTAACATATTCGCAAATTTTTGACCTTCGCCTCTTGAACCAGTAAGTGGATATGTTGCTCCACCAGTTGCTATAATAAAATAATCACCACTTAGGATTTCATCCTTATTTATTTCAAGAGCTGTTATTTTTTTATCTTTAAATTTAATATCGGTAACTTTAGAATTCAATCTTATTTTTACTTTAGTTCTACTTAGGGCATTTGATAAACCTCGTATTATATCTGAAGATTTATCAGATTCAGGGAAAACTCTATCTCCCCTTTCAACCTTTAGTTTAATTCCTTCACTTTCAAAAAAATTCATAGTATCATCATTAGTAAAACTATATAATGAACTGTATAGAAAGTGAGGATTACCTGGTATATACTCAAAGAATTCAGATATATCCTTTGAATTAGTAACATTACATCTTCCTTTACCAGTAATAAAAAGTTTTTTCCCTATTCTTTCATTACCATCTAATAATATTACCTCATGTTTTTTTGCAGCTTGAAGAGCAGCCATCATACCTGCTGGACCTGCTCCTATAACAATAACTTTACTCAACTTTTCAAATCAACTCCTTACCTTATTACCTTAACCTTATCTATTATCAACTTTTTCTGGATACATATCGTGATTCATCATTCTGTAATTTGCCATTTCGTCGAACTTTGTGTTCTTCATTCCATAGTTACAATATGGATCTATGCTTATTCCACCTCTTGGAGTGAACTTTCCCCATACTTCTATATATTTTGGATCCATAAGTTTTATTAAATCTTTCATTATTATATTCATACAATCTTCATGGAAATCCCCATGATTTCTAAAGCTAAATAAATATAACTTTAAAGATTTGCTCTCTACCATTTTTATATTTGGAATGTAACTTATATAAATTGTAGCAAAGTCAGGTTGACCTGTAATTGGACAAAGACTAGTAAATTCTGGACAGTTAAATTTAACAAAATAATCATTATCAGGATGTTTATTATCAAAAACTTCTAATACGTCAGGAGTATATCCATAATCATACTTCGTTCCTTGATTTCCAAGTAATGTAATTCCTTCAAGTTCTTTTGATTTTCTTCCACTTTCGCTCATTGTTTTTCTCCTTTTAAAATAATTATAAAGGTGGTTATCCACACTTTTCAATGAATTAAAAAATCTTTTTTAGACATAGATTATTGTTTATTACTATCATTCTTACTCAATAAATAATTGTCTAATCCTCTTTTTCTAAGCTTACAAGCTGGACATTCGCCGCATCCATCTCCAATTATTCCGTTGTAACAAGTTAAAGTCTTTTCTCTTATATAATCTAATTTTCCAAAGTTATCTGCCATTTCCCATGTTTGTTCTTTATCTATCCACATTAATGGAGTGTGAACTACAAAGTCGTAATCCATAGCTAAGTTTAAAGTAACATTAAGAGATTTTATAAATATGTCTCTACAATCAGGATATCCACTGAAGTCTGTTTCACATACTCCTGTTACAATATGTTTTGCACCTTTAACCTTAGCTAGTACCCCTGCAAAAGTTAAAAACAACATGTTTCTTCCCTCTACAAATGTTGATGGAGGTGCACCGTTTTCTCCCACTTCAATTTCTATATCATCTCTTGTAAGTGCATTAGGTGCTAATTGATTAAGTAAGGCCATATCTAATATATGGTGTTCTACACCTAATTCCTTAGCTATATCAGTTGCACAGTCTATTTCTTGTCTATGTTTTTGGTTATAATCAAAGGTAACGGCTATAACCTCGTCAAATTCTTTAAGTGCCCAAAATAAACATGTAGTGGAATCCTGACCACCACTAAATACTACTACTGCTTTTTTATTCATGTCTAAACCCTCCAATAAATTTTTTAATTGTTAACTCTTAACTCTTAACTCTTAACTGAATTATTACTTCATAATTAATAGAGCTTCTTGTCTTAACATATCATTTTCTTGAAATTTTCCCGAAAAAGTTGTTGTTGTCGTAAGTGTTCCAGGTTTTTTTATACCTCTTGAAGTCATGCATCCATGTTCTCCAGTAATAAGAACTCCAACATCACTACTTCCAGTAACCATAGAAACTATTTCTGCAATATCACTACCAATTCTCTCTTGAAGCTGAAGTCTTCTTCCTACCATATCCGCTATTCTTGAAATTTTACTAAGTCCTATTATTTTTTCTGTTGGTATATATACAACTGTAACTTTCATATTGTACATAAGTGCTAAATGATGTTCACAATAACTATGAATTGGTATATCTCTAACAACAACCATATTTTTATGAGCTTCAGACATAAATTCTTCATTTTCAAATGTAGTCCCAAACATTTTTGCAATTTCTTCATTTGAAAGAGTCATTCCTTCAAAAACTTCTTCATACATTTTAGAGACTCTTTTAGGTGTATCTAACAATCCTTCTCTATTTGGGTCATCACCTAGTGCAATTAAAATTTCTCTTATACATTCCTCTATCTTTTTAGTATCTATCTTCTTTGACATATCCAATCCTCCTAACATTTTTAAGCCGCTTCTAACTCTAAAATCTAATAATATTTTTTAAACACCTCTTGCGCTCTTATCCCAAATAACTTTATGTAGTTGTATTTGTAATCTAACTTTGTTTAAATTTTTATCTTTCATAAATTCTACAATTTCTTCCATATTTATAGTTCCCGAAACAGGACTTAAATAAACTAAGCATTTAGAAGTTAGATCATATTTCTTTATTACATCATAAGCAATTTGTAAATCTTCATTACTTCCTAAAACAAATTTATAAACATCATTAGGTTCCACAATATTCAAATTACTTAATTTCATCTTATTAGTCATATTGCTACTTGGTAATTTAAAATCAACTATGTAATGAAGATTATTATGTGTATATCTTTTCTTAAATGGCTCTATATCTACAGATCCATTAGTTTCTATATGAATCTTTAAATTGTCATCGTTATCTAAAAGCTCTAAAAGTTCGTCTATATTTTCTTGAATTA
>Ga0302162_10000515_pt1 | contig 10619 bp, 8 predicted proteins | sample I_Fen_E2_2_FD_193501 | JGI IMG/M metagenome (GOLD analysis project Ga0302162, IMG submission 193501) | Peat permafrost microbial communities from Stordalen Mire near Abisko, Sweden - I_Fen_E2_2 | ecosystem: Environmental > Terrestrial > Soil > Wetlands > Permafrost | place: Sweden: Abisko...
ACATCAGCCAAACCTACCTGTGACATAATTCTGAGTTGAAATCTGCTGAGGATTTGTAAATATTTTAGTTGTATCATCAAATTCAATCATTTCACCCAGGTAAAAATAGCCTGTTTTATCACTAACACGCGAAGCCTGTTGCATGTTGTGGGTTACAATGATAATTGTATAATCTTTTTTCAATTCGTATATTAAATCCTCTATTTTTGCTGTCGAAATAGGATCAAGCGCTGAAGCAGGTTCGTCCATCAGGACTACCTTTGGAGAAATGGCCAGTGCACGTGCAATGCATAACCGTTGTTGCTGACCTCCCGAAAGCGCAAAGGCCGATTTCTTCAGTTTGTCTTTTACTTCATCCCACAAGGCAGCCGATTTAATCGATTCGATCACCCGCTGTTCGATGTATTCTTTGTCCTTTATACCATTCACACGCAACCCGTAGGCAACATTCTCAAAGATTGATTTAGGAAAAGGATTTGGCTTTTGGAATACCATCCCTACCTGTTTTCTCAATTCATCAACATGCACATTGGGAGCATAAATATCTTCCCCTTCTACCAGTACAGTACCTGTCATGCGGGTGCCGGGTATCAGGTCATTCATTCGGTTAAGTATCCGAAGGAAAGTCGATTTACCGCAACCTGAAGGGCCAATAAGAGCAATTACCTTGTTCTTCTCAACTTCAATATTTATGTTCTTCAGCGCATGGTAATCGCTGTAATAAAAATCAACATTTTTTGCTTCAATGGTTAGCATCTTTTTTTCTTGTGATTGGTCGACCCCCAACCCCCAGGGAGTTAAAGATCAAGTTTGTTATATTTTTTTATATTCAAAAGATAGATGTCTCATACATCCCTTTAGGGGTTGGAGATCATTCTTAATTTGTTTTTACCTTCTTTGAGAAATAACTTCGTAACGACGTAGCAAGAATATTTACCAGCAATACAATTACAATAAGTACCAAAGCGGTTCCATAAGCAATACCGCGGGATGCTTCAATATCGGTTCCACTGGTAGATATCACGTACAGGTGATAAGGCAATGCCATGACCTGATCGAAAATACTGGTTGGTAATTTTGGAAGAAAATAGGCAGCTACCGTAAATAAAATTGGTGCTGTTTCTCCCGATACCCGACCAATGGATAAAATCAATCCTGTTATGATATTTGGAAACGCCATTGGCATGACCACTTTTCGAATCGTCTGAAGTTTTGTAGCTCCCAATGCCAGACTGCCTTCCCTGTATGAATTTTCAATAGCTTTCAGCGATTCTTCTGTCGTTCGAATCACCAAAGGTAAAGAAAGTAATCCTAATGTTAGCGAACCGGCTAATATAGAATCCCCAAACTTCATGGTATTTACGAATAATGACATCCCAAAAAGTCCAAATACCACAGAAGGTACACCACTCAGGTTATTGGTCATGATCCGGATAAAGGTTGCAATCTTACTGCCCGAAGCGTATTCATTCATGTATATCCCCGACATAATGCCGATTGGGAAACTAAAGAGACTGCTTCCTGCAACCAGACAAAGTGTTCCCACAATGGCTGGAAAGATTCCACCTTTTGTCATCCCATCTTCAGGAGCCTTTGTCAGAAAGTCCCAACTGATAACCCCAATTCCTTTTGAAATAATAAAACCAAGAATCAAAATTAAAATTGCAACCACTGAATAACTCATCAGCTTAAAGATCGTAAAAGCAATGGCTTGTGACCATCTTTTATTCTTATCGTTTCGTTTTGCCGATACAATTGGTGTCATAATGTTTTTTTTTAAGATTACCCCGACCCCTAAAGGGGAGGTAGATCTGTATCTAATTTAGAGAATATATTAACTTAACAGTGTCCCGTAAATTATTAATTATTAATTATTAATTATTAATTAACTCCCCTTTAGGGGTTGGGGGTCGTCTTTATTGATATTTCTTTCTCCCAATAAATTCAATGCTTATGCTGATGATCATGGTGATGATAAAAAGTATACAGCCTAATGCAAATAATGCCTGGTAGTGTCCGCTTCCTACTGATGCTTCACCCAATTCAGCAGCAATAGTGGCAGGTATTGTTCGTACCGGTTCCAGCAAAGTATGCGGTATAACGGCAGCATTTCCGGTTACCATTAAAACGGCCATGGTTTCACCAATAGCTCGTCCTATTCCCAGTACGGCAGCTGATGTTATTCCTGATTTTGAATATGGAATAATGACCTTGTAAATTGTTTGCCAATGGGTAGCACCTAATGCCAGGGAGGCTTCTTTCATCGCTCTCGGTACTGTACGCATGGCATCTTCGGCCACTGTAATAATGGTTGGCAGGGCCATTATTCCCAGGATAATACTTCCGGCCAATGCAGTTTCACCGACAGGTAACTGAAATGTTCTTTGTAAAAAGGGAACTAAAACCACCAACCCGAAGAAACCATATACTACAGAAGGTATGCCTGCCAGCAATTCAATCACCGGCTTTAAGAAGTTGCGTACCCGCAAGGATGAAATCTCAGCTAAATACACTGCAACAGCAATACCGAATGGTAACGACAGGAGTATGGCTCCCAGACTTACCCATATGGTTCCCAACAAAAGAGGTAATAATCCATACTGTGGTGAAGGGGTTGCAGTTGGATACCATTCCTTCCCACCAAAAAAGTCTCCCGGCTGTAATGTTTCATGTTTCAGCAACGTCCCGTTAAAGTTTTTTGCTACATAATTTTTGGGGAGAAAGAGAATTATGCCCGGATGTTTACTTGTAAGTTCACTGGCTTTCGCAGGTATGTTTTCAAATGAAGCGCCAAGTTCTTCTTCCGTATAATATTTTGTCATATCACTCAGACGAACCAATTCAATGGGTTCTTCTTTCCCACCTACTTCATCCCAGTTGGTAATTTTGCCATCAAATATTTCTTTAATCTGGTATGAGCTTAGTTTTTTAACGGGATTTACTTTGTTGAATGCCAACACATATCCGTCTTCAATCACCGGACTATTGAATAATCCGGAAGCTTCTTTAAACAAAAATATCACGATTAGTAAAATGGTGATACTGGTGATACTACCACTTATTAATAATGCACCTTCTACTAGTTTTTCTAAAAATCGTTTCACGATGTATATGGGTTAAAAATCACTGCAAAGGAATAGCTTTTATATTAAGATGAAATGAAGAATATGTTACAATGGTGTTACGAAATAACGTTTATCCTTTTTTGAACTCCCTGTTATACTATATGGTATCATGTACGCTTTTGTTTCTCATGTATATGATGTTGAAGTAAGTCTGGTTTAACCTTTAAAAAAAGATTAGCTACTAACATCATTTTAGTTATTGATTTTGAATACAGGAACTCATTCTGTCCAACGGTTTAAAAACAATGTTTTCTTTATCTTTGGAAACTGTGAGTAATATTCAGCCAGCAAGACTGACAGAAAGCAATACTCAACTCTTAAATTTATTCCGGTTTACCGAAAGGAATATGGGATCGGATCCATTGCTCTTTCCCCTTTCAATAAAAGACGCACTACCGGCATCAGGGTTCAGGTCTCAATCAATAACCGGTTTGCCTCAAAATTGCCAGACTAATACCACCCGGCTTACTTGATGTTGCACATATTCTGTTTTGTCTATGGTATTCACATGCTACAGATACGTATATATTACGCTCCTTTAAAGATGCATGATATATGCATGTCTGATGCATGACATATACATGACATATGCATAACATCAGCAACATCTTGATGGACGGGTGAGGGAGCATTCCGTGTTCTGTGTTCTGTGTTCTGTGTTCTGTGTTTGAAGAGTTCTGCAAATGGGAAATAAACCGTTTTAGTAATCAACGGGAAAAATGGAGTCCTGTTTACAGGATTAACCACTCCTACAGACACTGGTAATGAATGATATAGAAGGAAATCAGGAGAACTATTGTTAGTAAAAAGCCGTAACCAAAATTAAATCAGGACAGACAGCAAAAAACACGATTCGTTTCATCTTATAGAATAATAATAAATATCCAATTGAATGAATTACGTCCATATCTATTTATTATAACTTAATTATGAGATCCTTAAAATGTAACAACAATGTAATACATTTGACAAAACACTGTAACCTGACAGCAGTTTCTTTGCATCGAAAATAAGTAGGAAATAATCATACGTAATAAACTAAATTCTAAATCAAAATGAAATTAAAAAGTTTTACAATTATCGCTTTAGGTCTTATTTGTACGACCTTTGTTTTCTCTCAGGAAGAGAAAATCGATACACTTGCCTTACATGAGCAGCGCATTTCACTTGTTGAAGACGGTCTTTTACAGGTAAAGAAATTGAAAATCAGCGGGTACATTCAATCCGAATGGCAAATGTCACAAATTGACATAAACGGTAATGGTTCTCAGGACATGAAAGTGGGTTTAGGTGCCAATGCCGGTGAAAAGGCTAATGCAATAGCAAATCCGGGAGCAACATTCAGTCGGTTTGGTGTACGTCGTGGCCGTTTAAAAGCTACTTATACCGATAATGGATGTACGGGTGTGTTTTACATTGATGCAACAGAAAAAGGAGTTATTATAAAAGAAGCATACGCTTCAGCTTTAGACCCCTGGGCAGGTATATTGACTCTAAAAGCAGGTCTTTTCAATCGTCCTTTCGGATACGAAATTGAGTATTCTTCATCGTCACGTGAAAGTCCTGAAAGAAGCCGCATTATTCAGACACTATTCCCCAGCGAAAGGGATTTAGGAGCAATGATTACGTTACAGGCTCCAAAAACATCTCCCTGGAATGTATTGAAACTGGATCTTGGTTTGTTTGGCGGAAATGCCATGGGTACTGACAGTAAAACGCCAAAAGATTTGATTGGTCATTTAAATTATGTCAATGCAGTTGGAAATATAAAATACGGACTTGGTGCTTCATTCTATAATGGTTATATCTTCCAGGCTACAAAGAATGTGTATGCAATGACGAACAATGTTTTCAAAGCAGTCGGAGATAGTGCCTCTAATTTTAATCAATATGCAAATCGTCAATACTATGGATTTGATGGTCAATTCAGTTTAAGTTCTGACCTTGGTTTGACAACTTTACGTGGAGAATATATCTTTGGTACACAACCGGGAAGCAGCTCAAGTTCAAGCAGTCCGGATTTAACGGTGAAACCAACAGGTTATGCTACAGCTCCAAGTCTTAATACAGGAGACAATTACAACCGCAACTTTGCAGGTGGTTATGTTATACTCTCACAAGATATTGCAGATACGAAACACTCACTGACTGTGAAATACGACTGGTATGATCCGAATACAAAAGTATCTGGCAATAATATTGGAGCAGCAACAACAGCGGCAGGAACAAAAGCAACATCAAAAGCAGATATCGCTTATTCAACAATTGGTTTAGGATATTTGTATCGTATGAACAGCAATGTAAAATTCATGGTTTACTACGATATGCCTGTAAACGAAACTTCAAGTGCATTAAATGTAAAAGGATCGGATTTCACAAAGAAACTGGCAGCAAACTTATTGACTGTACGTATGCAGTTTAAATTTTAATTTCAGGTATAAAAATCAACATATTAAACAAAACAAAAAATGAAAAAACTTATTTTATCAATTATGATGGTTTGCGCAATTGCACCATCGTTCTATGCTCAAAAAGTAAAAGGTAGCGATACCGTATTGCCGTTGGCTCAAAAAGAAGCAGAAGCTTTTGGAAAGAAAACCGGTAAATCGGTAACTGTAATTGGAGGTGGTAGTGGCGTAGGTATTGCAGCACTTCTTGAAGGTACCACAGACATTGCCATGTCTTCACGTAAAATGAAATTTGATGAAAAAGTTAAATGTCAGGAAGCAGGTAAATCAATCGTTGAAAAAACAATCGCTTTTGATGCGTTGGCAGTAATTATTAATCCATCAAATGTAGTAACTAAATTAACAAGGGCTCAACTGGAAGGTATTTTCACAGGCAAAATCACAAACTGGAAACAAGTTGGTGGTACTGATTTGAAAATCACTCCTTACTCCCGCGAAACAAGTTCAGGAACGTATGAGTTCTTCAAAGAACATGTGTTGCTAAACAAAAATTATATGAGTTCAATCTTAAGTATGCCTGCTACCGGAGCTATCGTTCAATCGGTAAGTCAGACTAAAGGTGCAATCGGTTATGTAGGATTGGCTTATTTAAACAAAAATGTAAAAGCAGTTCATGTATCATTTGATGGTAAAAACTTTGTTGCTCCATCAATGAAGACAGCAGTTGACAAGACTTATCCAATTATACGCCCTTTGTTTTTCTATTATGATAAGAAGAATGAAAGAAATTATTTACCATTGGTCAACTTCATTCTTTCCGGTGAAGGTCAGGCAATTGTAGAAAGAGTTGGTTATGTTCCATTGAAGTAATTTGTGTATTGAGTTAACAAGTAAAGTCGCTGTCGAAGCCTTAATTCGACAGCGGCTTTTTTTTGGTAGTTCATTCAACCATTTATTTATGTATGAATTAGTAACCCTATTGTCACACTCCTTTCTTTCCATTGAAATAGGTATGAAGTACTTTTGCATCATTAAGAAACTAAGATTCAAAACTAAATGAAACATTTATTTTTCTCACGTTTGTCATTATTATTAGTAGTATTACTGTGTTCAAGCATGCTTTATGCACAAATTGGCATTGAGGGGCAAGTGACTGATAAAAAAAACAAAGAACCATTAACCGGTGCAACCATTCTGATTGAAGGAACAGCAAAAGGTACCACTGCCGATATTGAAGGAAATTATAAATTTACGAATCTTTCAGAAGGTAAATATACACTCGTAATTTCATACGTGTCTTACAATACTCTTCGCATACCAAATGTAACAGTTCAAAAAGGCAACATAACTTCACTGGATATAGAACTCGAAGATGCAGCATTGCAACTTCAGAGCGTACAGGTAGTTGCACAGCGCAAAACTGATACCGAACTATCGATGATTAAAAGTGTCAGGGCTTCCGTACAGGTAGTAAATGGCATATCGTCACAACAGATCTCGAAGACACTGGACAAGGACGCTTCAGAAGTCGTAAAACGCATACCCGGGATTACCATTCAGGATAATCGTTTCATAGTGGTCAGGGGCTTGAATCAACGGTATAATAACGTATGGTTGAATGGTGCAGCTACTCCAAGCAGTGAGACAGATGTAAAAGCTTTTTCTTTCGATGTCATACCAAGTAATATGATTGACAACATACTTATTTATAAAACCGGATCACCTGAACTTACTTCGGAAGCAACAGGCGGCTTTATTAAGATATTTACGAAGAACATACCCGATGAAAACTTTCTGAATATAGAATACAACATTGGATACAACGACAAAACCACATTCAAGGATGCATATCATTTACCCGGTTCAACTCTTGACTTTTTAGGACTGGGGAGTGGTGCCCGGAATATACCTTCCGGCTTCCCGGGTAACTTTAATTTATTAAGCATTGCCGATCGTGATGTTTATGCTCTTCGGTTAAGCAATCAGTGGGTTGCAAAGCGTGGTACCGCCTTACCAAACCAAAAAGCAGCAATCTCTTTTGGTAAAAAGTGGAACCTTAAAAGCGGGTCTAAACTGGGGACAGTAACATCATTAAATTACAGTAACACGTATACTACGCGAAGCAATATGGAAAATAATGCTTATGAAAGGTTTGATCCTACTACTGAGACACCAACGTATTCATATAAGTACAATGCAAATATATATTCGAATGAATTTAAAGTAGGATTGATGCATAACTGGGCTTATCAAACTGCTAACGGGAAAAATAAATTAGAATTTAAAAACATACTGAATCAAATCGGCGTGGATAAGACGGCGAATACCTGGGGCTGGAATAATTACAGACTTGCGAATTTCAGGTACTTTAGCAATCAATACTCAAGTCGCACAACGTATTCCGGTCAACTAAGCGGGAATCATAAATTGAATGAACAGAAGGATGCTAAACTCGATTGGAATGCCGGTCTTGCATATGCAAACAGGATTGAGCCTAATCGTCAGAACTGGAATATGAAAGAGAACGCCGATGGAGTGTATCAATATGTTTTGCCTACCGGAGCCAGTATCAATGAACTTGGAAGGCTCTATCTTTCAAACCATGAATATGTAGGTACCGGAGCTTTAAACTACGAACAGAAAATTAAAATGGGCAGTCTTTCTACAACTTTTAAAGCCGGCGGTTATTCCGAATACAAGACAAGAAAATATTCTGAACGCAGTCTCTGTTACAAGAGTACAAACAGTGGGTTGTACAGCGATGATCAGATAAATGCCTTAGGTTTTGAAACTTTATTTACCGAACCTTATCTGGGACAGAATAAAGTACTTACACTTGATGAACAAACCAGTGTAGCCAACTCCTACGATGCTCAGAATCTGCTTGCAGCAGGATATGTAGCCTGGAATCTACCGGTTGGTAAATTAAATGTGTATGGTGGTGTAAGAGCTGAGTATAATTTATTGACATTAAATGGATTTTTTGATGCAAACACTCCTGTTCTTGTTAATAATCCTACATTTAATTTGTTTCCATCCATCAATGCCAGTTATAACCTGACAGAGAAGTCACTTGTGAGAATAGCATTTGCCAGTACAATCAACCGACCTGAGTTCCGCGAAGTATCACCTCTGGTCTATTATGATTTTACTGAAAAAATTACTATTACAGGGAATCCGAATTTAAAAGATGCTTCCATTCAAAATCTCGACTTACGATTTGAGAATTATTCTTCTCCTACTGAAACATTCTCTCTTGCCGCATTTTACAAGCACTTTAGTAATCCGATAGAAATGGTTAGTATTGGTGGTACAGGTTCCTCTTATTCATTCGACAATGCATTAGGTGCTACAAATTACGGATTAGAACTTGAGGTAAAAAAGTCATTAGAGAGACTAATCGGGTTAAAGAATTTTGCAATGAGTCTGAATGCTTCTTACATTTATAGCCAGGTGCAATTTGCGAATGTCCTTACCGAACGTAGCCGAACATTGCAGGGTCAGTCACCCGTAGTAGTAAATCTGGGGTTGTTTTATCAGAATGACAAAGTTGGACTGTCGTCATCGCTCATGTATAATGTAATGGGGAAACGTATATTAGCAGCAGCTCAGTTGAATAATGGCAATCTTGTGCTTCCCGATATTTATGAAATGCCAAGGCATGTAATTGACTTTTCAATCAATAAAAAGATAGGACAACGCTGGGAACTTAAACTTGGAATAAAAGATTTACTGGCACAAAACTATGTCACACAACAAACATTCGATTATGTAAAAGATGGTGTATCTAAATCAGTCGTACTCAAAAATAAAGTCTATAATCTTGGACGCACAATCTCTATAGGGGCAGTGTTGAAACTGTAATGTAAATATCATTTTAAAAAAACATTTTAAATAAATATCACCGGTTTTGAAAGAGCTTTCAAGACCGGTGATATTTATTTAATGCTACTAGTTCTTAATCAACAGAATAAGGGAACTTGAAAACGAGCGTTTCAAAGCTCTTTCCATATGATTTGCCTTTCTTCCTTTTAAATATGGGAAGTAACTATAACCACAGCCTGGAAATGCAGGTTGTTGGGATCTATCAGAACCTGTTATAAGTGATGGTGGTCGGTTTGCATGATCAGCACCTATTCTTCAAAGCAATACCCATAACCTAGCCTTGTAACTATATTATGCTCATAAGACCCGATTTTCTTGCGTAATCTCATGATATTTACATCAATTGTTCTGTTCGAAACTTCTTTATCACCTGACCAAACATGCAATAGAATATCTTTTCGGGTAAATAAATGGTTTTTGTTTTCGAGTAAGAGTTTTAATATGTCAAACTCTTTCTTAGTTAATGAAATTTCAATATTATTCAATAAGACTTTTTTGCTTATTAATCTCATCTCTAAATTGTTGAATAGTAGATCTTTCTTTCTTTTCAGTTGTTTCTTATCTTTCAATCTATAAACAACAGACTTAACTCTGGCAATTAATTCATTCAAAACGAATGGCTTGGAAATATAGTCTTCAGCTCCGATTGCGAAACCGGTTAATCTGTCATTCTCGTTTGTCTTTGCCGTTATAAATATGAATGGTACTGAACATGTATCCGGTTCTTTTCGTATGATATGAGCCAGTTTAAACCCTGAAATATCGCCCATCATTACATCTAGCAGCAAGAGGTTGTAAACTGACAGATCCTTCATTAAAGCCTCTTCAGCCGAAAAAACTATATCAACTTTAAAACCGGCAATTTCAAGATTAAACTGAAGTATTTCACACATGTCTTCTCCATCATCCACAACCAAAATACGATACAAATGCATAACTTATAATTTAAAAAAGGAATAACGATTGTTAAGTGTAAATTAGAAATGCAATACGTATTAGTTGGAATATAAGAGTATAAAGTCCTGTTAACTAAACCCGTATTATCTTACAAAGTTATGAAAACAGAATTACGACATTGTGTAGGAACCATGACAAAGGCATTATGATTGGAATTGATGTGTACTTACCTAAAAATAAAAAAGAGGCAAATCTATTTAAGATTTACCTCTTTTTTATTAGTTATTATATGACTATCGTTGAT
>Ga0302162_10000517_pt1 | contig 10585 bp, 10 predicted proteins | sample I_Fen_E2_2_FD_193501 | JGI IMG/M metagenome (GOLD analysis project Ga0302162, IMG submission 193501) | Peat permafrost microbial communities from Stordalen Mire near Abisko, Sweden - I_Fen_E2_2 | ecosystem: Environmental > Terrestrial > Soil > Wetlands > Permafrost | place: Sweden: Abisko...
ACATCAGGTGCAACACTTGCAGTTGCTCCAAATGCAACTTCAAGACAAATACCAATGATTACTCCAACAGGAACAGAACCAACAATAACAAAAGTTGGTGGAGAATATATGTTTAGAGGTTGTTTTGTTGATTCTTTCCAAGGAGAAGTTCTTGCAAAGTATTCTAGTGAAACATTAAAATCTAAAACAGCTGCTGTATTATATAATTCTGGTTCAGATTATTCAAAAGGAATAGCTGATAGCTTTAAAGCAAAATTTGAAGCTGCTGGAGGAACAGTTGGTGAATTCCTTACTTATAATGATAAAGATACTGATTTTAAAGCTCAATTAACTAAAATTAAAAGTTTAAATCCAGATATACTAGTATTGCCTGATTATTACAATGTTGTTGGTCTTATTGCTAAGCAAGCTAGAGGAATGGATATAAAATCACAATTGCTTGGTGGAGATGGTTGGGAATCAGAAGAATTGGCTAAAATTGGCCAAGATGCTGTAAATGGTGCATTATACATCAATCACTACTACTCTGGTGATCAAGATACTGCTGTAAAATCATTTGTTGATTCTTACAAGAAAGATTATAATAAAGAACCTGATGCCTTTGCAGCCCTTTCATACGATACTTCTAAAATTCTAGTTAAAGCAATTGAAAAAGCTGGCAAAACAGATGGTGCTGCTATTAAAGATGCTTTAGCTTCAATGGAAATGACTAGCGTTACTGGTAATATTAAATTTAATGATGAAAGAAGTGCTATAAAGAGTGCAGCTATCATTAAAGTTGACGGAGATAAAAAAGTTTTAGCTGGTAAGGTTAACCCTTAATATTTTAAATGGAGGAATATACTATGGAATTTTTACAACAACTTATTAATGGTTTAGCTTTAGGTAGCGTATATGCCCTCCTAGCATTGGGTTATACAATGGTATATGGAATTATTCAACTAATAAACTTTGCCCATGGTGAAATATATATGATAGGAGCCTTTGCAGGCTTCTATTCTGCTTCAACCCTTCGACTACCTTTAATACCAACACTATTAATTGCAATGGTAGTTTCAGCTTTAGCAGGAATAATTATAGAGAAGATTGCTTATAAGCCATTGAGAAATTCTCCAAGAATAACTTTACTTATTACAGCAATTGGAGTTTCTTTATTTTTGCAAAATGCTATGAGAATTTCAGTTGGATCTAATCCCAAGCCATTTCCTGACTTAATTAATGCTGGGTCAATCAATATAGGATCTATTCAAATTGAATGGAAAACAATATTAATGTTTGCAATTTCTGCATTCCTTGTTGTTCTTCTTCAATTTATTGTTTACAAAACTAAGATTGGAAAAGCAATGAGAGCTTCATCTCAAGATATGGAAGCTGCTTCCCTTATGGGTATAAATGTTAATAACACTATCTCTTTTACATTTGCTATAGGTTCTGCCTTAGCTGGTATAGCAGGAGTTTTAGTTGCAATATCTTACCCTAGTATAACTCCTTACATGGGTGTTATGCCTGGACTTAAAGCCTTTGTTGCAGCAGTACTTGGAGGAATCGGAAGTATACCTGGAGCCCTTGTTGGAGGAATTGCTATTGGATTACTTGAAACCTTTTCTAAGGCCTATATATCAACAAACTTTTCAGATGCAATTGTATTTGCAGTTTTAATTATAATACTTTTAATTAAGCCTTCTGGTCTACTAGGTAAAAAGACCAATGTGAAAGTGTAGGTGTTGATATGAAGAAGTTTTTTAGTAAAAAGATAGTTTGCTTTACACTGTTAATCTTGATTACATATTTAATTTTAATGGGATTAATGAGTGCAAATGTTATAAATTCATATTATAAAGGAATTATTACCTTAGCTCTAATCAATATTATCTTAGCTGTTTCTTTAAACTTAATAGTTGGATTTACAGGACAATTATGTTTAGGCCATGCAGGGTTTATGTCAATTGGAGCTTATGTATCAGCTGTAATAACACAAAAAGCAGGTCTGCCATTTATTGCTTCAATATTTATTGCTGCAATAATTGCATGTATATTTGCAGCTTTAATAGGATATCCTACTTTGAAACTTACAGGAGACTATTTTGCAATAACAACTTTAGCCTTTTGTGAAATTATTAGAATAGTTATTATGAATATTAATGCAGTTGGTGGTGCACGCGGATTTACAGGCATTCCAAAAGAAACTAATTTTACATTAGCATTCTTATTTATGGTAATTACCGTTATTGTTATTTATAATATAATTCATTCATCCCAAGGTAGAGCAATGCTTTCTGTTCGTGAGAATGAAATAGCAGCTGAATCAATGGGTATAAATGCATTTAAATATAAAATGATGGCATTTATTATCGGAGCTTTTTTTGCTGGACTCGCTGGAGGACTTTATGCTCACTACATGGGCTATATACAACCAGCATCATTCGATTTTAATAAATCTATAGATTATTTAACTTTTGTTGTATTTGGTGGAATGGGTTCATTATCTGGCTCAATCATTGCTACTATAGTATTAACTTTCTTACCAGAACTTCTAAGAGGTCTTGGAGAATTTAGAATGCTAATCTATCCATTAGCATTAATAATCCTTATGATATTTAGACCTCAAGGATTATTAGGTGATAAGGAAGTTTCACTTAAAATATTTAAAAAGTTATTACCGGATAAAACTTCTACAAAATCGAAGAATGGAGAGGAGGCTTAATAGATGTTAGACGTTCAAAATTTATCAATTGAATTTGGTGGATTAAAAGCAGTTTCAGATTTTAATCTTACTATAAATGAAAAAGAGATTGTTGGACTTATAGGACCTAATGGTGCTGGTAAAACCACTGTATTCAATATGTTAACTGGTGTTTATACTCCAACTCGAGGTACTATATCTTATCTTGGAGAAAAAATTCAAGGTCTTAAGCCTTATAATATTACAAAAAAGAAAATAGCTAGAACATTCCAAAATATTCGTCTATTTTCTAGCCTTACTGTTCTTGATAATGTTAAAGTTAGTTTTAATTATAGAATACAATATTCTCTTTTTGATTCTATATTTAGAACCCCGAAGTTTAAAAAGGTGGAAGATGAAATTACAGAAAAAAGTATTAATTTATTAAAAGTTTTTTCTCTCGATACAAAGAAAGATGAATTAGCTAATAATCTTCCTTATGGAGAACAGCGAAAACTTGAAATAGTAAGAGCTCTAGCAGCTGAACCTTCTCTATTATTATTAGATGAACCTGCGGCTGGAATGAATCCTCAAGAAACAACAGAACTTATGGATCTTATAAATTGGATTAAAAATAAATTCAATTTATCAATCCTTTTAATAGAGCATGATATGAAACTTGTTATGGGGATTTGCGATAAAATAGCAGTTCTTGACTACGGGAAAAAAATTGCTGAAGGTACTCCAGATGAAATTAAGAACAATCCTAAGGTAATTGAAGCTTATCTTGGAGAGGAGGCATAAGGAAATGCTAAAAATAGACAATATTAATCTATACTATGGTGTAATCCATGCATTAAAGGATATTTCTCTTGAGGTAAAACAAGGTGAAATAGTAACTTTAATAGGGGCCAACGGTGCGGGTAAAACTTCTACACTTAGAGCTATATCAGGTTTAGAACCAATAAAATCAGGTACTGTTACTTTTAAAAATTCTGCGTTAAATAAAGTTCCTGCTAATAAGATAGTTTCTTTGGGTCTTTCTCATGTACCTGAAGGTAGAAGAGTCTTTCCTGAATTAAGTGTTCTAGAAAATCTAGAATTAGGTGCTTATTTAAGAAAAGATAAAGCTGGAATTAAACAAGACATGGAAATGGTCTTTTCTAAATTTCCAAGATTAAAGGAAAGATTAAAACAACCATCAGGTACCTTATCTGGTGGTGAGCAACAAATGCTTGCAATAGGTAGAGCATTAATGAATAGACCAGAAATGCTTATACTAGATGAACCTTCAATGGGACTTGCACCTCTTGTCGTTAAAGATATATTTGATACAATTGTTGAAATTAATAAATCTGGTACAACTATACTTCTAGTTGAACAAAATGCAAATATGGCACTTGCAATTGCAAATAGGGCTTATGTTCTTGAAACTGGTAAAATAGTAAAGTTTGGAGATGCAAAAGAACTTCTCAATGATGATAGCATTAGAAGCGCTTATCTTGGAGAATAACTTGAAAGAAATTAAATAATTAAAAAATAAGTTGAGTCGATGATTTTTAATCATTTGCTCAACTTATTTTTTATATTTAGACTGTTAGTGAATATATTCTTTTTCATAATGACAAACTATATAGATAAAAATATTTATAGGAGGTTGACGTTTATGAATAATGAGGAAACTAGTTCAATACACGACGTAGCTAAAAAAATGATAATTGATGGTGAAACTTTTGATACTATAATGGAGAAAACTCATCTAAGGTTAAAAGATTTAAAAAGGATTCAAAGAGATGAAATAGATCCTAAATTCTAGATTTTGCATTTTTGAGAAATATATTTTTTAAGACAGTATTTATTATATCTATCAAATATGATTTTATTTAAAACGCAGAGGCTACCTCAAAGTTAATCCACTTTATTTAATTTTGAGATGGCCCTGCTTTATTTATTTTACTTTCCTATAATACAAATTAACTATATTATAGAAAAAATTGAAATCACTTGTATTTTTCTTAATATATTGATGTATAATATAAATATGTAAATATTTATATTTTAAAAATTAAGGAGATGGTCTAAATGATGTCATATTTTATTCTTATTTATGGGGTAATAATTATTTCGTCTATTGTAATCGTTTATTTGGTTAAGTACACTTTTTCTCAAGATACTGGTACAGATAAAATGCAAGAAATATCAAATTATATCAAAGAAGGTGCTATGGCGTTTATAAAAAGACAGTATAAGACAATATCTATTTTATCTATTCTAACTTTATTTTTAATTATATTATGCAATTATATAGGTAATTCTTCAAAAGGTTCTAGTATTGCTATATCCATGTCTTTTCGAACTGGTATAGCATTCATAGCTGGGGCATTTTGTTCTGCTTTATCTGGCTATATAGGTATGTATATGGCAGTTCATTCAAATGTAAGAGCTGCTGCTGGGGCCAGAAAAGGGATTAAATAATGCTCTTCAAATAGCACTTAAAGGTGGTGCTGTTACTGGACTAGCTGTTACTGCTCTATCTCTTTTAGGAGTTGCTTCTCTTTTCCTTATATATGGAGGAATTTCAGGTGATGATACACTTATAAAAGAAGCTCCTTCTCTTATCGTTGGTTTTGGCTTTGGTGCTTCATTTGTTGCACTTTTTGCACAACTTGGAGGAGGTATATATACTAAGGCTGCTGATGTTGGTGCAGATCTTGTTGGTAAAGTTGAAGCTGGTATTCCAGAAGATGATCCTAGAAATCCAGCTGTTATTGCAGATCTTGTTGGCGACAATGTTGGTGACTGTGCTGGGAGAGGTGCAGATCTCTTTGAATCCACTGCTGCTGAAAATGTTGGTGCCATGATTTTAGGAGTTGCCCTTTATCCTGTTTTTGGATGGAAGGGAATATTATTTCCACTTGTGGCACGTGCATTTGGTATTTTAGCTTCAATAGTAGGAATATTTCTTGTTAAAGTCAAAGATGACAATGATGATCCTATGAAAGCATTAAAAGGTGGTTTTGTTATAACATCCTTAATTAATGTAGTACTTCTATTCTTTGTAGTTCGAAATATGTTAAGTGGCACTCTCGCAAATGGAACTAAAGTAAATTATATTTATTTATACGGCTGTGCCCTTGCTGGAATATTTCTAAGTTATATATTTGTAATTATTACTGATTATTATACTTCAATAACTCATAAACCTGTAAAAGATATAGCTGATGCTTGTGAAACTGGTGCTGGAACTAACATAATAACCGGTTTATCTGTAGGTATGGAATCTACTGCTTTACCAGTAATATTTATATCCTTGTGCATATTTGTTTCTTATAAATTAGCTGCTCTAGCTTTACCGGGAATTGCAAGTGCTGGTTTATATGGTACTGCAATAGCTACCATGGGAATGCTTTCAACTTGCACATATATCCTTGCTATGGATACCTTTGGACCAATAACTGATAATGCTGGTGGTATTACAGAAATGTCTGGTGCTCCTGAAGAAATCAGAATAGTAACTGATAGATTAGATGCCTGTGGTAATACTACAAAAGCATTAACAAAAGGTTATGCAGTAGGTTCAGCAGCGCTTGCTACATTCTTACTATTCTCTGCTTACTTAGATGAGGTTAAAAGGATACTAGGTGTGCCTTTAGATTCTTGGTTTGCAGTTGATATAGGAAAACCTGAAGTATTTATCGCTGGTTTTATAGGTGCTATGATTGTATTCTTATTTAGTTCTACCGCAATAAAAGCTGTTAGTAGAGCTGCTCAATATGTAATATTAGAAGTTAGAAGACAATTTAAAGAAATTCCTGGAATAATGGAAGGAACAGCAAAACCTGATTATGCTAAGTGCGTTGATATAGTTACAAAAGGAGCATTAAAAGAAATGATACTCCCAGGAATATTAGTAATTTCTGCACCTATATTAGTTGGTGTACTTCTAGGAAAAGAAGCTGCCGCAGGTTTTCTAATGGTAACTACTATTGCTGGTGTTATTATGGCTCTATTCCTAAATAATGGTGGTGGTGCATGGGATAATGCCAAAAAGCTTATAGAGCTTGGAGCTCACGGTGGCAAAAATTCTGAAGCACACAAAGCTAGTGTAGTTGGTGACACAGTTGGTGATCCATTTAAGGATACTGCCGGTCCATCACTTCATGTACTTATAAAACTTGTAAGTACATTGACATTAGTATTTGTAGCATTATTTAGTTAAAACTCAATCGCAACCTACAATAGTCAATTATTATTAAAAATTTATACCCTATAGAGTATACCTAATTAATATATACTCTATAGGGTATTTTTATACAGTTTCTATCTTAAATGAATTATCTTTTTAATATATCATAACCTAAATTTTCTAATATAAGTTTTTAATCCTTCTGCCAATGTATTTAATTTTTCAACTTCTCTCACAATATTTTCACTATAAGTTGTTTGTTCTTCTGTAGACACTGTTACCTCTTCTGTACTTGTAGTTGTTTCTTCAGATATAGGTAAAATTCATTCCATATATTAATTAATTCCCCTCATATCCCCTCTATTGGTGATAACCCTAATGTTTCCTCTAATATTTCTTGGAGTTATCTTGAACATTAGAAATAGGAATAGCAATAATTACGGATAACTAGCCTACTTTTTTCGATATGCTTAGTCTACTGAAACTGTTTGTATATTAACGTTATGTTCTAATAATATATCCTTACACTCTGTAGGGATATTATCATCTGTTAATACAAAGTTAACTTCATTTGCTTTAAATTGTACTACAACACCCTGCTTAGAGAATTTTGAAGATTCAGTGAGAATTATTACATTATTAGCACTTTCCGCCATTGCCTTCACTGTTTCTGTTCTCATGTGATTTGTACCAGTAAATCCGCTCTTTATTGTAAATCCATCTGTACCAACAAATAGTTTATCAACAAAAAAATCTTTTGCACATTTTCTAGTAATAGGTCCTACTAAAACTTGAGATTCTGGTTGATAATCTCCACCTAGTAAAACAACTTTTGCAAATGGAGCTTCTCTTATATATGATGCTATAAATGCTGAATTAGTAATAATAGTAACATCTCTTTTATTATGTGCAATTTCATACGCAAGTAATGCGCAACAAGAACCTGATTCAATCATTACAGTTTCTCCATTTGAAACTAATTCCGAAGCTTGCTTCGCAATCTTTCGTTTGGTATCATAATTAAATGATAATCTATTATTTATATCGTCACTAGAATTTATTAATGCATATCCATGTTCACGCCTTAAAAGACCTTTTTCTTCCAAAGCACTTAAATCCTTCCGAATTGTAACCTGTGATACGTTTAAAGCTTCTGCAAGTTTAGTAACTTCAATACGCTTGTTGTCATTCACTAATTGTAGAAGTTTTGTATATCTACTTATCATTTATCATCATCCTTATCAAAAATCAATATTCTGTGAAAAGTATAACATATATAGCTTTTCCATACAAATATTATACATTTCAAATGAAATCTAACTACTTTCTCTTATAATTTAATTATATTAATATAATACATAGAGCCAAGTTTAAATTTTGTTCTAAATTATTTAGCTTTTTGATTTTGTATTTTAGTTTATCATAAAAAGTCCCTCAATAATTCACAAAATTCTTGAGGAACTTTTTCTATTAACTCTGTATAATATGCGATTATACGGAAACTCAATTCGCATACGCTCACTGAGTAAGGGATTCACACAAAATCATTTTTATTAAGGAAGTTAACTCGTATGCGCGAGTTAGATAAGTTCGAGTAACCAAATATAAAATTAGGACTCTCACTTATCTGTTTAAAGTGCTTGTTCTGTTCTTTCAATAATATCATCTTGAGTTTGTTTAGATAATACATTAAAGAATGCGCTATATCCTGCAACTCTAACAATTAAATCTCTGTAGTTTTCTGGATTTTTTTGTGCATCAATAAGAGTATCTCTAGATATTACATTATATTGTACATGGAAACCTTCTAATCTATTAAAGAAAGTTCTAATTAGTGAAATTAATTTTACTCTATCACTTTCTTTAGCTAACATTTGCGGTGTAACCTTTTGATTTAATAATACTCCACCAGTAATATCATGTGTTGGCAATTTTGAAACTGATTTAAATACCGCTGTAGGACCATTTTGATCCATTGCATGAGATGGTGAACATCCTTCTGCTAAAGCTTCTCCTGCTTTTCTTCCATCTGGAGTAGCTAGTGTTCCAGCTCCTTGTGGTACATTGGCAGAAATTGAAGATGTTCCTGCATAATAACATCCTCCAATTGGCCCTCTACCATATCTGGTATTTTTATACTTCTTCATTTCATCAATATAAATTTCATAGGCTTCTCTTAATAATAAATCTATATAATCATCGTCATTGCCATACTTAGGTGCATCATTAATTAACATATCTTGAATCTTGTTACCTTCTTCTCCTTCAAAATCATTAACTAAAGCATTCCATAATTGTTCTGGAGTAAAACTCTTATCTTCAAAGACACATTTTTTAATAGCTGCAAGAGAATCCCCGAGGTTTGCGATACCTACTTGAAGATCACTTATAAAATCATATACAGCTCCACCTTCTTTTAAATTTAATCCTCTTTCAATACAATCATCTGTTAATGCGGAACATAATATATCTGCTGTAACTTCTTCTATTGCCATATCTGCACAACTATCTATTATTACACTATGTCTGGTAAATTCACGAATAATCTTATCCCAAGCTTCCATAACTTTATCGAAAGTAGTCATCTCCTTAAAGTGCCCTACACCGACGCATAGTTTAGTTCCTGATTCAGGATCAACACCATCATTTAATGCAATTAATAATGATTTAGGGAAGTTTAAGAAACTCATGCCTGTACATCTGTAACCCCATTTGCCTGGTACTGCAACTTCAACACATCCAATTGCACTATAGTTATATGCATCATCTTCTGATACACCCTTTTCTATAAATGATGGAATAATAACTTCATCACTATTAAATGCTGGCATACCAAATCCTAATCTTACTACTTCAATACATTCTTTCATAAAATCATCAGATAATCCCTTATGATAACGCACTGTTAAATTAGGTTGTGGTAACTTTGTTTGTGCAACGCTCTTTAATATTAGGTAACTTAATGGATTTACTGCATCTTTCTTATCTACAGTTTGTCCACCAACTGTAACATTTTGATATAATGGACTTCCTGCACTAAAACGTGTGTGTGACCAACTTCTTATTTTATTTATTGTAAATGTCTTAAGCCATAAGTTTGTTAATAATTCAGTAACACCATCTTTAGTGATTTCTCCATTTTGTAAGTCATTTTCATAAAAATAATTTAAATATTGATCCATTCTTCCATAAGAAAGTGAATGTCCATTTGATTCAATCTGTAAAACTAAGTGAATCAACCACATTGATTGTACTGCTTCATGGAAAGTTTCTGCTGGATTATATGGAACTTTATTTAATATTCTTGACATCTCTAATAATTCTGCTTTTCTTCCAGGATTAATTTCTTTTTCTGCTAATTCTAACGCTAAATCTGCATAACGTTTTGCAAAATCTACAACTGCATCAAGTACAATTAGAATTGCTCTATAAAAATAAGACTTATTCAAATTCCTATAATCCGTAAGATCTAATTCTTTTAACTTCTTTTCTGTTCTTTCTTTATAGTTAATTAATCCAAGCTTTAATACCGTTTCATAATTTACTGCTATATGAGCATCCCCTGAAGTAATGTTACCTTCTGCTTTTATAATTCCTAAATCATAGAAAATTCTACTTTTAGCAGGCATTCCTGCAAGTCCTCTGTCTTTTAATGTTTTGTGTTTCCAGAAAGGGGCTATATATCTTAAAACTTGCTTATTTTCTTCTGTAATATAGAATATATCTCCGTCACGTTT
>Ga0302162_10000521_pt1 | contig 10563 bp, 9 predicted proteins | sample I_Fen_E2_2_FD_193501 | JGI IMG/M metagenome (GOLD analysis project Ga0302162, IMG submission 193501) | Peat permafrost microbial communities from Stordalen Mire near Abisko, Sweden - I_Fen_E2_2 | ecosystem: Environmental > Terrestrial > Soil > Wetlands > Permafrost | place: Sweden: Abisko...
TATGGGAAAACTTATTATCTACAAGCTGATGGACATATGGCTACAGGTTGGCTATATAATAACGGTTCATGGTACTCTCTAGATGCAAGTGGTGCTATGCAAACAGGTTGGAAGCAAATAGGGCCAGTGTGGTATTATTTATATGCATCAGGAAACATGGCAACTAATACAACCATTGATGGATATAAAATTGGTGCTGATGGGGCTTGGATGAGATAAAATTTCAATTGTTAATTCTACATTGGAGCAAAAGAAAAGGAGCTACTTAGTAGCTCCTTTTAATTATTTAACAGCTTTTAATTTTGCTATATCAGCTCAATTATTTGCAGTAACCATTTCAACTTGTGATAAATCTTTTTTAATTCCAGCAACATTTCCTTGGATTTTTGCTATATCATTAGAAATTTTATCATGCTCAGCTTTATTTACCTGTGCAGAATGTTCTAGTGCTCTTAAAGTTAGTGTGTGTTCATCAATTTTAGTTTCAAGTCTTTTTAGATTTTCATCAACTGTTTTTAGATGTGTATCAAATTCTTTTTGACCTTTCTCTAACCTCTGTTGACCTTCATCAAGTCTTTTTAAAATCTCTAATATTTCCTTATCCATTTATTCCACCTCACTTATATTATTATAGTAAGTGAATTTAATATAACATGTTCTTTTATTAAGTAGCGAGGCATTATAAATTAAGATTATATTATTTGTTACGCTTTTTATTAAGTTCTTTTCTATTCATAAAGTTAAGTGCAACACCAACACCTAAGACTATCCAAAATACAGGAGCTACACTTATAACTGAATCGTTAAAGATTCCAGCAAATAAATATCCGATAACACCGAGGCAGGTTGCAGCACCAAGTCTTTGAGATTTATCATAGTATTTCTTCAAAGCATACAATTTTATGCTATCAACAATATAAATAACCATAACAGCTAAAAATGCTAATAATGCAATAACACCTTCACTTAATGCTATATTCAAGTAAAGATTATGTGGTTTATCTACAACCGTATTAGGTGTTCCGTAAGCATAATATAGACCTATTAAATCATTTTGAGGAAATCTAAAAACAAAAGTATCAGGACCACTACCTAAGATTATATTATCCTTGAGCATAGGAATTGACCTTGACCAAATATATGCTCTCATAGAACCAAGCTTTTCTTTACCTTTAAAGCCAAATGTTTCAGGGAATTCTATATTAACATCCTTTTTACTGTTTGTATTTATTATATGGATACTGTTATCACTTTTCAAAAGAAACATAAATATAGGATTATTATCAACATTTAAAAGAAGGGCATCAGATCTAGTTGATGTAGCATTAAATTTCCCGGATTTAAAAGTGATATTTTTAAATAATTCATTAGTTGTTGTATATACTTTAGCACTTTTAGCATCAGTTTTAACATAGTTTATAATTTCATCTTTTGAATTTTTAAATACATAATCATTTTTTTCATAAGATATTTTTAAAGTTTCATTTTGCAATACAACTTCTGCAATTTTATCAGTATATTCTACATCTCTAATAGGAGTATAGTCCCTATAATCGAAATTGCTTGTATCATTAAAAATGCTTAAAGAATCACTTATTAAACCAGGAATTCTTGCAAAAATAGCACCTTTTGTTGCAAAATTAAGTCCAACAGCTATAACAAGTATAGAAATAAAAAATATCAAAAGAGGTTTCCATTTTTCTAGTATTAATTTCCAAAAGATAATAATACCAAATAGAGTTGCTACAGAAATACCAATAATTCCAGCACGAGATGTACTTCCTAATAATAGCCATATTGATAGAAGAGATGCTATTCCCAGAAATATTTTATGCATAATATCTTCATCTTCAAATAGAGTCAAACAAAATAATATCGGTAAAACAATAGCAACAAAGCTACCAACATAATTATAGTGATATAAAGTGCCATATAACTTACCTTTTTCATAAAGTAAATTTAATTCACTAGCACCAATGATAGAATTACCTAAACTACTTTTAATTAAATCTTGCCCAGCATATTGGAAAAGACCTAAAAATGAGTTAATGCCAACTAAAATAAAAATTGGAGTAATGACATATTTATAATCCATTGTGTTTTTAAATGTGTAAACTGAATATATAAATATAATCATATAACAGGTAATTGTAATAAATCCTTCAGCTCTGTCGTATATGCCCCAAAAAGAAGTTTGTTTATATTGTGAGAATATTGCAGACAGTAAGGTGAAAAGCAAGAATATACCACTTGCAATTAAAATTGAATTAACAATTTTATCTTTCTTCTCAAATATCTTCTTAAAAAAAACAACAGTAATAATAATTAATATAATAGAAAAAATCATTAAAAAGAAAGCTTTTTTTTGGGAGAATAAATCACTCTTTGCTGCTGTTCCAAATATATCAAGAGTATTCTGATCAGGATCAATAACTGTCAGACGGACAATTAAGGGTATAATAGCAAGTACAAATGAAATGGGGAAGAAAAAATTAATGTCTTTTTTCTTTAATATAGTCTTAATATTTTCCAATTTTTCACACATCCTAATATGTTTATTTTTATAATTTAGGATTAATTTACAAAAAGTTATATATTTATCTTAATACCATATATATTAAAATAAATATGTACAAAATATTGTAAAGTTAAAATATCTATATAGCTTCTTGTAAATTAATCAATTTAGTCATACAAATATTTAATATTATAGCACTCTAAGTGAGCTATTGCAATTTACAAAGCCAATCATTGCCAAGTTAATTTTTATTAATGTTAAGTATAGATAACAAATAATTCTCTTTCGTATGTATAACTTTTTCATTTTATAAATGTGACTTATATTCACTACAAATAATATTAACTGTATTTGATAAAACCGCATCTAGGGAGTAGTTTTTTGCTAATTCTTGACTTTTAGATTTCATCATATGAAGCAATTCTTTATCCTCATATATTGTCTTAACATAATCACAAAATTCATTAATATTATCATATTCAAATAAAAATCCGTTTTCATTCTGCATAACTAAATCTGTATGCCCTTTTACATTTGATGCAACTATAGGTAATCCTACAGACATAGCTTCCATAATGTTAAACGGTAATCCTTCACTTCTACTTGAAGAAACACATAGATCAGACATTTGATAATATGTGCAAGTTTCTTTTGTATAGCCAGTAAAAACGACATTGTTATTAATGCCTAATTCTTGTGTATATGTCTTCAATTCATTTAAGAATTTTCCATCACCAAGTAAAACCAACTTAATATTTTTAAAACCATCATCTACTAATTTTTTAATTGAATTTAATAAAAACTTTTGATTTTTTCGTTTTGAAAATTCAGCTACATAAATTAATAGGAAAGCATCCTTTGAAAAGTTATACTTTTCTCTAAGAGCAATCTTATCTTCAAACAAAATTGGTGGGAATAATGAGAAATCAATACCCATACCATTTATCAAATATATATTATCTTTATATAACTTATATTTTTTTGCAATATCATAGTCCGATGAATTCATTACAATTACAACATGTGTGACACATTTAGTGAATTTTTCGGCTAAAAGCATGATTGTTTTCTTTACAAAAGAACTTTTATCATCAAACAAGTATCCATGTACAATATTAATAACTAATTTAGGTCTTTTAAAACAGAACATTATTCCAAGTCTTGCAAAAAAAGCAGCGAGTGTTGTATGAAGGTTTATAATATCATAATTTTCAGATTCAATTATCTTTGCTATTTTAAATGCAATAACAAAATTTTTAATTGAAAGCATGCTCTTTTCAAATGAAATAGGTATAATTTTATCAGCATACTGAATCATAGATTTATTATTGGGCTTGCCCATAACATGTACAACATAACCTTGCTTCTTAAATTGCTCTAAATATGGAATATGAAAATTCTCTATATGTGATAAGGTTGAGGCTACAAAAAGTATTTTCTTCATAATTTTGCTCCATCATCTTTAATAGTTTCATTATTATTTTTTATAAGTTGCTCATTATTTTTGAATCCTTTAAAAGCAGTTTGAAATAATATGCTTATGTCCATTAAGATATTCCAATTTTCAATATAATATATATCATGTTCAATTCTCTTTTTAATTGAAGTATCACCTCTATAGCCGTTTACTTGAGCATATCCAGTTATTCCAGGCTTTACTTGGTGCTTGACCATATAAAGAGGTATTTCATTTTTGAAGTTATCTACAAAATGTGGTAGTTCAGGCCTAGGTCCTACTAAGCTCATATCGCCTTTTAATACATTGAAAAATTGAGGTAGTTCATCTATAGAGAACTTACGAATAAAAGAACCAAATTTGGTTTTTCTAGGATCGGAGTTTGTGCTCCAAGCAGTTTCATACTCAGAATTAACTTTCATGGATCTAAATTTGTACATTGTAAATAGATTCTTATTTAAACCTACACGTTTTTGTTTGAAGATAACAGGACCTTTTGAAGTACATTTAGTGATTAGGGCAGTAATAAACATAATTGGACTTGTAAGTATTATTAAAGTAAGTGAACCTAGTATATCTATTACTCTCTTTGTAAATGCATTGCCTAAATTATCTAATGGTATCCTTCTAATATTAATAAGGGGAATGTCCCCAATTTGATCAATGTATGGTTGACTTGGAATGTACTTATAGCAAAATGGAATTATAGAAATCTTTGTACCACTTTTTTCACAATCTGAAACTATATTTTCTAGATATTTTGAATCAGATATATCTAGAGCGCAAACAACTTCATCGGGCTTATATTTAGTTAAAATATTTAACAATTCATTATAATTTCCAAGCTTCTCACCTTTAAAGCCTGGTTTATCAGCGACATACCCAGAATAATTGTAACCATAGCTCTTATTAGCGTTAATAACTTCTAAATATTCGTTTGCTACTTCTCCAGCACCAACAATTATTACATGCTTTAGATTTAAACCTTTGGAACGGAATTTCCATAAAGTTCTTCTTAAAACAAATCTTTTAGATATAATTAAAGTAATATTTACAAAATAAAAGATAACAATAACAAATCTAGATATATCAACTAATCTTAGAATAAATAGTAAGGATAATAAAATGGCGGTTAGTATTGTATTTGATTTTATAATTTGAATACATTCTTTAATAAAAATTGTTGTTCGAAATGAATGATATAAATTAAAAAAGTTAAAGACAATAAGATTTATAGGAATTATTATGACTGCAAATTTAAGGTATGTAATTAATTTAATGTACTCTGTATCAGTTGAAAACATATAAAATCGAATTAAATATGCAAAAGTCATTGATATAAATAAAATTATAATATCTGATATAGCATTAAATTTGTTTAGTAAATTTTGATTTTCTTTTATCATAAACACCCATCCTTTACATCGATATATATGTATAATACAACATGTATGATATCATTTTATATTAGATTTTGCAATGAAACGTGTAATTCCTTAAGTGTAAGAATAAGTAATTTACTTTTTGCGTTGATATATCATATATGCTATAATAAAAGATGTTTATGTAGTAAATAATAAAAGCAGGAGTAGTGTTATGTTTTTAAGTATAATTGTAGCAGTTTATAATATTGAAAGTTACTTAAAAAGGTGTTTGGATAGTTTAGTATTACTTAATATGAAAGACTGTGAACTAATATTAGTAGTTGGTAATTCAGAAGATAATAGTAATGAGATTTGTGGAGAATATGAAGAAAAATATAGCAATATTACTGTATTAAAACAAATGGGAAAAGGATTGTCTGATGCTAGAAATTGTGGAATGAATATAGCGAAGGCAAAATTTGTCATGTTTGTAGATGGTGATGATTGTATTTTGACTGATAATTTTAATAATACCTTGAATAAACTTAAATCGCTTAAAGAAGAATCAGTTGATGTATTAGTAAGTGACTTTTATATGGTTAATCAAAATGATAAGATTGTATCAGAAGTATTCCAAATTAGGGAATCTATAGAACCAATAGCTGATTATGAGTATATTCAACATTTCATGAAGCAATATATTAGTTTTTGGAATGTATGGAGATATATATATAGGAGAAGCTTTTTGAATGAAAATCAAATAATTTTTAAAGAAAATTATTTGAGTGAAGATATAGACTATACAACAAAAGTTTTTATGAAAGCAAATAATGTAATATATTATCACAATCCTTACTATTGTTATAGAGTGGGGAGGAAAAACTCACTTATGAATATAGTTAATATAAAGCGTGTAAATGATACTATTGATATTATTGAAAGCAGTATAAATTATATATTATTAAATAAGAACTTTAAGTATAAGCAACTTATGGTGAAAAAATTTTTGTTTGAGTATATTTTAAATATGGCAACTATTTACGAAGTGCCAAAAGAAGATCGATGTAAAGCAAAAGAGATTTTTTATAATACAAAAGATCTGTTAAATGTTAATTTTTATGGATTTGCGCGACTAATATATATAATGACAGGAATTATAGGGATTGAACCAATTGCCTACTTCTTATTGCGTGCAAAAAAAATAAAAAGAATAAGTAAAAAGGTGAAATTAAAAAGGATAAAATAAAGAAAGGAAATTTGAAGACGTTATGGAATATTTAAAAACATTTTGGAAGTATAAGGAGCTCTTGAAAGAACTTGTTTCAAGAGACTTGAAAGTAAAATATAGAAGATCTGCCCTTGGGTACATATGGAGCGTTTTAAACCCACTTTTGATGATGATTGTTATTTCTGTTGTGTTTTCTCATATGTTTAGATTTGATATAGAAAACTATACGATATATTTACTTACAGGACAATTGATTTATAATTTTTTTTCAGAAGCGACCAATTTATCTATGACTTCTATTTTATGGAGTGGGTCTCTCATAAGAAAAGTACATTTGCCTAAATATATATTTCCTTTATCAAGGACTCTTTCAGCATTTGTAAATTTACTTTTTTCACTTGCAGCTATAATAATTATGCTTATTATAACTCAAACTAAGATTACGCCAGTTATATTGTTATTTCCACTTCCATTATTTTATTTACTTTTATTGTGTATTGGAATCGGATTGATATTGTCAGTAGTAGCAGTTTATTTTAGGGATATGCTTCATTTATATAGTGTTTTTCTTACTGCGCTCATGTATTTAACGCCAATATTTTATCCTGTTTCGTCATTGCCAGATTATGCTGTTAATATATTACATTTTAACCCACTATTTCATATAGTTAATATGTTTAGGGATATAGTATTGTATGGTAACGTTCCTACACTTAGAGCGAATATAATATGTTTAAGTATGGGAATTATTTCTATAGTAATAGGTCTTTTAATTTTTAAGAAAAAGCAAGACGATTTCGTCATGTTTTTATAGAGGTGAAATTATGTCTAAAATTGCAATTAAAGTTGAAAATGTTTCTGTTAAATTTAATTTAGCAACAGAAAAGGTTGAAAGTCTAAAAGAATATTTTGTGAATTTTGTAAAGGGTAATAAACGTAAAATTGATGAGTTCTATGCACTAAATGATGTGTCATTTGAAATTGAAAAAGGAGATACATTTGCTATACTAGGATCAAATGGTTCGGGGAAAAGTACAATGCTTAAAGTTATTTCTGGAATTTATAAACCTACCACAGGAAGCATAGAAGTAAATGGAACTATAGCACCTATGATTGAACTTGGTGCAGGTTTTGATATGGAGTTAACAGCAAGAGAAAATGTATTTTTAAATGGAGCAGTGCTTGGATATTCTAGAACTTTCATGCAACAAAAATTTGAAAAGATTATTGATTTTGCAGAACTATGGGATTTTATTGATGTTCCTGTGAAAAATTATTCTTCTGGTATGCAGGCGAGATTAGGTTTTGCAATTGCTACTCAGGTAAAGCCAGATGTACTTATAGTTGACGAAATTTTAGCAGTTGGGGATGCGCATTTTCAGGAAAAATGTGAGAAGAAGATGGATGAACTCAAAAGTCAAGGAACTACACTTATTTTGGTTTCACACTCGATTAAGCAGGTGCTTAGTACATGTAAAAATGCTGCATGGATAAATAAAGGTAAACTTATGATGTTAGGTACAGCTGAAGAAGTTTGTGCTGAATATATGAAAAATAAAGATTTATAAAATGAAAAAGAGGGATGAAAATGTTAATTACAAAAACGCCATTTAGGATTAGCTTTTGCGGTGGAGGAAGTGATTTAGAATCTTTTTATGCAAAACACGGAGGATGTGTATTAAGCACATCAATTAATAAATATATGTATATTTCTATTCACCCATATTTCGATTCTAATTATACAATGTTAAAATATTCTGAAAATGAACTTGTTGACAATGTATCAAAGATTAAACACAAAATTTTCAAACATGTACTTACAGAAATGAATATAGATGGAGTGGAAATTAGCAGTACAGCAGATGTTCCAGGTGGAACAGGTTTAGGATCATCTAGCACATTTACTGTTGGTTTATTAAATACTTTATGCTGTTATAAAGGAAAGTTTGCATCTAAGGCCAAATTGGCAAATGAAGCATGTGAAGTAGAAATTGATAAGCTAGGTGCACCTATTGGTAAACAAGACCAGTATGCAGCCGCTTTTGGGGGACTTAATTTTATTAAATTTAATAAAGATGGAACGGTATCTGTTTCACCGGTAATGATGCTCGCAGAGACATATAAAAAATTGCAGAAGAATTTGATGATGTTTTATACAGGAACAACACGTTCTGCAAACTCTATTTTAAGTGAACAAAAAAAGAACATGAGTGATGAAGAAAAAGCTAATAATTTAATTAAAATGTGTGATTTAGCATATGAAATGAAGGATGCTTTAGAAAATAATGATTTATCTACATTTGGAAAGATATTAAATGATAGCTGGGAATTAAAAAGAACTCTAGCTTCTGGAATTTCAAATCCAGAAATTGATAAAGCATATGAAATTGCAATGAATAATGGGGCATTAGGTGGCAAATTATTAGGCGCTGGAGGCGGTGGTTTTCTATTGTTTTACTGTGAAGAAGAAAATCAAGACAAATTAAGAAAAGAGATTGGTCTAAAGGAATTTGATTTTAAGTTTGAGCAAGATGGTACTTCGGTAGTATATATTGGAGATAAATATTGGAGATAAATATTGGAGGAGAGATAGAATTATGAAAGTATTAGTAGCTGGTGGAGCAGGTTTTATTGGAAGTCATTTAATAGATGCTTTATTGAAAGAAGGAAATGATGTAGTTTGTATTGATAACTTTTTTATTGGTACTAAAAAGAATATTGAGCATTTAATTGGAAATCCAAATTTTAAATTTTATGAGCAAGATTTATGTGAATTAGATGCTGTATCAAATATATTTGAAAAAGAAAAATTTGAATATGTATTTCATTTAGCGGCAAATTCAGATATTCAAGCAAGTGCTAAGAATCCTAAAATTGAATATGAAAATACATATACAACTACATTTAATTTACTAGAATGTATGAGAAAGTATGATGTGAAAAAGTTATTTTTTGCTTCTACCTCTGCTGTATATGGAGAAAAAATGGGAGAAAGTGTTGCAGAAGATAGTACTACTTTAGAGCCTATTTCATATTATGGGGCTGCTAAATTAGGTTCAGAAGGAATTATATCTGCATATAGCTATATGAATAATTTTTCTGTATTGATTTTCAGATTTCCTAACGTTATTGGACCAAGACTTACTCATGGAGTAATATTCGATTTTGTAAAACGATTAAAAGAAGATCCAACACAATTAAGAATATTAGGAGATGGTACACAATCAAAACCTTATATGCATGTGTTTGATCTTGTTGATGGAATAATTAAGTTTAAAGAGGTTAAAAAAGAAGGTATTACACTTTATAACATAGGTGTTGAAACACAAACTAATGTTACAAGAATTGCAGAAATTATTTGTGAAAAAATGAACTTGAGCAATATTCCATTTAACTACACAGGTGGAAGAGGCGGATGGAAGGGTGATGTTCCAGTTTTCGCTTATAATCTTGAAAAGATTCATAATGCAGGATGGAAAGCTAATTATACATCTGATGAAACAGTTGCTCATACAGTGGAAGAGGTACTTTAATGCAAGCAGTAATTATGGCAGGTGGAAAAGGAACAAGACTTGTTACAATAACTAAAGATGAAATTCCAAAGCCAATGGCGCCTGTTTTAGGGAAACCAATTTTAGAGTGGCAAGTTGAAAGACTTAAAGAAAATGGCATAAGTGAAATTATTATGATTATTGGTCATTTAGGAAATAAGATTATTGATTATTTCGGTAATGGAGAAAAATTTGGTGTTAATATAAAATACATAGAGGAAAAAGAGCCATTAGGTACTGCAGGTGCTTTTTACTATTTAAAAGATTATTTAACTAGTGAATATTTTCTTTTGGTATTTGGTGATGTTATTTTTGATATTGATATTAATAGGATGGAAAAATATCATGTAGATAAAAAATCAATAGCTACCCTTTTTGTTCATCCCAATTCACATCCTTTTGATTCAGATTTAGTTATTACTGATGAAAATCATAAACTAATATGC
>Ga0302162_10000524_pt1 | contig 10551 bp, 8 predicted proteins | sample I_Fen_E2_2_FD_193501 | JGI IMG/M metagenome (GOLD analysis project Ga0302162, IMG submission 193501) | Peat permafrost microbial communities from Stordalen Mire near Abisko, Sweden - I_Fen_E2_2 | ecosystem: Environmental > Terrestrial > Soil > Wetlands > Permafrost | place: Sweden: Abisko...
ACCGACGAACTGGGACGGACTTTCGACCCTCTTCATCCTACTCGCGGAACGTAATCTGGAATCGTTGACTAAGGCCGAGATGGAGTGGCTAAAAGCCCTCAAACGCGTGGAAGATCAAGCTCCCACGAAGTAGCGGTGAGGCGGGGAGGCAGACGACTACTAGCTACTCTCTTTCCTACCTCGTAGTTTGATGCGCGAGGGCGCTTCGATGGGTTGGAAGTGGGCCTTCTTGGAATGCAGGCGGTAATCGCGTCCGTCCATTTCAACTTTCTTGCACATCTCGTGCAGGCGGGAGCGCATGCGCTCGCCGATGCGGTCGCCGAGGGTTTCGCGACGGGCGGCTTTTTCCGCGGCGGCCTGGCTAAACGAGTTGGAGTCATCGGTTCGTTCCTGCTCGGGCTTGTCAGGAAAGTTCGTGGTAAAGATGGTCGTCTTGTTTTCGTTGTAGCGGCTGTTAAGGATGTAGTTCACGGTGTCAAAGACCCATTCGGTGCTGCGAACCGCGCCGAGCTCGTCGAGCACCAGAACTTCAGCGTCGAAGACGGGACGAAGAATTTCCATCTCGGTGGCCTGTACCGACGGGTTGAAGGAGTTCTGGATCGACTTTAGCAACTCGCGATAATCGCAGAACAAACAAGGCACACCCTTATCGCGAATCAGTGCTTTGAGAATGCCGACAGCAAGGTGCGTTTTGCCCACTCCGACCGACCCCACTAGCAGCAAGCCGGTCTTCTCGACCGGATACTCTTCAACGAAGCGTCCCACCGCCAGCTTCGCTTTTCCCAGCTTCGCGTCTTCCGGATCTTCCGGATCATACTTGTAGGTCTCAAGCTCGCAGTGCTCGTAGCGGGCGGGGATTTTTGCCGCAGCCAGGAGACGTTCGCCGCGGCTCTTGCGCCGGCAATCGCAGCGAGTCACCTCGTGGACGTTGTCGCGAGTGACTTCGCGCCACCCCGTTCCACTGCAGAGGGGGCAAACGTTGTCGCCGGGAGTAGTGACGTCACTCATGGTTGTTTGGGACCGCAGCTCGAATCTACTTGCCTCGCCGCCGCGACGCAAGCGCGAGGCTGCACAAAGAGGAAGGCATTACGCGCACTAACCCGTTTCCCTTCACTGCCTTTCGGTCATGCCCACAAAGTTGCATGCACAACCGCGTTGCCCGCAGCACTACCGCGCAGTACACTACTCCCTCCGAATTCATCATTCCTTCATAATCCGCGCCAAAAATCATATGGACCGTTATCTTTGTATTCACTGTCATTTTTATCAGCCGCCGCGCGAGAATCCCTGGCTTGAAATCGTTGAACAACAGGATTCCGCGTACCCCTATCACGATTGGAACCAGCGCATTAATGCGGAGTGTTACGCGCCGAACGCCGCGTCGCGCATTCTGACCGCTGACAACCGCATCACTCGGATCGTGAACAACTACTCGCGCATTAGCTTCAACGTGGGCCCCACCCTGCTCTCGTGGATGGCCGACCTTGCCCCCGAAACCTACCAGGCCATCCTCGATGCCGACATTGCCAGCCAGAAGCGTTTCTCCGGACACGGTTCCGCCATCGCTCAGGTCTACAACCACATGATCATGCCGCTGGCGAATCGCCGCGACAAGCAGACGCAGGTGGTCTGGGGGCTGCGCGACTTTCAGAGTCGCTTTAATCGGGATCCCGAGGGCATGTGGCTGGCCGAAACCGCCGTAGACGTCGAAACTCTCGAGGTCCTGGCCGCGAACGGAATCAAATTCACCGTTCTTGCGCCCTCGCAGGCCAAGGCAGAGCGGCGCGTCACTACTGTCAAATTCAAGAACGTCGAAGGCGGCAAGATCGACCCAACGCGTCCCTACGTGTGCAATCTTCCCTCCGGCCGCAGCATCAACTTGTTCTTCTACGACGGCCCCATTTCGCGGGCAGTCGCGTTCGAAGGGCTGCTGTCTGATGGTGAGCGTTTCGCCAACCGCCTCATGAGTGGATTCAGTCCTGACCGCCGTTGGAAGCAGCTCATGCACATCGCTACCGACGGCGAGACCTACGGCCATCACCACAATAAGGGCGAGATGGCGCTCACGTACGCGCTGCACCATATCGAGTCGAAGAAGCTAGCGCAGCTTACGAACTACAGCGAGTACCTCACCATCAATCCACCGACGCACGAAGCCGAGATCGTAGAGAACACTGCTTGGAGCTGCTCGCATGGACTTGGCCGGTGGAGCGTCAACTGCGGTTGCAACTCCGGAAGCAAGCCCGGTTGGGCCCAGTCGTGGCGCGCGCCGCTGCGCAACGCGCTTGACCACCTGCGCGACAGCCTAGTCGAGCCGTTCGAAACCAAGGCGTCGGAGTTCTTGGCCGATCCGTGGCTGGCACGCGACGAATACATTGCCATGGTGCTGGATCGCAGCGAAGCCAGCCTCAACAAGTTTCTCGCCACGTACGCCCGGCGTCCGCTGCTCGACGACGAAGTGACCACGTTCTGGTCGCTGCTGGAGATGCAACGTCACGCAATGCTGATGTACACGAGTTGCGGATGGTTCTTCGACGAACTGTCGGGTCTGGAGACTGTGCAGGTCATCATGTATGCCGGCCGCACGTTGCAACTCGCCCAGCGGCTGTTTCCCGATCACCACGAAGAGACGTTCCGCGAGCTGTTGCAATCGGCAAAGAGCAACCTGGCGGACTTTGGCGACGGCGCGCAGATTTTTGACAAGTTTGTGAGGCCTGCGCAGGTCAGCCTGCTCGACGTGGCCGCGCACTATGCCATCGCGTCGATGTATCAGCTGGCGGGCAGCGGAGACCTGGAACGCGCCTACGACTTGAAAATCATCGAAGACATTCGACTGGAGTCGGGCAAGGCTCACCTAGCACTCGGTGCCATCACGGTGCGCTCGCGTATCACGCGAAGCCAACGTGACGTCTGCTTTGGGGTACTGCATTTCAGCGATCACAACATCATGGCAGGCGTCCGCGACTATCCGGGTGAAGCGGACTTCCGCGACATGGTGCGCGGCGTGCGCGATTCTTTCCAGGACGCTAATCTGCCCGACGTCGTCCGCCAGCTTGACCGATATTTCAGCGAAGCCAGCTACACGCTCAAGTCGCTGTTCCGAGACGAGCGCCAGAAAATTGTGAGCAGCTTGCTCAGCTCGACGATGGACGACGTGGAAGCCTCCTATCGCTACATTTATGAGCGGCACGCGCCCCTGATGGGCCTGCTCGGAGGTATGGGCGCCCCTTTGCCCAAAATGCTGCACCTTACCGCGGAGTTCGTGCTGAATACCTCGTTGCGGCGCGCCTTCAACGCCGATGAACTGAACGTAGAGCGCATCCGCGCGCTGATCGATACCGCCGACCGCGAAAGAATCCAGTGGGACGCGGCATGGCTGGCATACTCGCTGACGCGCCGCTTCGGCAAAATGGCAGACGAGCTGGCCCTGAAGCCGCGCGAAGAACTGCTGCATCGCTTCAATCTGGCTGTTGACCTGGTGCGTTCGCTGCCGTTCGAGGTGGATCTTGCGCGTGTGCAAAACGTGTATTACTGCCTTCAGCAAAACGTATATCCGCTATTTGCCGAAAAGAACGACACCGCATCGCTGACCTGGATACATGAGTTTGCGACGTTGGGCGAGAAACTCGGCTTTGTTGGATAGGCCGCGGCGCCGATACCGGCGTCGTGATTCCCCGAGTCTGAAAGTGAGTCGCATCGAACGAATTCCCGCCTCAACCGGGGCTTGCGCCCGCAATTTCCTCCGGGCCCTGTGGCGCCAAAACAAACTAGCCAAATTTACACGGTAATTCATTGTTGAGTTACTTTAGTTTGGCTTTTACCACCATCGTTCGTTCTCTTTTAGGTCTCGGCTCGTTTATTCGTTGACCACGGCCAAATGTATAGACCCCCGGTACGAGACTCCAGCGAGACTCGCGCCACCGACTCGAACCGCGCCGGGGGTTGAGCGCAGGGCCCAAGGGTTTCCCCCCTTTATTTCAAGGAGTAAACCGTGCAAATTCAAACTGAAATTAGACAGCAACTGCTCGCCACGAGTCGGCGTACCAAGATCGGCGCACAATTATCATGCCTCATCCTGATACTCGGAACACTCACACTCAATTCTGCCGCGCAGACAGGCGGTTCCGGACCGTCGAGCAAACCAGTGGCACAACTGCCGAGGATCTATCTGGACACCTCGTGGCAGCAACCAATCGGCGGCACAACCTGGGCAGCCCATGATGTTACCCAATTCAGAACGGCGCTTACCAACTCGGTGCCGGGAGACGTGATTGTTCTGGACGCGGGAGTCACGTACAGCGGCTCGTTCACTCTTCCGGCGAAAACCAACCCAGGCAACAAATGGATCTACATCATCTCCTCGCAACTCGCCAACCTGCCCGCAGGGACTCGTGTGTCTCCGGCGAACGCGATTTACATGCCGAAACTCGTTGCACCCGGCGCAACCGGCCCCTTCACGGTTGCATACAGCGCGAATTACTGGCGGCTGGCTGGACTTGAGCTGACGGCCGCCTCCAATTACCCGACCGGATGTGGCACCGCTGCTCTGCATTGCATGACGTACTTCCTGATGAACATAATCGGAACTTCCGGAGCCTTGGCCGATCACATCTACGTCGATCGCGTCTACGGTCATGGTGGTCCACTGCAAGATCTTCAGGGCGGAATCATTACCAATTGGAATAACGCCGCGCTTGTCGACAGCTACATTGACGATGTGCACATAAAAGTTTACGACTCAGTTGGCACAGGCTGTTACCGGTGCCTCGGCCCAATCAAGATCGTGAATAATTACATCTCATCATCCACAGAAAACATTATGTTCGGAGGCGCGGGCGGCAACGGTAATCCGGGCGTGCCTTCGGACATTGAGATCCGCAACAACTACCTGTACAAACCGTTGGCGTGGGTCACTGCGTCGGTGACGAATGGTTCCATGGTTGTGAAAAACGCCTTCGAGGTAAAGACAGGTCAGCGCATTCTATTTGACGGCAATGTCATCGAGAATGTGTGGGCACATGGGCAATTAGGATATGCCATCGTGCTGACCGTGCGGACCTCGCAGGGCGGCGACTTTGCGGTTGTGAATGACCTCACCATCACCAACAACGTGCTGAAGAATGTGGTGTCAGGCATAAACAGCTTGGCGGAAGATGATCTCTGTGGCCCGAGTACAGGCTATCCGAACTGCCATAATCCGGGCTCTCAAGACCGCTGGAACATCGCCAACAACCTGATCTTGTTTTACGACCCGAAAATTCTCGGCGGTAACCGCAACGTGGCTTTGGCTATGAGTGGCGGATTAAACCGGCTTGCCGGCAACACCCCAGGCACGACTCGCGGCATTGTGTTCCAGCACAACACCGCAGTGTCAGCGGCCTCCACTCCTTGCTGGAACTCGATTTACTTCAGCTCCAACGGACAGGCCCCTCCGTTTAAGGTGCCAATTTCGAACAATGTGTGGTTTCTCGACAATGTGCTGTGCGACCATCCCACCGGAGACTACGGCTACGTTGGCACCACCGGACTAAAGAACTACATGGGTAATCCGAGTACTGTACCGAACGACTTCAACGCGCGGTTCTATGGGAACGTCATCTGGGCGCAGCCAGGAGAGACAGTCCCGAGCTACCCCGTAACCGATCTGACGCAAGCTGCACCGTTTACCTACGTCAACCCGTCAGCAATGGATTACCAGTTGCTGACACCCGTCTGGACGAACACCACCGACGGGAAGCAGGCCGGTATCGATAACAATTACCTGCCGAATCACTAGCGGAACACGACCGCTGAGATACCCGGCCTCTGCAACAGGGGCCGGACTTTTCTTGCAGATTGCCCCGAACGCCGCCCGGGTACTTCCGTACTTAGGGGCCTCGACATGTGCCGCCGACTACGGTCCAATACACTGCCGCCATCTTTACCTGAGGCTGATTCGGGTGCGTGCCAATCCGCGACGGTCTCCGCCGCCTGCAACCAGGTGATCTTTTTAGCCATCGCCCGCTCCATGGCGGCCTGTGAGTAAAAGTTCATATCTGTCATGGTCTCCTACCCCCGTCGCCGGAAGGGCGGACAGATCACTTGCTATCTCAACCGGACATATCATGTGCTAACGACACGGTCTCCGGTTTCCCTTGACACGCGACGCTGGGCGCACTACATTTTCCCGCCATGGGTTCGCTAGGTTCGCAGGAGTCACTATGAACAAGACCGATCTGGTTGAGAGAATCGCGGCCTCCACCGGAATTACGAAAACCGCCGCCGCAGGCGCCATCGACGAGTTCGTGGATTCAGTCACCAGAGCGCTGAAAAAAGGCGATCGTGTGACGCTGGTCGGCTTTGGAACGTTTTCCGTGCTCCAGCGAAAAGCCCGCAACGGACGCAACCCGCAGACGGGTGGCGTCCTCAAGATCGCTGCCCGCCGTGTCGCCAAGTTTTCCCCTGGTGTCGAACTGAAGAAGCAGGTCAACAAGAAGTAGTTCGAAACGCTTGCCGCCCTTGACCGAATCGGCGGACGTCAAACAGAAAGGCAACGCTGCATCGGGATGACCCCTAAACCCCATGGCGCGGCCCCGGAGCGGAGGTTTCTGCGGAGAGTCATCAGTGCGACTACAGATGGCGTGCTGGTGCACCTGCACCTGACGTGCGGACATCTGGTCAGCGAGCGAAAGAACGAGGTAGCAAAACCGACACCGACGCAGGTTGACTGCTGGGCTTGCAAGCAAGAAGCGGCTGACCCCCAATAGGTTCACCTACTCGCTGCAATGCTGCCGAGCAGCGCTGAACGTTCTGACAGGGCAACGCGTCAACGTCAGCGAATCTGGGAGTGGTCTGCATCCAATTCCGGCCACGAGAATCCAATACCTGCAAAGAGGCATGCGCGGGTTGCCCGGATTACCGGAATTCCGGTAAAATAAGGGTTTGCAACCAGCGAGTTAGGGAGTCCCATGAAGGCAGCCATCCATCCGGTTTACAACGAGACCCGCGTACACTGCGCCTGCGGCAACGCATTTATGACCCGTTCCACTCATAAGGGCGACATCAACGTCGAAATTTGCTCTGCCTGCCACCCGTTCTTTACGGGCAAGCAGAAGTTGATGGATACCGCCGGCCGCGTGGAACGTTTCCGCCGCAAGTACGCCAAGAGCGATGCCGGCAAGGCCGAGGCCGCCGCAAAGGCAGTCGCAACCAAGTAGTTTTGTGTCTTTGGTTTACCTCAAGCCTCCGCTGCGGCGGAGGCTTTCTGTTGCCGAGGAGTTAGCGGCGCGAATCAGAAAGGGGAAGCTCATGTCACTCCGACCAGTGAAACAAATCATTCAGACGAAGCCGACGCTGGAAGGCGCCGGGGTGAAGCTGCAGCGTGCGTTTGGATTCGGTAAGACCAAGGATTTCGATCCGTTCCTCCTGCTGGACGATTTCCGCAATGACAATCCCGACGATTACCTGGCGGGATTCCCGTGGCATCCGCATCGCGGGATTGAGACGATTACCTACGTGCTGGCAGGTTCGGTGGAGCACGGGGACAGCTTGGGCAACAAGGGCAAGATGGGCGCCGGCGACGTGCAATGGATGACGGCCGGCAGCGGCATCATGCACCAGGAAATGCCCAAGGGAGACGCGCAAGGTCGCATGCATGGCTTTCAGTTGTGGGCGAACCTCCCCTCGCGGCTGAAGATGACCGATCCGCGATATCAAGACATTCCGTCGAGCGCGATTCCCGAGGTGACTGACGACGACGGCACGCACGTGCGCGTGATTTGTGGCGAGTTCTGGGGAAAGCGCGGACCGGTAGAGGGCGTGGCTGCCGATCCGAACTATCTCGATATCTCCGTCGCTCCGGGCCAGCGCAAACGGCTTAAGGTCGAGACCACGCGGAATGCGTTTGCCTACGTGTTTGCGGGCTCGGGGACGTTCCGCGACTCTTCCCAACCCCGCGCAGTACTGACCGAGCAGGCTGCCAACCCCGATGCTCCGGCGACGTATGATGCAAGGAGTCACTCGCTGGTTCTCTTTGATCGCGGTGACGAAATCACGGTACAGGCGAGCGACGAGGGCATCCGTTTCCTGCTCGTATCGGGTAAGCCCGTCGAGGAGCCGGTTGCGTGGTACGGCCCGATTGTGATGAATACGCAAGAAGAACTGCGACAGGCAATGGCCGATTTGCAGTCCGGGGCGTTCATCAAACACCGGTGAATTGGAGCCCGAAAGCGATTGGCGAACGGGCCAATGACATTACCTGGTGCACCGCAATCCCTAGGGCCGTGGACCGCGAAATAAAGCGTGTTACAGAGCAATTCCCAAACCGCTGCATCGCCGCGAGGCCGCGCCTCATCTTCTCAGCGTGTAGCGAGCGTTGCAGCGAAGACGATCGTTCTTATCTCATCTAAATAGAGGAGCACCCCATGTTCGTTGTTACAGGAGCCACAGGCAATACCGGCGGAGCTGTTGCCGACGCACTTTTGCAGGCAGGTAAGCCGGTCAAGGTCGTCGTTCGCAACGCGGCAAAAGGCGAGGTCTGGAAAGCCAAGGGGGCGCAGGTAGCCATCGCCGAACTGGGCGACTCCGCCTCGCTCGCCGCTGCGCTGAAGGGTGCCGACGGGGCGTACATTATGGTTCCTCCTGTTTACGAAGCACCAGACTACCTCGCAGCCATGGCCAGGCTTTCTGACGCAATCGCGCGCGGCATCAATGATAGCGGCGTGCCTTACATCGTGATGCTGTCGTCCGTCGGAGCGCAGCATGCCGAAGGCACCGGGCCCATTCGCAACCTGCATTACGGCGAATCCGTCATTCCGCAAGCCGCCCCAAACGCGACCATTCTTCGTCCGGCGTACTTCATCGAAAATTACGCTCCGGTGCTCGGCGCAGCCGCGGGTGGAGGCGTGCTCCCCAGCTTCTTTCCCGCTGACTTCCGCTTCTCCATGAACGCGACTCTCGACATCGGACGTATCGCGGCCGACCTTCTGCTGCATCCTGCTCCGGGCCTCCGCGTCGTTGAGATGGAGGGCCCCGCCCAATACAGCCCTGCCGACATCGCCGCCGCATTGACCACGTTACTCGGCAAGCCGGTCCACGTCCTCGAGCTTCCTTTGGAAGCAGCCGTCCCGGAATTCACGAAGCTTGGCTTCACCGAAGAGGTCGCGAAACTGTTCGTCGAGCTATACGCGGGGCTGCTCAACGGGCACGTTGCTCCTCCCGCTACCGGCGAGCACCGCATGGGCACGATCACGCCGCAGGAAGTGCTGGCGGGCTTGCTGAAAGCGGCTCCGGCGAAGGTGTAGGCCGGCGCTGCGAGCGGTTACAATCTAACGAGTGCCCAAATTTTTCGACAATCCGGCTGAACGGGTCGCGCCGGAGAGCGCTCGTGTGCCTGCGTCTGTCACGCTCGGCTCGGTCGAAATTCGTCCGGCGACGGTGCTGGCGCCCATGGCCGGCATCACTGACACGGTGTTTCGGCGGTTCATCCGCAATCTCGGCGGATGCGGCCTCATGATGACCGAATTCACTTCCGCCGACGGTATCATCCGTCACAAAGACAAGAAGGCCAAGCGCTACCTCACCTTTTACGGCGACGAACACCCCATCTCCGCGCAGCTCTTTGGCAGCGATCCGAAGACGCTGGCGGAAGCCGCCCGCATTGTGCAGGACCTCGGCTTCGACCTCGTCGATCTAAATCTCGGATGCCCCGCGCGCAAGGTCGTCACCTGCAACGGAGGATCCGGCTTGCTACGGAACCTGCCGCTAATCAAGACCATCTTTGAGTCGGTTCGCGCTGCCGTGACCGTGCCATTCACGGTCAAGTTCCGGGCCGGATGGAACGACAAGGAAATCGTCCACGTTGAGCTGGCAAAGATGGCCGAAGCCTGTGGACTCGCCGCGGTCGCCCTCCATGCGCGCACTCGCGAGCAGGGCTACTCGGGCCAGGCTCAATGGGAGTGGATCGCTGCCGTAAAAGATGCCGTTAAGATTCCCGTCATCGGCAACGGCGACATTCGCTCGCCCGAAGACGCTGCCGCCATGATCGCCGAAACCGGATGCGACGCCGTCATGATCGGCCGCTCTGCCGCATCGAACCCGTGGATCTTCCGCCAGATCGAGCAGTACACGCTCACCGGCGCGTATGACTTGCAAACCGAGGCCGAACGCTATCGCATGATCCGCACTTATTTCAGTATGCTGCACCAGGAGCAGGTCCCCGGTGCGCCCGGCAAGATGAAGCAGTTCGCCGCCTGGTTCACCCACGGCGTCGCCCATGGAGCCACGCTCCGCAAGGCCATCTACGAGTCCCATAACGAAGTCGAAATCCTCGACGCTGTGGACCGCTTCTTCGAGCCCGCGCTTGCGGCGCAGACGGTTCCTTCTTAACCGCGACCGGAGACTTCGCTGAAGTATGGTTCATCTCACATCGGCTTTGGCGTAGTCTTGCCTTTGAGATTGAGCGCCACGGCAGCCCGGATGAGGGCTTTCAAGGCCGCCTCATTAATCTTGTCGCCTTCGTGGATATCGATGGCACGGCGGACGTTGCCTTCGAGGCTAGAGTTGAAGAGACCG
>Ga0302162_10000525_pt1 | contig 10548 bp, 9 predicted proteins | sample I_Fen_E2_2_FD_193501 | JGI IMG/M metagenome (GOLD analysis project Ga0302162, IMG submission 193501) | Peat permafrost microbial communities from Stordalen Mire near Abisko, Sweden - I_Fen_E2_2 | ecosystem: Environmental > Terrestrial > Soil > Wetlands > Permafrost | place: Sweden: Abisko...
TGTAAAGACGGTGTCGCTTGCAGGCACTCAGATTGCTACCGGTGCTGATGTTGAATCATACGGTTGGAGTAGGAAGGAAATTGAAGAACAGGGCATTGTTACTAACTTTGTAGAGCAAACATTACATTCGTTAGACATAAAGAATTACGATAAAAAAGGTCCTGTAAATTATCAGGCTGCTAATCTGATTCATTTAAAAACGGCATTTGAGTTTCCGCAAGCAGATTTGAAAGGCCGCCTGGGCGATTTTCTTAAGGCACTGCATCCAACCCCATCGGTTGGTGGTTTACCCAAAGCGGAAGCTCGCGAATTTATTTTGGCTAACGAAAAGCATGATCGTAGTTATTATACAGGTTTTCTTGGACCTGTCAATATTAATAGAAATAGCTACATCTTTGTAAACTTACGTTGTTTACAATTGTTTGATAAGCAGTTTGCTCTTTATAGTGGCGCGGGGATTACAGCCTCTTCCATTGCAGAGAATGAATGGGAAGAGACGGATAATAAGATGATGACGATGATGAATGTGATGAAGTCGTAGTAATTACTATCTTTTCCAAAGTTCTAAACTTTGGAAAAGGTGGAAATAAAATTTAATAATGATTCATTTTAGACAGGGAATTAAAAATATACCGGAAATCTGTGCGCGCCACGGTGTTCGTAAGGTCATTATAGCACCGGGGTCGCGTAATGCTCCGTTGATATTTGCTTTTACGGCTCAGCCGGAGATGCAATGCCTGAGTATAACCGACGAACGTTCGGCTGCTTACTTTGCCTTGGGTATGGCTCAGCAAAGTGGCGAAGCTGTAGCCTTGGTCTGCACTTCGGGCACAGCTGTATTGAACTTTGCACCCGCCATTGCCGAGGCTTATTATCAGAATCTGCCGTTACTTGTTTTTACTGCCGACCGTCCTGCCGAAATGATTGATCAGGCTGACGGACAAACGCTCCGCCAATCAAATATTTATGGCAATTACATAAAAGCACATTTCGATTTACCTGTTGAAACGGTTGTAGCTGCTGATTTACAGTTTTCCGACCGTCAGGTGTCGCAAGCTATTGATACAGCACTATCTTATCCGCAAGGTCCGGTACAAATCAATGTGCCATTGCGTGAGCCTATTTATACAGCTTTGCCCGAAACGCACAGCAATCCTAAAATCATTAAAACTATTGCCGCCGAGGTTTTTCCAACTAAAGAAAGTTTGGAAACATTGAAGAAGATGTGGACCTCTTATGAGCGAAAATTAGTTCTGTTTGGCGTTTACCCTAAAGACGAACAACTCAATGAACTGGCAAATTGGTTGGCAAATGAGCCGGATGTGGTGGTGGTGGCTGAAAATTTATCCAATATAAGTGGAGATAAAATCATAACTCGTCCCGAATCGTTTTTCTCTTGTATCAACAAGGAGGGCGGAATTCCAATTCCGCCAAAACAAAATGAAAACGGAATTCCATTCACTCCGGATTTGCTGATTACTATTGGTCATTCATCTATTTGTAAACAACTAAAATTATTTTTACGCGAACATCAGCCTGCTGAGCAATGGCAATTCGAATCTTCATTGCCTTATATAGATACGTATAAAAGCCTGACAACCATAATTCCCGGTTCGGTCGTTGATACATTGGAAAAGATGCCGCTGGGAAAGACCAAAAGCAATTATTCGGAAACTTTTCAAGCCCAGAATAGGATAATAACCCAACGTCATGATGTTTTTGTGGCTGATGCGCCTTTGTCGGATATGAGCGTAGTAACCAACTTACTGAAGCTTGCTCCGGGAGGCACTACACTTCATTTGGCAAACAGTACTTCGGTTCGGTGGACGCAACTTTTCCCAACCCGCAGTGACCTGACTTATTTATGTAATCGTGGAACGTCAGGTATTGATGGCAGCTTATCCACAGCGGCTGGGTATGCCTATGTTTCCAGGCAACCAACTGTTTTCCTTACAGGTGATTTGTCGTTTGTATATGATTCTAATGGTTTGTGGAACAGTTATATCGGCACTAATTTCAAAATTATTGTGATGAATAATAACGGTGGCAATATCTTCCGCTTTATTGGTGACAAACAATTGATGGAAAAAAGTCAGGACTTTTTCACTACACCACATCAGGTAAAGATAAAATCGTTGGTAGAAGCTTATGGATTGAATTACAGATGTTGTGATAAAACAGAGGATTTGGAAGAAAGCCTGAAGAATCTTTTTGATGCAGATAAGGCAACGGTATTGGAGGTTTTTACTGATGCCGATTTAAATACAGAGAATTATAAGGGGTATTTTAGGAATATCGCTTCGCGTTAACAGCCGTAGTAAAAAAAGCAAGGCTACTCTTTGATGGATTTTTGACCTGAAAAAATGGAAGCATGAACTGCACACGTCTTGAGGAAAATTTACGCACGTGTATAAATAAATTTTCATACGTGTGTAAATAAATTTTTATACGTGTGTAAATTTATCCGGACACGTGCCCGGATTTAGCTCGACAAGTGGACAATAAATTTCCTGTTTCTGGGCAACTTTACTGCTTGAATACACTCAGATAACTTTATCGTTGACTGATAGAAGAGCAGTATGAACAAGTTTTCGACTTTTAAACAGCTGATAAGGTAACTCTTATTCCCCTTTAGGGGTTAGGGGTACATAAAAATAAAATTACTAACTAATAAATTAGCCCCTTTAGGGGTTTGGGGTCATATGAGAAACTGGACAACCATTAAAGAATTTGAAGAGATCAAATTCGAGTATTTCGAAGGAATAGCAAAAATAACGATTAACCGTCCGCGTTATCGTAATGCTTTTACGCCTGATACCATTAAAGAAATCATTGAATCGATGGCTTTTTGTCGCGATAGTCAGGATATAGCTACTGTGATTCTTACCGGCGAAGGGGATAAGGCATTCTGTAGTGGGGGAGATATTAATGTAAAACAAATTGGCGGATACATTGGTAAAGATGGTATTCCGCGTTTGAATGTGCTTGACTTGCAAAAGATGATTCGTAGTCTGCCTAAACCTGTTGTGGCTATGGTAAATGGTTTTGCTATTGGTGGCGGACATGTATTACACGTAGTTTGTGATTTGTCAATTGCTTCCGAAAATGCTATCTTTGGACAAACAGGTCCGAAAGTAGGAAGTTTCGATGCCGGATTTGGTTCTTCTTACCTGGCTCGTGTGGTGGGACAAAAGAAAGCGCGTGAAATATGGTTCCTTTGCAAGCAATACTCAGCCGCAGAAGCATTGGAAATGGGATTGGTGAACACAGTTGTGCCATTTGATAAACTGGAAGATGAAACAGTGGCCTGGTGTAAACAAATGATGCAACATAGTCCGTTGGCATTGCGCATGATCAAAGCCGGATTGAATGCCGAACTTGATGGACAAGCCGGAATTCAGGAATTGGCAGGTAACGCCACCATGTTGTACTACATGACCGAGGAAGCTCATGAAGGTAAAGATGCCTTCCTGCAAAAACGCAAACCTGATTTCTCGAAATACCCTAAGATGCCGTAATTTTATAACCACTAAGGCACTAAGTTCACAAAGAGTCACTCAGAACATTTCGAATTGAAGAATATATTAGTGCAACTCCGTGTTCTTAGTGTTTTAGTGGTAAATATATTTTTTATGATTAAACCCTGAATACAAGCATTTCGTAAAGTTCACAAAGAGTCACTCAGAACATTTCGAATTGAAGAATATATTAGTGCAACTCCGTGTTCTTAGTGCCTAAGTGGTAAATATATTTTTTATGATTAAACCCTGGATACACGCATTTCGTAAAGTTCACAAAGAGTCACTCAGAACATTTCGAATTGAAGAATATATTAGTGCAACTCTGTGTTCTTAGTGCCTTAGTGGTAAATATTTTTTTTATGATTAAACCCTGGATACAAGCTTTTCGTTTAAAAACTTTGCCATTGGCATTGGCAAACACTATTATCGGTTCCTGCCTGGCAGCTTCCGATGATGGGTTTCGTTGGTCGGTGTTTGGTTTGGCAGCTCTGACAACCATTTTGCTGCAAATCATGGCGACTTTGTGAATGGAAAAGATACTGCCGAACGTATTGGCCCGAAACGTATGGTGCAGTCGGGTGAGATAACGCCTAAAATTATGTTGCGGGGAATTATCGTCATAGGCTTTCTGTGTGTTGTTTCCGGTTTAGCTCTTATTCTGATCGGAACAGCCGGAATGGATATAACGAATCTGTTGATTTTTGGTGTATTGGGATTAGCCGCCATAGCTGCTGCCATTAAATACACCGTTGGTAAAAATCCGTATGGCTATCGTGGACTGGGTGATATCTTTGTGTTTATCTTCTTTGGATTGGTAGGTGTTGTAGGGACGTATTTTCTGCATACACAATCATTTCGTTGGGATATTTTATTGCCAGCTTCGGCCATTGGTTTCTTAAGTACCGCTGTGTTGAACATGAACAATATGCGCGATTACGAAGCCGATAAAAATGCAGGAAAGACAACTATTGTAGTAGCGATGGGAGTAAAGAAAGCAGCTTATTATCATTTGTTTTTAGTGGGCGGAGCCGTTTTATTCGCGATAATTTACACGCTGTTGAATTATCATTCCGCAGGACAATGGTTGTTTGTACTTTCATTTCCTATCTTGTTTGTGAATCTGAAGAAAGTTTTTACTTATAAGGATGCATTGGAACTTTATCCCGAGCTGCCTCGTTTGTCTATGGCCAGTCTGGTATTTGCAGTGACTTTTGGAATCGGATTGATTTTGTGAAATACTATCTCACATTCACTTCTAAAAAAGGTTTAAAGTATGAATAAAGGAAAAATTGAGGTTTTTCAAACTGAAAATGGCGCAGAAATCCAAGTGAAACTTGAGAAAGAAAGTGTTTGGTTAGATGCGCATCTATTAGCTAATTTATTCAATGTGAATAGACCTGCAGTTGTTAAGCATATAAAAAACATCTATAACTCTGGAGAGCTTTCCGAATCTTCAACCTGTTCCATTTTGGAACAAGTTGCAGCTGATGGGAAAAATAGAAAAATGAATTTGTACAATTTAGATGTTATTATATCTGTAGGTTATCGGGTAAATTCAAAACAAGCAACTCAATTCCGACAATGGGCAACCCAACGGTTGAAAGATTATCTCGTACAAGGATATGCAATCAATGAAAAACGGTTACAGGAGAAGCAACAGGAAGTAGAATATCTAAAGACAGGAATTAGAATTCTGAGTCGGGCTATTGAACATCAAGCAACAGTCGAAGATAGCAAAATATTAAAAGTTTTTGCAAGAGGGCTTGATTTGCTCGACGATTTTGATCACCAACAACTTGACAAAGGTGGAAACACTGATTCTGTTATCGAATATCCAAGTCGGGATGAATATCTTGATTTAATTCAAAAAATGCGTTCCGATTTTAATTCGGACATTTTTGCGCTTCCAAAAGATGAATCATTCGATAGTTCTATCAATCAAATCAAACAGAGTTTTAATGGAAAGGAATTATATCCAAGCGTAGAAAAGAAAGCAGCCGTTTTATTGTACCTCATTGTAAAAAACCATTCGTTTGTAGATGGAAATAAACGAATTGGAGCTGCTTGTTTTTTATTGTTTTTAGAAAGAAACAATCTGCTTTTTATCGATTTAAGGCCAATTATTAGTAATGAGGCATTAGTTGCTTTGACATTATTTGTAGCAACAAGTCAAACATCCGAAATGGATGTTATCGTCAACTTAATTGTTAGTATTCTAAACAGAAGCAGATGAAAGCAAGCCATATAGAATATTGTCTTGATTTTAAATTTCCCGCCGGAACTTCCCGTGGGGTTTTGTTGCATAAACCGTCTTCGTTTCTGCTGTTGGAGGAAGATGGCTTTACGGGCATTGGCGAATGTTCCACCATTCCCAATCTGAGTATTGATCCTGTTGAGACCTATTCAGAAAAGTTAGAGGAAGTTTGTCGCTTGTTGAACGAAGGTTTCGATCCCGGTTCCATAGATTTGTCGTTGTTTCCTTCCATTGCTTTCGGACTGGAAACAGCTTTGCTGGATTTAAAAGCCAGAGGCTCTAAATGTTTGTTTCCTTCTGCCTTCACGCAGGGAGAAACCGGTATTCCTATCAACGGTTTGGTGTGGATGGGTGATAAAGACTTTATGCAAAAGCAAATCCGCGAAAAGATTGCAGCAGGTTATCATTGCATTAAACTGAAAGTGGGAGCGCTGGACTTTGAAACGGAACTGGAAATCATTTCCGGAATTCGTCAGCAGTTTTCTCCCGAAGATATTGAGTTGCGATTGGATGCAAACGGTGGTTTTACACCCACGGATGCATTGGAAAAACTGGAGAAACTGGCAGCTTTCCACATTCATTCCATAGAGCAACCTATCAAGCAAAAGCAATTTGAAGCCATGGCTATGCTTTGTCGGCAGTCACCCATTCCCATTGTGTTGGATGAAGAATTGATTGGCGTAAGGCCGGCGGACAAAGAATTTATCTTAGAAAAAATAAAACCGGCCTATATTATCCTGAAGCCGAGTCTCGTTGGAGGATTTCGTCAATCGGAAGAATGGATTAGATTGGCTGAGAAACACAATATTGCGTGGTGGATCACTTCGGCCTTGGAAGCTAATATCGGGCTGAATGCCATTGCTCAATGGACTTATACGCTGAACTCGCACCTTCCGCAAGGTTTGGGAACCGGGCAATTGTATCATAATAATATCCCTTCGCCTTTGGCAATTGAAAATGCCAGATTGTTTTATAAACCTGAGGTTGATTGGGATTTAAATTCGCTATTGTGATGAGAAACGAATCTATCCGTCTCAACGGAACACTGTACAACCAAAGTAATTTCGAACAACTGCATTTCACTGACGAACCGGAAGATTCGTGGCGCAATGTCATTTATCATTTCCTGCAAAACTGGTTTGATGATACCGATTCTATCCTGGCTCATACTTCAGGGTCTACGGGTAAACCCAAAAGCATTCAACTTCCCAAACAAAGCATGCTGAATTCTGCCCGAATGACCAATCATTTCTTTGGGCTGGATGCTTCGTGTGTTGCCTTGCTTTGCCTTCCGGCTTCGTATATTGCCGGCAAGATGATGTTGGTCCGGGCTATGGTGGGTGGTTTTAATCTGGTTGCGGTTGAGCCATCGGCTAATCCGTTTGAAAACCTGCATACTTTCGTTGATTTTGCTGCCGCCACGCCCTACCAGCTCTTTCATTCGGCTGAAAGCCTTCAAAAAGCATCGGTTCACAAAATTATTGTAGGTGGCAGTCCGGTGACAAGCAAGTTGGAGCGTCTGTCGGAAAGTATACCTTCCGAACTGTATGAAACCTATGGCATGACCGAAACCTGTTCGCACATTGCCTTGCGACGATTCAATGGAAAAGATAAATCCGATTGTTTTACTATACTGGACGGAATCAGTATCCGACGAGATGAGCGGGGGTGTCTGGTTATCAAAGCTCCCCATTTGTTGAAAGACGAGGTTCAAACCAATGATGTGGTGGAACTGATTGGCAGGGGTTCTTTTCGTTGGTTAGGACGTGCCGATTCGGCTATTAATTCCGGTGGAATTAAAATTCATCCCGAACAAGTAGAGAAAAAACTGGAAGGAATCATTCCCACCAGCTATTTTATTTCTTCTGTGCCCGACGAAGTGTTGGAAAATAAAGTCGTTTTAGTCATTGAGTCTGAGACATACAGCCCGGAGCAGGAGGAACTATTAAAATCTCAATTGGAAAACCTTCTTGGCAAATACGAACTCCCCAAACAAATTTTTTATATCCCCCGATTTGTCTATTCTTCCGGCAATAAAGTGCTGCGAAAAGAAACGCTGGATAATTGTAAGTTATGAGTTATGAATGATACATTCCGGTTTGCTGCCGATTCAACTCATGATTTATCACTCATGCCTCATAACTAATTTTCATTTTCCTGTGGATAATTTGAAATCAATGCTAAATGTTTTCTTTGTGAATGAAGCTTGATTATTCATGCCTCTTTCTTGCATTTGAGGCCGTTCTTCCATGTCACCACCACCCATTCCTTCACTGTCGGGCATACCTCCTCCCATCTCTCCACCTGGGCTTCCGCCGCCCATTTCGCCACCACCCATTCCGCCGCGCATACCACCAGATCTACCACCACCCATACCACCGGACCTTCTACCTCGTCCCATGCTTTTCTCTCCGTTTTTAGCTTTTTGAGAAAGTTCATTAATGCTTACCTGTAGTTGAACAGGGGTTGCACTTACAGTTTCCAAAGCATAATCTTTTCCGTATATTTCGCTGAGTGGAATCCGGATTTCGTAAGTCGCTTGTTCCTGATTGGGTTTACTCCTGGCAAAGCTAATACCCTCTTTATCTTTATTATTAGATACTATTTTTCCTTTAGAGTGTGTAAAGCCATCCAAAATTACTGAGTCTTTGGGCATCAATTCTGGATTTATAGCAGTCTTTTCTTCCAGTTTCTCCATCTTTCCTGATTGAGAGTTTGCGAGAGGGGGCATTCCACCCATTTTCATAGATGGAAAAGAGAGGGCTACTTTTGTTGGAGGTGATGTTTTTACTTTTAGTTTGACATTGAATCCGGCCATTGCGAGTTGCATCTGCGTAGCTCTGTCAGCCGATTTTAAAATAATGTAAAGATTCTGAGCATCATTTCTAAATTCATATTTTACATTGGATTCTGAATTAAAAAAACGCAGCAACGTTCCCCAGTCCTCCTCATTTCCGTCAATAGAGATAGGTGTTGGCTGCCATTTTGCTGTACTCGTTTGTGCTGAGATGCTTGTAAGCAGGCTGAATGATACTAAGCAGCTTATAAAAATGTTCTTTTTCATAAACAATGTTGTTTAATTTGTGTTTAATTGATGCATCTTTTTATCAAAGCTAGTATTTATGATTCATTTATAAAAACTATTTTGATCTTCCGTTATTCTCAGAAATATGTTTTTTTTCGTCAGTTCTATTCAATCTGAATAATTAGTTCGTATTATTCGTTTGAGGATTTGGAGTAATCTGGCAAGTCGCAAATCAGGGGTAAATAGACAAAATTAAGATGTTTGATTTATTTTCGTCATGCTTAGAACAACGCTAGATTATTATATGTAAATTTGCAACAAATGTAGTTGACTTTATATTAAGATCCAGCATTAGATAATTATTTTACAATAAATTATCCAAAACACAATTACTTTCATTTTTCTATACAATAAATATCCTACGTATCTATGAGACAATTACCTCCACTTTCCGAACCATCCTTTGGCTTTGCACAAACTCCTTTCGGAGAATGCTGTATCGCTTTTTCTAACGATGGTATTTGTGCTTTGATTTTCCCCGAGAGTAAAGAAAGTGCTTATGCCGATTTAGATAACCGTTTTCCAGAAACTGATTTTCGTCAGGATGATGCAAAAGCGATTCGGTTTGCTCGCCAGATATTTGAAGAAGGGGCAAAGCCTCTATTAAACCCAATTGGAACAGAATTTCAGCTATCTATCTGGCATGCTTTACAACGTATTCCGGCAGGTAAGACGGCTACTTATGCCCAAATTGCTGAATCCATTGGACGCCCTAAAGCTGTTCGAGCTGTGGGAACGGCTATTGGTGCAAATCCGATTGCTTATCTTATACCTTGTCACCGGGTTATTCGTACCGATGGTGGTTTGGGAGGTTTTCGTTGGGGGCTTGATTGTAAGAAGAAAATGTTGGACTACGAAAAAAAGAAATAATATTGATACTTCCAATTACGCTGTAGATAGTTTGGTCTCTTTTTTGTCCCATATCGGTTAAAATCACAAAAGTTGCAAGATATATTGCAACTTTTGTGATTGAGTGAAATGTATATTTGTTACATCGGGGGGTTAGTAACCTAAAATCTTCAACATGGATTTATAGCTTTGCTCTTTGGCAAATAGTTTTGTAAAATACTCACCATCTTCATCCTGATCAATAATCACCAGTTTAGGAGCCGGGATTAAGCAATGCTGAATACCTCCGAATCCACTCAGCGATTCCTGATAGGCTCCTGTGTGGAAAAATCCGATGTATTGTTCGCGATCTTCATTCATCTTGGGGAGAAACACGGCATTCGAATGAACTTCGGCATTATAAAAATCTTCGCTGTCGCAGGTCAGTCCACCTAAGTTTACACGCTCATATTCCGAATCCCAATTGTTTATGGCCAGGAAAACATAGCGTTGATTGATTGCCCAGGTATCAGGTAAGGTGGTCATGAATGAGCTGTCAATCATATTCCATAGCTCACGATCATTTTGTTTCTTTTGGTTCACAATCGAATAAAGCATGGCTCCACTTTCACCTACAGTGTATGATCCGAATTCAGTGAAGATATGTGGTTCCGGAACTCCGTTTTGTGTGCAAATTGTTTTAATTTGTGCCACAATTTCTTCTGCCATATACTCATAGTCGTACACCATGTCCAGGTGTGTCTGAATAGGGAACCCACCGCCAATATTTAAACTGTCCAGTTGAGGACATTTCTTTTTTAGTTCGCAATACAGGTTAACCGCTTTATTTAATTCATTCC
>Ga0302162_10000527_pt1 | contig 10537 bp, 14 predicted proteins | sample I_Fen_E2_2_FD_193501 | JGI IMG/M metagenome (GOLD analysis project Ga0302162, IMG submission 193501) | Peat permafrost microbial communities from Stordalen Mire near Abisko, Sweden - I_Fen_E2_2 | ecosystem: Environmental > Terrestrial > Soil > Wetlands > Permafrost | place: Sweden: Abisko...
CAATTCAGGAATATCACATTGTTACAAACAGAATGGCCATATCCTTACCTATGGGAAAATGTCGACATTAATGAAAGGGAATGCTGAAGCTACCAATTATTTAAATAAGGCTAAAACTTATAATGCACTGTCCATAATACCCGGTGTTGGAGGTGGATTCTGCGTGGCATATCCTATCGCTCGAGCACTCAGCGGGCAACAGGCTAACTGGACCCAATTTGCAATAGGATGCGGATTGATAGCAGTATACATTCCTATTGTAATTTCGACTAATAAAAATGTAAAGAAGGCCGTAGATGTTTACAACAAGAACCAGGCTATTTCAAAGAACACCGGGAATAATTATGATTTAAGACTGGGATTAAGTCAAAGTGGTATGGGTCTGACAGTAAGATTTTAAAAACAAAAAGTTATGGATAAAGTACACGATAAATTTATGAATGACTTACATCGGCTTCTGGGAACTCAGGACTTTAAAAACGAAGACGATTTAAAAAGCTTTTTAGATAGCATTACCGGAAAGGAAATTCCTACTTTCTCAAAAAATGCGTTGAATAACAAAGAACAAGCGCAGGATCTGGTTTTGGAAGCCTATAAGTTGACTCCTGTAAAAGCAAGAAAGAAGATTGAGAAAGCTCTTGAGCTCGACCCGGATTGCATTGAAGCGTATGAGTATTTAAGTGGTTGTGAAAGCTCACTGGAACTTGAAAGTGTATTTCTTGAGAAAGGTATTGCCATTGGAAGACAATTATTCTTTGGGGAAAATTTTGAATATCATAAAGGGCATTTTTGGGGTATTCTCGAAACACGGCCTTTTATGCGCTGCTTGCTACTCTATTCGGAAGTTCTGTATCTAAAGAATAAGAAAAAAGAATGTGTTGAGATTTTAGAAGAAATGATCGATCTGAACCCAAGAGACAACCAGGGTGTACGGGATCAGTTAATGCTTTATTTAATTGAGCTGGATGAGGCCGGGAAGTTTAAAAAATACGTTGACATGTTTAAAGAGGATGAAATGACATTTTCACTATTCAATCAGGCATTATTTACCTTTAAAACAGAAGGAGATACCCCAAAAGCAAAGAAACAATTACAAAAGGCAATCAAACAAAATAAATTCGTTAGAGAAAAACTCCTTTCAGGACTTCCAATCTTAGAACCTTCAGATCATTACAGTTTAGGGGGCGAAAGTGAAGCGGATTACTACGTGGATTCGGCCCAACATATTTGGAGACAAACAAAAGGAGCGATGGAATGGCTGAAAAAACAAAATTAATCCCCTAGCCTATAACACATGTCTCGTTATGAGTCATTGGCTGGCTTGGAAGGTTTTGCTTAATGGAATGCAAAGCTTTGTATGCTAAGAGTCCTGTGAGACTATCAGGCACAACTCAGGGTGCTTGTTCCTTTGCCTGCTTGACGTCTCAGTTGTTAGTACCAATAATAAAGAAGAAAAAAAGACATGGTTAAACTCACGTTACATTGGGAGTATTTTAAAAGCACATTGGTTTTAAACCTTTCGTCTTCAGTTTTACTTTCGTTTATTGTATACACGGCACTGCTGAATTATCCAGATGCTCCTCCACCATTACATGTTGTATATATTCGTTGTTGTATGTTTGGTGGACCTTTATTATGCCTCTTTTATAAAGAGCTGTCAAGAAAAAATGAATACTATTTCTATTTCAATCGAGGAATATCAAAGCTAAGTCTTTTCATTACAACATTGTCGACCTATATTTTGACTGGTTACTTACTAATACTCATTTTACGTTATGCCAAACTTGCTTGAAATTGACAGTGTTGTCAAATCATTCGATATGTATGTTGTGTTGACTGACATTTATCTAAAATGTCAAACAGGTGATATTATCGGTATGCTGGGACGAAACGGAACCGGTAAATCTACACTAATGAAAATACTTTTCGGGACTTTACATGCTGACAGAAAGTTTATTCGAATTGACGGGAAGGTTTATGATCAACCCTATAAGACCATAAATAAAATATGTTATCTTCCTCAGGATTCATTTCTTCCCAGATATATGAATGTTGAGAAAGCAATTGAGTTATATTTGGGTAAAAATCAGGTTGTAAATTTCATTGCAGATTCAATATTGCAAAAACTTAATACAAGCAAAATATCGCACTTGTCTGGTGGAGAATTAAGATACCTTGAAATCAAGTTATTGTTGCATACAGATTGCAAATTCATATTACTTGATGAACCGTTTAATGGTGTTTCACCAATTTTAGTTGGAGAAATAAAGAAACTAATTCTGAAAACTTCTGAATTTAAGGGAATAATATTAACTGACCATGACTATAGGAATGTATTGGATGTTGCGAATCAATTTTGTCTGATTTATGACGGAGGAATAAAGAGAATTGACGACAAACGGGAACTTATACGGTGGGGATACATTCCGGAATCAAGACTTGAGTAAAAATTACCGGTGCTAGTACATAATATGCTTGTTAAATAAGCAAAAGGTGGTAGACCGAAGTTCTTAGATCTTTAATGAGTATATCCGGGAGGACTGGCATAGAATACCCTCCATCTTATAAATACTAAACAACCAGAAAATAAATTAATATGAAAAATCCTGCAAGTATACCTGTTTTGAGTTTGGTAATTCTGGCTCTAACTCTATTTTCATCCTGCAAAAACGATCAGGTGGCAGATCATACCATTGGCGCTTTTAGTAATGGCGGTAATGAACGAAATATGATCGTGGTGATGAGCGATCTTCATCTGGGTGCCGATTTAACGTATGCTGAGTGCAACAAGAACCTGGGGTCGTTGGAGAAATTGCTGAAACAGATAAAAGCAGCTCCCAACGTAAAAGAACTGGTGATTGCCGGCGATATGCTGGACGAATGGTTTGTACCGGCCAACGTGGATACATACCGGGGAAAGGATCAGGCTGATTTTGTAAAGCGTATCGCAGCAACCAATAAAGGCGTGATAGATGCTTTTAATAGCATCATTAACGAAAAGAAGATACGGGTTACCTACGTGCCCGGAAATCATGATTTGACCATTACGGCAACCAACGTGGAAAGTATCCTTCCCGGAATAAACCAGGCCCGGGATATTGAGCAGGGATTGGGAACTTATTCGCCGGTGGATGCATCAAAGATAGCTATTGAACATGGACATCGCTATAATTTCTTTTGTGCCCCCGACCCTATCTCCAATCAGGATATTGCTCCGGGCACCATACTGCCTCCGGGTTATTTTTACACCAGAATAGCGGTGCTGTATGTAATGCAAAAACCTGTAACACCAGCCGACACGCCCCCTGTAGTTACACAAAACACTTCGGGAGATACCAGCCAGAAAATGCTGTATGTGTATTGGTATGTATGGAGCAAGGCATTAACCTCCTATCCGATAGCCAATAAATTTGACGAGAAGATTATCGTCACCAATGTGAATGGTTTTAAAGGAAATTACGCAGTAAACGATATACTGCCTTATCAAACCACCCCGGGCGGAGTGATAGATGTAAAGTTCTACAAAGGCATTCAGGATAGCTGGACAGAACGGCAAACGCGCAACCAGGTAGCTATACCTATTCCTGTCAGTCAGGCAATAGCAAATTCGGGTAAGTCAAGTGAATCGGAGTTTCAGGCAACGAATCAGTACTTTATGAACCCTAACTCGGATAAAAGAATCGTTATCTTCGGGCATACACACGATCCAAAGATTCTTGCGTCAACAAACTATAATGGAGAGAAATGCATTTATGCAAATTCCGGAACATGGATTGATCATAACGGTGTAGCTCCTACCACCATGAGTTTTGTGGTTATTACTCCACAGAGTGCAGCAGCTTCTTCGCAAACTTACGTGAAACTATACAATTTCGAAAACGAAGTAATCACAACAATGGCTCAGGACTCTATACGGTATTGAGGGTTTGCCGCACTCAGAACTCCTGACAACAAAATGAAAAACTAAGAAATGAAATGATGGACCAAATGAAACATATAAACAAATTACCCGCCATCACGCTTTCGTTTTGGATCATGAAGATATGCGCAACCACGCTGGGAGAAACGGCAGGAGATTTGCTTTCTATGACTATGAAAGTGGGTTATGCCGTAAGTTCGGTAATTCTGTTGTGTTTCTTTTTTACAACGCTGACAGTACAACTTTCGACTAAAAAGTTTCACCCAATCATTTATTGGACTGTAATACTTTCAACAAGTACTGCCGGAACAACTATGTCAGATTATATGGACAGAAGCTTAGGACTGGGTTATGCTATTGGCTCGTTGATTCTGGTATCATTCTTAACTGCGACACTTTTAATTTGGAAATTAACCGAGAAATCATTATCAGTAACAAATATCAAATCCTTTCGTGGTGAGGTGTTTTATTGGACAGCAATTTTATTTTCGAACACTTTAGGCACTGCACTGGGTGATTTCCTTGCAGACAATTCAGGACTGGGTTTTTCAGGAGGCGCTATTCTTATCGGAGGTCTGTTATTTCTGATAGTTTTGGTATATTTCTTTACCAGAGTATCTCATGTAATTTTGTTTTGGTCGGCGTTTGTTCTCACACGACCATTTGGGGCAACTTTTGGAGATTTATTGACAAAGACACCTGATAAAGGAGGTTTAAATTTTGGAACAATTGGTTCATCATTCATATTATTTGTAATTCTTGTCCTGTTAGTTGTCTTTTCAACTATCAAGACAAGAAAACAAACAACAATAAGGTATGACTGAATAACTTGATAGCTGTATATCCCTGACAGACAAAAAAACGGAAAGAAAACAACAAAACAGTTTATATACGCTAAATGTACATAGTATCGTGCGTTATATACAATTTTAAACCACACACTGAAAAAATGAAAAATGACAATCCGGAAACCAAATCATTGTATGACCTGTATCGGCATTTAAACCTGCCGGTTGACCTGATACAAACATTGGAAGGGTTTACGATACTAAACCTTAAAGATATTGGTTTTGAAGTTCCCTATCAGTCACCTTCCTTTCGTCCGGACTATTTTTCTTTCCTCTTTATAAAAGATGGCATTGGAAAATATACCATTGACGAACATTCCTTTCAGGTAACCCCTCACTCCATTTATTTTACCAATCCAAGCAATTACAGAACGTTTAGCTGGGAAAAAATAGAAGAAATTTATCTGATTACCTTTGATGAAACTTTTCTGAAGAAATATATTGACAAAGACGTATTTCAGGATTTCCCGTTCCTATTAACTGAGACAATTCAGCCCAAGATTGTCACAGACGATTTTTACCAATCGGTGGAGAGCATCTATCTGCAAATTCATCAGGAATACATTAGCCAATCCTCTTCAAAATACAAAATCATCGGGCATTTACTTGCTGTTTTGCTCTACAAAATAAAAGAGTATTTTTGGCTTGATTACAACCCTATTTACGAGGGAAACAGAAGTTCACAAATCGTAAAATCATTCAAACAATTACTAGAGAAACATTACCGTGATTTGAGTACCGGTAAAGCCGAAATTGCTTTTAGGGTTCAGGATTATGCCAGCGCACAAAACCTAAACCCAAATTACCTGAGCAATGTAATTAAAACTAAAACAGGAAAACCCATTGCTATCTGGATTGCTGACAAAACCATTGTCGAAGCTAAATCATTGCTACAAAATTCTACTATCTCAATTAAAGAAATTACCTACAAATTAGGATTCTCAGAAACCGCCCATTTCAGTAATTTCTTCAAGAAACATACTCAGACTTCCCCTATTCAATACCGAAAGACAGATCATCTGTAAAACTTACAATCAATGCTGTATTCGGTGCAACAAGCGAGGGATTAATCGGCGTTACCTTTGTCCTATCAAATTTAAAATGATAGACAAATGAAAAATCTAAGTAACAAAGTAATCCTTGTAACAGGTGCTTCAAAAGGAATTGGAGCAGAAGTTGCCAAGAAACTGGCCGAAGCAAAGGCTCGTGTAATTGTGAACTATGCCGGCAGCAAAGCAGATGCAGACAGTGTTGTAGAAACCATAAAAAACAAGGGTGGTGATGCCATTGCTATACAAGCCGATGTTAGCAACCCCGGAGATGTAAAATTTCTTTTTGACCAGGCTATTGCACACTATGGAAAGATTGATGTGTTGGTAAACAATGCCGGCATTATGATTACCAAACTCATTAAAGATACAACGGACGATGATTTTACCCGTCAGTTTGATATTAATGTGAGAGGGGTGTTTAATACACTTCGTGAAGCCGCTACCCGACTGGCCGACAATGGGACTGTAATCAACCTGTCTACTTCGGTAAATCGCCTGATGTTACCAACCTATGGAACTTATGTGGCTACTAAATCCGCTGTTGAACAACTAACAAGAGTTTTTTCCAAAGAAGTAGGAAGTCGCGGTATTAATGTAAATTCTGTTTCACCCGGACCAACGAATACCGCTTTATTTACCACCGGTAAACCACAGGAAGTAATAGACCGTCTGGCTTCCCTTTCACCATTCAATCGTATCGGCGAACCTAATGACATTGCAGAAGTAATTGTATTCCTTGCAAGCGATGATGCCAAATGGATAAACGCACAAAACATTGGCGTAAACGGAGGAATGGCTTAATCCATCAAATTTAATAAACAATAAAAACGAATTAAGATGAACTCATTACAAAATAAAACAGCCTTAATTACAGGCTCTGCAAGAGGTTTGGGAAAAGCCATTGCCGAACGCTACGCTGCACTTGGAGCCAATATTGTTATCAATTATTCAAAAGATAAAACTTCGGCAGATGAAGTAGTTTCAAACATCACAGCCATGGGAGCAAAAGTGATTGCCATCCAGGCAGACGTAAGCAAAGTGGCCGACATTGAACGGCTTTTTGAAGAAGCCAAAAAAGCTTTCGGGAAAATAGACATTGTTGTAGCCAATGCAGGAATTGAAATGGTGGAAACACCTGTAACGCAATTCACGGAAGAACAGTTTGACCGTTTGTTTAGCATCAACACCAAAGGTGCGTATTTCACCATGCAACAAGCGGCCAAAAATGTGGAAGACAACGGCCGCATCATCTATATAGCGTCCAGTACTACGGCTTTTCCTGTTCAGGGAATGGCTATTTATGGCGGCAGTAAAATCACACCAAGATATCTGGTAGATGTACTTTCCAAAGAAATTGGACATCGTGGTGTAACGGTTAATTCCATTATTCCTTTTGCTGTTGATCATTCAGGTATTTTTGCAGATGCGGACAGTTATCCTGAATTGAGAAAATCTTTGCTTGACAGCTGTCCAATGGGAAGACTGGCAGAAGTAGAAGATGTAGCCAATGCGGCTGAATTTTTTGCCAGTGATCTATCTTCATTCGTGAATGGTCAGCATCTGTTAGTAAATGGTGGCGCTAATCAATAATCATTCAATGATGAAAAAATGTAAACTCATTATTTTATTGCTCGCAGGTAGTTTATCTGGCTGCGGGCAATTTTATCAAAAACATTCACATCGAAAGATAACCGAAATGGAAACAAATAAAATCTCAAACAAGATAGTCAAAGCAGCTATTGAAGCCTGGCAACAGGGAAATTCGGAATTATGGCTTTCCTTTTTTACCGTAGATGCCAAACTCTTAGATGATGGAAAGAGTCGTAACTTTAATAAATTCTCAACCAAAACTATCGGACACGAACGTTTTACGAGTATCGACAAAGTGGAAGACAACGGAACATCAATCTACGGACAATTTCACAGCGATACCTGGGGCGATTTCAAAACACACTTCAAATTCCACTTAAACAACAAAGGACGAATAGATCAGCTGGAAATTGGACAAGCGAACTACTAAAGATAAGTGGCACATAACAAAGGCTTTGCGTTAGCGGTAATGTTACGACAGATCCTCAATAAATAACAAAAGCCATTAATTAAATAAAAAGTTTTAGCTAAATACCTGATTATTGTTGTCGTGTATACTATATTTGCAGCAGCAACAATTTAAAAACAATTAAAATGACAATAAATTATGAGACGATTAGAATTTAGTTCTCTTCAAGTGAGAGATTTAGAAATTTCCAAAGAGTTTTACACTCAAAAGCTTGGGTTTGAATTATCGGAGATGAAAAATCCCGATGCCGTTATTTTCAAGTTTAATAAAGGTGAAGCAAGCTTTGCCATTCGCACACCTCTCGAAAATCTGGACAATAAAGAATTAGGAAATGGTGTATCGGTTTGGTTTGCGATAGACGAGAAAATAGAGGATTTGCAAGCACGTTTTGTTGAAAATGGAGTCGTTATTTTAGGAAAAGTCATGGAAACTCCGTTTGGAAAAGCACTTCATGTAAAAGACCCTGACGGTTATAAATTAACTTTTTTAGAGTCGAAGTAAATATTCATCTTGATGAACAATAGTATACAAAGATATTGGATAGCAGTGGCTTCCAAAGATCATGTTAAAAGCGGTGTTGCGGAAGGAATAGCTCAGGCTTGTCACGGTAAAGCTTCTCCATTGCAACGAATGAGTGAAGGCGATTTCATTATTTATTATTCAGGCAAGCAAACACTTGGAAAACCTGAACTATGTCAGGAATTTACTGCGATAGGCAAAGTAAAAGATGACAGTATATATCAGGTTCAAATGGTAGAAAACTTTTGTCCATCAAGACGAAACATTGAGTTTTATCAAAGTAAGGATATTTCTATTCTTCCTTTGATAAATGATTTATATTTCATTAAAAATAAGAAAAGTTGGGGATATCCGTTCAGGTTTGGTTTCTTTGAAATCAACAAGCACGATTTTGATCTGATTTCAACCCAAATGCTTTCATAAAACTATGGCAGAAGAAGTAGAATTTCGTTTTAAAAGCCCGAATGATAGTCCGGGTTATCTCTTGGCACATGTGAACATGTTGTGGCAGCGCAAACAAAAGAAAGCTTTAGATCCTTTGGATTTGACACACACTCAATTTGTACTTTTGGCATCTTTAAGTTGGCTTTCAAGAGAAAGCAATGCTGTGACTCAGGTGGACATTGCCAACCAAAGTAATGCTGACAGGATGATGGTTTCAAAAGTGTTGCGAACGTTGGAAGAAAAGAAATTTATCACGCGGCAAGAACATGAAAGTGACACAAGAGCAAAAACCATTCAACTGACAAACTCTGGCAGAGAAACATTGCAAAAAGCGATCATTAAAGTAGAAAATGCAGATAAGGATTTTTTTTCAGCAATTGAAGCAGACCTTTTATCGTTCAATGCGAATATGCTGAAACTCATTGACGAAAATAAAGGTGAATAAAAACACTACCGCAATAAACAGAACTCTGAAGTTGTAAACTTACAGGCTCTGTTTATAGTTATAGTTATGCTTCGCTTGTATTTGAACTATTCAGGTGATGGCAACCTAAGAATAAAAATGGGTGTTCTTGTTATTATTTAAAGAACGCATTTACTCCATCAACATCGGATACATAGGTTTCAATTTTTGAGATTTTCCCATTATAAATCGTACAAACTGTGGCCAGGTATTCATCCAGTATAAGTTCGCCTCTTGTCGCTTGGTTATGAACAAATAATGCAACATTATACTGTCCATATAAAATATGTTTCAATTCTAAACTGGCACCATAATTGACAATCTGTTGAGCTCTGGTTATTATTGCATTTGGACCATTCACTTCACCTGAAATTAAACTGGTACCGGGTAAAGTCCAGGAGATGTTTTCTGTAATAATAGAATGGAGCAAATCCCAATTTTGAGTTCCAACTGCATGAAGGAAGGTTTCTGCTAATGCTTTCTTTTCCGGATCTGTCAATAACTGATTTGTCGATGTAAGTTGAGAGGACTGTTTCGTATTCATAAGACTTATTTTTAAAATATGTTATTTGAAATGCAAAAGTATAATATTGAATTGAGCAGTACAATATGGGCGAAAATTATCCTCTAGTGATAATTTTATCCTATGATTATAGTATTAAACACCTAAGTGAATATTTATGTATGAAAAGAAAATTCCAAAAGATTTGAATTGTGGTATTGTTGTTACCATGGAGGTTATTAGTGGAAAATGGAAAGCTTGTTTGATTAATGATATCAATAAAGGTGTAAAAAGACCGAGTGAATTACACAGATCTCATCCCGAAGCTTCTTTAAGAGTGATTAATCAGCAACTTTCTGAATTGGAAAAACACAACATAATTGAAAAGAAAACTTTCCCTGTATTACCCCCGAAAGTTGAGTATTCTTTAACTGAGACAGGGAAAACACTTTTACCCTTAATTGATTTCATGTTAAGTTGGGGAAATGAATATGGAAGTTTGGTAAACATTTCAGATTAAAACAAATACAATCTGAAACAACAAAACCCGGAAGCACTGACATGCACCTTGTTCATTGGTTGGCTGACGTGTGTTCTGCAGTCTTTGCTCCCACCTCATTAACCGCCGGTAAATTGTAAGAATTCATATTTACAAAATAACAAAGGACTTCATGCCTGGTCGTTTCAACTGCATAAAGTCCTTTGTTATTACATCCGGATGTGTTCTGTTA
>Ga0302162_10000528_pt1 | contig 10524 bp, 7 predicted proteins | sample I_Fen_E2_2_FD_193501 | JGI IMG/M metagenome (GOLD analysis project Ga0302162, IMG submission 193501) | Peat permafrost microbial communities from Stordalen Mire near Abisko, Sweden - I_Fen_E2_2 | ecosystem: Environmental > Terrestrial > Soil > Wetlands > Permafrost | place: Sweden: Abisko...
TTCTAATGAAGCAAGTTATTCTTAGGAGGAATTAATACATGGGTGAGACTAAATGGACTGATGAACAATTAAGTGCAATTGAAACAAGAAATTGTAATTTATTAGTTGCAGCAGCTGCAGGTTCTGGTAAGACTGCAGTTTTAGTAGAAAGAATTATAAGGATAATTACAAATGAAGAGAATCCCGTTGATATAGATAAATTATTGGTTGTAACATTCACTAATGCAGCAGCATCTGAAATGAGAGAGAGAATAGCTAATGCAATATCAAAAGAATTAGAAATAAATCCAAATTCTAAAAATCTTCAAAAGCAACTAACATTGTTAAATAGAGCTAATATTACTACAATGCATTCATTTTGTTTAGATGTAATTAAAAATAACTTTCATAAGATTGATTTAGATCCATCTTTTAGAATTGGAGACCAAACTGAAGGTGTATTAATTAAAGCAGAGGTAATAGAGGAACTTTTTGAAGATAAATATGATGAGGAAGAGATAGAATTTACTAATTTAGTTGAAGCCTTTAGTAGTTACAAGAATGATGATAATTTGAAAGATTTAGTGCTAGATTTATATAATTTTACTATGTCAGGTCCATGGCCTGAAAGATGGCTTAATGATAGTGCTGAATCTTTTAAAATTAATACATTAGAAGAGTTAACTGAAACTAAGTGGGCTAAGATTTTAGTTAAAAGTATCAAAATTGAGGTTGAGGGATATGTAAGGATGATGGAAAAAGCCATTGAGATAGTTAATCAAACTGATGGCTTAGAACCTTATTTAGATAATTTTATAAGTGAGCTAAGTGATATAAGAAGTGTCTATGAATCTAGTAATAATGGATTAGAAGAAATGTATAAAGTATTATCATCCGTTGTGTTTAGTAGACTAAAATCTATAAAAAAAGATAAAGTTTCAGATGAAGATGCTCAAAATACTGTGAAGAAGATTAGAGATGATATTAAAAAGAAAATATCCGAACTAATAAATAGCACATTTTCAGTAACACCACAGCAAATGTTAGTTAATATTCAAGGTGCATATCCCTATATAAAAAAATTAACAGAAATTGTTTTAGAATTTAGCATTAGATTTAATAAAAGAAAAAAGGAAAAGAATATATTAGATTTTAATGATTTGGAACATTTTTGTTTGCGAATATTAATTGATTATGATGAAGATAAAAATATAATTCCATCTAAGGTTGCTGAGAATTTTAAAGAATACTTTGATGAAGTACTTGTAGACGAGTATCAAGATTCTAATAATGTACAAGAAACTATAATAAGTTTAGTATCTAGAAAAGAAAGTGATAATCCTAATGTGTTTATGGTTGGAGATGTTAAGCAAAGTATATATAGATTTAGACAAGCAAAACCTGAACTATTTATTGATAAATATAACACTTATCAATTAAATCAAGGAAATAACAGAAAAATTCAATTATATAAGAATTTCAGAAGTAGAAAAGAAGTTATTGATGGAGTAAATTATATATTTAAAGAATTAATGTCTAATATCGTTGGGGAATTAGAGTATACAGATGATGAAGCATTAAATTTAGGCGCAAGCTATAAAGAGTGTAATGATGACAATGTAACTATTGGTGGTGCAATAGAGCTTAATATAGTAGATAAAAATTATGAAGGAGCAATTCAAGAGATTTCAGGAGAATCCTTTGAAGAACAAGAAGAAATTGAGAATGTAAATTTAGAAGGTAGAATTGTTGCAAAGAGAATTAAAGAATTAATGTCACCAAATGGAGATAAGGTATTTAATGTTATAGATAAGGAAACAGGAGAATACAGACCACTAAGGTATAAGGACATAGTAATTCTCTTAAGAGCAACAAAAAACTGGTCTGAGAGCTTATTAGACGAATTAGGGGCAGAAGGAATTCCGGTATATGCAGATACCGGATCAGGATATTTTGAATCAATTGAAATTAGAACTATAATATCTCTTTTAAAAGTTATTGATAATCCAATGCAAGATGTTCCAATGATAGCAGTATTAAGATCTTCAATTATGAATTTTTCAGCAGATGAATTGAGTGATGTTAGACTTGTAAATAAAGAAAATTATTTTTATGAAAATGTAAAATTTATAAGTGAAGAAGTTTATGAAGATCAAGAAACACTATATTCAAAAGAATTAATAGATAAATGTAAGTCTTTAGTTGATTGCATTGATAAGTGGAGAAATAAATCAATTTATATGGCAATTGATGAATTTATATGGTACTTATACATGGATACAGCTTACTATGGATATGTTGGAGCTATGCCAAATGGGATACTTAGGCAAGCTAATTTAAAGATACTTTTTCAAAGGGCAAAACAATTTGAGAAAACGAGTTTTAAGGGATTATTCAATTTTATAAACTTTATAAATAAGCTTACAAAATCTTCTGGAGATATGGGAAGTGCTAAAATATTAGGCGAAAATGAAGATGTAGTTAGAATTATGAGTATTCATAAAAGTAAAGGACTGGAGTTTCCCGTAGTATTCTTATGTGGAACTGGAAAGAACTTTAATTTGATGGATTTAAATAAAAATATGTTATATCATGATGAGCTAGGACTTGGACCTGATTTTGTAGACTTAGAAAAAAGGTTTAGTATTGGAACTTTAGCTAAGGAAGCAATAAAAAAGAAAATGAAGTTTGAAACATTATCAGAAGAGATGAGAATACTTTATGTTGCATGTACAAGAGCAAAGGAAAAATTAATTATAACAGGTGCAATTAATAATATTCAAAGATCTATAGAAAAATGGATGAGTTCAGCATCATTAGATCACAATATTATTTTACCTTCAGAAGTTTTAAAAGGAAGATCATATTTAGATTGGCTCGGTATGGCACTGTGTCAACATAATGATGGAATTAAACTTAGAGAGGGTATTGGTGTTTCAAGTGAAATATCAAGGGATGATGATTCTAAATGGGAAATAAATTTATGGAATAAAATTGATTTAATTAATACAGTGGATTTAGAGGATATAAACACTGATGAGAAATATGAATTAGAAATTACTTATGTTGACTCATTGGATAAAAACATTATGGAAGAGATAAATAGAAGATTATCATATAGATATCCATTAAAAGCATCAACTATTCTTAAAAGTAATATTTCAGTTTCTGATTTAAAGAGAAAAAATATTGAAGAAGATTATGAGGTTGAAGAAGTTTATAAAGAAAAAGTAATAATTACTCCTAAATTTATTCAAGAAAGAAAGGGTTTAACTCCAGCTGAAAGAGGTACGGCAGTTCACTTTGTAATGAAAAAGATAGATTTAAATAGAGTTTCATCTGTAAAGGAAATTGAAGAACAGTTACAGGAGTTATTTGACGGTGAATTCTTACTTAAAGAAGAATTAAAAGCTATTAATCCATATAAAATATTAAATTTCTTCAAATCTAATTTAGGCAGAAAAATGCTTGAATTAAATGAGAACGGTAAAAAAATATATATAGAAGTACCATTTTATACTGAAATAAGTAGCTTAGAGATAGATAATACATTAGATGATAAATATAAGGATGAAAAGGTTAGATTGCAAGGTATAATTGACTGTTTCTTTGAATATAATGAGGATTTAATACTTTTAGATTATAAAACTGATTATGTGAAAGATGGAGATGAAGATACTCTTAAAGAAAAATATAAAAAACAATTAGATTATTATAGTGATGCAATATTTAAGATGACAGGTAAAAAAGTTAGCTATAAATATTTATATTCATTTTCTTTAGAGAAAGAAATTCAAATTGATTAAATTAAGGCACATGAAAGAAAGTAACAAGTCAAAGATGCTATCCTATTTTGTCTTAAGACAAGATGGGATAGCATATTGACCTGTTACTTTTTTGCAATGTGCCTAAAGAAGAATCAAAAACTGATTAAATAATATAGAAGTACAGGTTATTAAAAAATATTTTGTAAGTTTATATTAGCTTAGATTGATTATTTAATTATTACTTTACTTCCTTTAGGAATATTAGTGTAAATCCATTTAGCATCATCAATAGAAAGCCTAATACAACCATGAGAAGATGGTTTATTCATTGTATAATCTAAAACATTAGTTTTATCTTTATCAAATGGAACTGAATGAAATAAAATATCTCCAGTAATTTGAGTCCAGTACTTACCTCCTTGCTCATATTTATCTGAAAAAAACCAATCACCTTTTTCTTTAATAGAGAAAGATCCAGAAGGGGTATCTTCACCACTTATTCCAGTAGAACAAGGACATAGTCTAACTAATTGCCATTTATCAGGTGTTCCTTTATAAATATAGGTTTTTTGATTTTCTAGATTCACGTTGATAAAATAAGATGTAGTACTTTCAATATTTAATGTATTAATATTATTTGGAGATATAGTAGTTGTTAATGCACGTGAGGAAGCTTCAACAATAGCAGAGTTCTTATCTAAATATTCTTGTTGCTTTGTTTTGATTTCTATTATTTTTTCTTTTACATTAATATCATTTCCTAAAATATCACTATTGTTTGAAATTTTGGAAAGGGCTTCATTATAATAATCATTGCTAACTAGATTATCGCAATAAGCTAATAATTTTTCTTTGAATTTATTTTTTGAATTATTTAAGTATATTAATGACTCAGAATAATTTAAATCTAAAGTAGAGACCTTTTTAAAATAAGATATTGCTTCTACATAGTTTTCAGTATTGAAATAATCTACACCAGTATTATAATTTTTTGTTGAATCCTGAATTAAATCTATTGAAGTAGAGATATTATATAATTGAGCATATGGTATTATATTATAACGTTGTATTTCTTTGAGCTGTATTAATGCATCTTCAGACGATATGTTTTTATTTTGAATATCTTCTGACAAAGCAGTAACATTAGTATTAAAATAATGATAAATATCATTATTCATCATTAATAGCTTAAATGGATTAAAATTTTGTTTAGTTAATAACAAATTATTGGCTTCTGAGAATTTATAGTCATTAAAATTTGTTTTAAAAGTACCAATGAATTTATTATATTTATAAGATTCATAAATACCACTTAAGCATATAATTATAAATAATGCTAATAAACACATTAATCTCTTAGATATCTTCTTAATTTTTGTTTTATTATGATAAATTTTATTCAATTTCAAAAAAAATGCCTCCTAGTCAAGTAACTAATAAATTAAAAGAGTATTTGAATAAAACATAAATATTAAAATAACAGTATTTCCTCTTTTATCTATAATATTGACAATAAAAGCAAATAATAAACATATGACTTATAAAACTAAAGAATACTAATGTGGAGGGAAATGTGAAATATAAAACTAATTTTTTTAAAAGGGTCATGACTTCTATATATGACATAAAAGTTTTTTCTAAATATGTTAAAGAAGGAATATTTAGATCAATTTCATATGCAATGTTACTTACTTTAATTTTAGTTGGAGTAAAAGATATTTTTATTGGATATAACACTGATAATATTGAAATGATAAGTTTTATATATACAATAGGTATGGATTTTGGGATAGTATTTTTAAACTTACTGTTCAATTGTTTAATTGTAGTTGTGGTTGCATCACTTTTTACACTATTCATGAAGATGGTAGTTAAATATACTGCATTATATTCAATAACGTTATATGCAGCTACATTGCCATTAATAATTCAAACTATATTGGAAGCCGTTAATCCAGATATAAGTTTTGATACTATGTTTATTATAGGGACATTAACGTATGTTATATTAATATTAAAGTATATAAAAGACGAAATAATAAAAAACCTTAATTAAAATTTTATTTAGGTCAGAGTTGTTAACTGAGAAAAAATATGATATTATATACTAAGGGTATATGGTAAAAAAAGTAAAATAGATAATAAAAAGGGGATTTGAAAATGGTTGAGGTTGATGTTTTGAAGGATGATGAGGTAGATAAGGATTATATGTTAATCAAAGGGGAACTTGCGAAACTCTCAAAAGAAGAATTAATTAATAAGCTCATAAAATTATCAGAGGGTAAAAATGCTCAGGAAGATTTTATTTTAAATATTTCTCATGATTTAAGATCACCGCTAAATATAATTTTAAGTATTTTTCAATGTTATAAGGATGAATATAAAGACATAGAAAAGTGTAATCAATTTAAAGAACATATGGAAAGTATAAAAAGAAATGCATATAAGATATTAAAACTTGTAGATAATCTTATAGATACTACAAAATTAGAAAAAAAATATTATAATCTTAAAAGATATAATTTAGATATAATTAATTTAATAGAATGGAACATATCATCTATAGATAAATACGCTAAACAAAAAAAAATATCATTAGTTTTTGATACAAATGTTGAGGAGTGTATTATGGCAATAGATCCAGAGGCAATAGATAGAATAATTATGAATTTAATTTCTAATGCAATAAAGTTTTCATCACAGGGAAGTAGTATATATATAAATACCTGGAAGAGTATTAATCAAATAACTATTTCAATAAGAGATGAGGGGATAGGGATACCTAAGGAAGAACAAAATACTATTTTTAATAGATTTATTCAATCCTCAAAAAATAAAAATAATGAAAATTCTGGAAGCGGAATAGGTTTAGATTTAGTTAGATATTTAACAAAAGCTCATAATGGAAGTATAGAACTTATAAGTGAAGAGAATAATGGTTCTGAGTTTATAATTAAATTACCTATAGAAATATTAGAATATAATGAAATAGCACAAAATAAATGCTTAAATACTCAAAACAAAGTAGAATTACTTGAGTTAGAATTTTCAGATATTTATCTATAATAAATTAAGATAGATACTATAAATAGGTTATCTAAAAATAATCGAATAAATTTTATTTTTAGATAACTAGTTCAATATAGAAACACTATTTAATTAAATAGCAAAATTATATTCTATAAAATTAATATTATAAGCCATTATAAACTTGATTATTATGAGAGCTTGTGATAATATAAATTTGTTGTTTAAAATTAATATGGAGCGTTAGTTAAACGGATATAACCTACCGCTACGGACGGTAAATTGATGGTTCGATTCCTTCACGCTCTACCAAATACATAAAAAGAATGGCTTAACCCTTGAAGTTAAGCCATTCTTTTTATTTTATAATTTTAGAACCAATACTTTCACACAATTGAATCTTACATTCAAAACCTAAATTAGATTGTTCTAAAATATCAGTATCTATTTTTACAGAATTTTTTTCAAAAAATAGTATTGTTGTTGATCCTCCAAATTTAAAATAGCCTTTTTCATCACCTTTATTTACGCGAGTATTAGGTGAATAAGTTTGGAGTATTGAACCAACACAAGTAGCACCAACTTCTATATGTAGCACATCTTTAAAGTTATCTGATTTAAATAATGACCATTCTCTTTTATTTTCGCAAAAAAGCTTAGGAATGCTCTTTAGTGCTATTGGGTTTACAGAATAGTAATGTCCTTTAATATAGTGATTTTCACAAGGGATGCCTGAGTCCACAAAGTGAAATCTATGATAGTCTGTAGGGCATAGTCTTAATATAAGACATACTCCCTTTATATATTTATTAGCAACCGTGTCATCATTTATTAATTCTCTTAAACTATAGGTTAAGCCTTTAATTTGAATTATGTTATCTAAATCAATATTTTCATAAGCAGTAAGCCTTCCATCGCCAGGAGAAACTAATATATTTTCATTTTTATTTAGTGGTCTAGCTTCAGGTATTAATTCCCTTATAAAAAAATCATTAAAAGAGTTAAATTCAGAGGTTTTTTTCTTTGCCATAGCCATATCAATATTAAAACTTTCTATAAATGAGGGAATTTTATTAGCACTTAATTTTGTATCACAAAACATTCCATATATTTTAGAAAATAATTTCTTTTTAGCAATAAGTTCAGTGATATTCTTACCAATTGGAGATTCATATGTCCATTCAATGTACTTCTTCCCTGCAATAAGTTCTTCTTCATAAGTTTTTGTGGTTCTATTATATACTTGAATCATAAATATAATTGTCAAAACTTTACAAAATAATACAATACAGATAGAAATTCTATCAAGCTTTATAATGTTACAGTTATGACAAGTAACCTCCATTTCTTATTTTAATTAGTCACATGGCATAAAATAGGCTAGCATACTAACTTGTTATTTTTTTATGTGCCTTATATATATTCTAACTAAATTTCATAATACTATTATCGTATTATGAAATAATTAGGCTTACTAGAAAATATGCTTTTAATAAATTATGTGCAACAGATATAAATTAGTTTTATTATTTTTACACCTTAAGCTTAATTTTATCACATAAAATGAAAAATTCAAAAATAAGTTAAATTTAATAAATCTATTGTTAAATAATACAACGTATTCAATTGTAGAATTATGGTGTAAAAATGATCTTGATGATATAATAGTGAATGGTAGAATTATGAAGGGGAAATGAGGAGAAGTATTATGAACAAAACAAAGAACTTGATATTTGAATCTGCAATAAAAATATTTTCTGAATCTGGATATAGAGGAGCTACAATGGATGATATAGCTGCAAATGCAGGCCTTGTAAAAGGTACATTGTATTATCATTTTGCAAGTAAGGAAGAAATATTTAATTTTATTGTTGAAGAAGGACTTAAAATATTACAGAATCAAGTTAGTGAAGTTCAATATCTTAATGTAGGCCCAATTGAAAAATTGGTAAAAATATGTAGAATACAATTAACTTTTCTTTATGGATATACAAATTTTTTTAAAGTAGTAATGAGTCAATTATGGGGAAGTGAAAATAGACAAAATGAATTACGTGAAAAAATAAGAAAATATATAAATGAAATTGAAATTAATATAAAAGTTGCAATGGAAAATGGTGAAATCGAAAAAGGTGATACAGAACTTATAGCATTTCAATTCTTTGGGTCACTATGTTCATCTGCAATATATGAATCAATTTATAATGAAAGAACAAATTTAGAAAGTATTATTGAGAGTACAATAAAATTTACACTAAAGGGATTAGGAATAAATATTGAAGCAGTAAATTAAGAATAATATTTGAATATATTAAATCGTAATAATAGGAGAGATAGTTAAATGAGATTTTTAGCAAGTGATTTAGATGGAACTTTAGTTAGAGATAATAAAGTTATAGATAAAGATCTAAAAGCATTAAAGAGATTGAAGGAACTAGGGCATAAAGTGATAGTATCAACGGGCAGGAGTTTAAAAGGTGTAAAAGATATTTTAAGAAAATATCCTTTTGAGTACGACTACTTGGTTATGTGTAATGGCGGATTAATAGTGGACAAGGATAATAAAATAATACATGAAAAAGTAATACCTAATAAAATACAAAACAAAATAATTACAGATTTCTATAACATGGGAGATTCATTAATATATTATGATGATGGAAATGATACATATATGATAGAAAATGAATCAGTGGATACATCAAATGTAGATGCAGATTTCTTCAACCATTTTTCATATAAAGTTACATTGGAACATGCACTAAGTAACACTATGGATTCACAGATTATGAGTATTTTTAATGTATCACAATCAATAGAAAAATCAGAATTTATAAGAGATAATTTGTTGAAAAAATACAGTAAGCATGTAGAAGCATTTAGAAATCAATGTTTTGTGGATATAGTACCTAAATATTGTTCAAAAGGAAATGCAATTATGAGAATATTAGAAGAGGAGAATAAGGGAACAGAAATGTTGTATGCAGTAGGGGATTCTTTAAATGATGTATCAATGTTCAATATTACAAAAAATAGTTATACATTTAATTCAGCAGAAGAAGTAGTAAAACCACATGCTGATAATCTTGTTGATTACGTTTATGAAGTTGTAGAGGATATGTTAAGATAGAAAATCTATTAATAATTATATAAAGAAATGCCCTTTAAAAGGATTATTAAAATTCCTTTTAAAGGGCATTTTTTTTAATTCTATTTATTAGAATTAGAAAATTCTAAGTATTCATCAAATGTCATAGTTTTATCAACTATAGAACCATCATCTTTAATATCTATAACTCTAGTTGCTATAGTTTGAATAAATTGGTGGTCATGAGAAGCAAATAACATATTACTGTTATAATCCCTTAAACCATTATTTACAGCTGTGATTGATTCAAGGTCAAGATGGTTAGTAGGTTGATCTAACATTAATACATTAGCATTAGAAAGCATCATCCTAGATAACATACATCTAACCTTTTCTCCTCCAGATAATACACTAGCTTCTTTCAGTGCTTCTTCTCCAGAGAATAGCATTCTGCCTAAGAAACCTCTAATATAGCTTTCAGATTTTTCTTCTGAATATTGTCTAAGCCAATCTACTAAAGAAAGGTTACAATCATCAAAATATGCTGAATTATCATTTGGGAAGTAAGACTTAGTAATAGTTATTCCCCATTTAAATTCTCCACTGTCTGGTTCCATTTCACCAGCTAATATTTTAAACAATGCAGTTACAGCAATTTCATTT
>Ga0302162_10000529_pt1 | contig 10510 bp, 3 predicted proteins | sample I_Fen_E2_2_FD_193501 | JGI IMG/M metagenome (GOLD analysis project Ga0302162, IMG submission 193501) | Peat permafrost microbial communities from Stordalen Mire near Abisko, Sweden - I_Fen_E2_2 | ecosystem: Environmental > Terrestrial > Soil > Wetlands > Permafrost | place: Sweden: Abisko...
TCAGGCCCATAGTGATGGGTCCATGCAAAAATATGGTGTAAACCAAGCGGCATCATATAATCAACAGCAGTTTGGTGCGAAGTTAGCATCATTTTTTTTATTGACAACAGAAAACTGTCCCGAACTCCCTTCTCCTTAAGGAGAGGCGTTGGGTGTGAAATGAACGTCATTTTAATCCACTCATCAGCAATTTGCTCGCTCGAAAGTTGATTATTCCATGCCAGCCTTCCGAACGCGTACCAGTTAGCTTGCGCAAAATGATGACCACACCAGTTAGCGTCATCACCTATATTGGCAACTCCTGCAAAAGCAGTTATTTTCTGAGGATAAACCTCTCCTGTGGTTAGTTTAGAAATGGTAGTTCCATCGCCTGCTGCATGTGTATCGGTATCTAGAAATTCTTCCCACATTGAGGATAGGAAAACCAAGTGATTGCTTTGTCCAAGATACTCCTGAGTAATTTGGAGTTCAGGCATCAAAACCGTTTTTTTCATAGCACCAAACAATGGACTAAAAGGTTCGCGCGGCTGAAAATCAACCGGACCGTTCTTTACCTGAATAATCACATTGTCGCGAAACTGCCCATCGAACTTATGAAATTCATTGTAAGCCAGTTTCACCCGGTCGTCGCCCGGCTCGTACACAAATGCACGCCACATCACAATTCCACTAAAGGGTTTCAATGCATCGGCAAGCATATTGGCACCATCTACGTGTGTACGCCCATAATCCATCGGACCTGGCAAGCCTTCGGAATTAGCTTTCACCAGAAAACCTCCGAAATCGGGTATCAGTTTATAAACCTCTGCTGCTTTCGTTTTCCACCATTTCCGAACATCAGGATTCAATGGATCCGAAGTAGACAAACCGCCCAATTCTTTTGGCGATGAAAAATTAATGGACAGATAGACCCGGATATTATACGGTCGTAACACAGCAGCAATGGACTTCACCTTCAATAGGTTCTCAGTCGAAAGCATCTTCGGCGATGCATTTACGTTGTTCAATACCGTGGCATTAATTCCAATGGATGCATTGGCACGGGCATATTCTGCGTAGCGTGGCGAAATCGTTGCAGGAAGCTCATCCCATTTCCAAATGGAGTGACCTGCATAACCGCGTTCAACACTTCCATCCAGATTATCCCAATGATTCAGGATACGCACTTTGTAAGAGGGCTGTTCCTTCACGTTGATATTTGAAGAATATGTATTCGTTTGTAAAAGTCTCAGCAAATGAAAAGCGCCGTACAAAACACCCTGTTCACCGGCCGAAGCAATAACGGTGCAAGAATCAGCATTCAACTTTACTCTACGAATCACAAATCCTTCTGGTCCGAGATGAGCAAGTTCATTTTCGATGTTGAGAGTACGAATGTATTTATTATGAAGAGTACCAAGCAGCAATGAATTTGATTGCGGAACACCGGAAGTGGGCATTTCTTTTCCGGTCATCTCGGAATACGCCATCTTTAATTCATTTGCTCCCGAACGAAGAATGTCCCCATCTTCCAGACAAACAATCGACGAAAACTGAGCAAGTGAAACTTCTGTTGATGACGCAGACTGATATCTCAGCCATAGCTTACTTCCATTTTCAGCAGAAAGAGAAGCCGAAATCAGGATAAAAAAGAAGAAGATTGAATATATTATTTTCATTATTTGGCAATTGGAGAAATTTATATTAAACAAAAAAACGTTCATGGCATCTAAATTAATAACGCCTCGAAATACAAAAGCAAACTACTATTTGCACATCGAAAGAATTATTTTATTCCGGCACATTAAAGGTATTACCGGTAACCTGAATAGTTTTGCAAGCCACTTTCTTATTTTCGATAGACGCATTATCGGGTTGTTTTCCACCGACTGACACCACCATTCTTCCTGCACGCACCTGAGCTACGCTATTATCATCGAAAGCAGCCATCTTATCCGGAGTAATACTAAAACGTACCGGTTTGGTTTCGCCGGCTTTTAAATGAATGCGATTGAAGCCTTGCAACGAACGAATAGGAACAGGAAATTTTGAATCGGGCAATGAAACATAAAGTTGAACAATTTCGTCGCCATCCACATTACTTGTGTTTTTTACATTAACGGTCAACTGGAGGGTTTCTCCTGCTTTAATTTCGGAAGGCGCCTGTATCGTCTCATACTCGAAAGTTGAATAACTCAGTCCATAGCCAAATTCGTACAACGGATCACCTTTGAAATAGCGATAGGTTTTTCCCGTCATATTATAATCGTCGAAAGCAGGAATCTGATCGATTGATTTATAGAATGTCAGAGGCAGACGACCCGAAGGATTGTAATCACCAAAAAGCACATCGGCAATGGCAGTTCCACCGGCCTGTCCCGGATACCACGCTTCGAGAATAGCCGGAACATGCTCAACTTCCCAATTGAAAGCCAATGCACTACCATTGAGCAATACCAACACGGTAGGCTTACCCAGTTTGCAAATCTCTTTAATCAATTCGCTTTGTGTAGCCGGAAGTTGAATATCCAGGCGATCGCCACCCGAGAAACCATCAACCTTCACTTTCATCTCCTCGCCTTCCAACAGCGGACTCAAACCCATACATAAAATGACTGCATCAGAAGATTTTGCCAGCTCCACAGCCTCTTGTTTCAGGTTTGGTTTTGGCATACTCCACAACAAACGCATAATCGCATAATCGGTATTATGTTGAAGATATTCAAGTCTTATTTTATATTTTTTGCCAGCTACAAGATTGAACAATTCGTACATTTTGCGTGGGTGATGGACATCTTTCCATTTGGTCACCAGCTTACCGTCGATATATAAATTAAACCCTGAAAGACCTTCGGCACCAAGAGCATATTCTCCACTGGCGGTAGGTACTAATACGCCAGTCCATTTTGCAGAGAATGCATCATATTTCATATCGTCAAAAGGGGCTGTCGTTCGCCATATAAAATCTACATTCTCATCCACACGGCTATGTTTTGGCTTTCCCTTCCAATTTGGATTGTCGTAATAGTTGGCCTTCAATCCATGTTGCGTCATGCTTTCATCGGTATATAGCACATCCGATGAAATGGCCTGAAAATACGGTAATTTTGCAGCGAGCTCGCACCCTTGTGCAAAAACAACCTCCGAATTGGGTAGTTTTTCGCGAATTCCGGCGAGCGGTGTTTTCGGACGGGAAGGATAACCGTTGTAATTGGCAAGCAAAACTTCCATGTCATCGGCATTAGGTCCGATAACAGCAACTTTTTTCAGATTTTTACTGAGTGGCAATAAATTATTGGCATTTTTAAGCAATACCAATGATTTCCGTGCGGCATCCAGTGCCAACTCCTGATGTTCTTTGCTATCCACAACAGAATAAGGGATCTGAGCATATTTCACATTTTCATCCGGATCAAACATTCCTAATTTCATGCGTGCCATAATTACGCGTCGCACCGACACGTTCAATTCAGCTTCGGTAATCAGCCCTTTCTTGACGGCATTTACCAAAGCCGGATAACTATCGCCACAGTTTAAATCCGTGCCTGCTTTTACAGCCATTGCAGCAGCAGCTTCGCGGGAATTTACTACGTGGTGAGCCTTTTTGTCATAAAAATCTGTCACAGCCCAACAATCGGAAACAATATAGCCTTTGAATCCCCATTTATCGCGCAGCATACTTTCTAAGAATTTATTGCCGCAACATGGTGCACCTTTAAGTCTTTGATAAGCACACATAACGGAATAGACCTGCGCATCTTTTACTACTTTTTTGAAATGCGGAGTATAGGTTTCGGCCATATCACGATCGGTTGGCCAAACATCGGCCGAGTGGCGTGTAGATTCGGGGCCACTATGTACCGCAAAGTGTTTAGCTGTGGCAACCAGTTTAAAATACTTCGGATCATCTCCCTGCAATCCTTTTACAAAAGGCACTGCCAATTCACCTGTCAGATAAGGATCTTCGCCATAGGTTTCCATTCCCCGACCCCAACGAGGATCGCGAAAAATATTTATATTAGGTGTCCAATACGTTAGCCCCTGATAGATTCCACGTTTATCGCGCGATACATAGTCATGATATTTGGCACGCGCTTCGTCAGAGATAGCATTGGCAATAGTTCCCATTTCGCCTCCATCCCACATGGCAGCCATACCAATAGCCTGAGGAAAAACTGTGGCTAAACCAGACCGTGCAACGCCGTGCAAACACTCATTCCACCAGTTGTATGCAGGAACTCCCATCCGCGGAATAGCCGGCGAATCGTATCGCATCAAATCCACTTTTTCCTTCAGAGTGAGGCGCGAAAGTAAATCCTCCGTACGTTGTTCAAAACTCAACTCCGTTTTTTGATAAGGTAATTGCGCCTGTTGCTTCTGTGAAAAAGACAACATTGAAACGATGAACAAAAAGCTGCTCAACACTATAAATTTTCTCATGGGTAATATATTTGATTTTTTAATCCTATAAAGTTCCTCATTAATGGAAAGACATTTATTCCTTTCTGCAACGTTCGCCCAACAAGAACAATGTCAGCTTTTTAGTCAACAATCTCACTATAAATTCTTTTCTATAGAATTTAAATACTTTCAACCATAAAAAAAGATTGGTTTTATAGGTCGAAAGTCTAACTCCTGTAATTATTTTTAAAGGCGCCTAAAATTACAAAAAATATTGAATATTAAGAGATGATTAATTTCAATAATTCCTCAGCAGGATTTATACTAAAACTTATCAATAGTTTAAGCCTTTATTCATACTCACCTAATCTGATGAGTATGGCTGATTGGGACTCTTAATCAATTTGATTCCCAACCAGCCATATAATTATTACTTTCTATCTAGATTTAATATCCAGGATTTTGATAAGCTGCTTTTTCTGCAGTTGTCATATCCATACCATCAATTTGTCCTTGCGGTATTGGATCCAAATAATGTTTTGGTAAAATAGTACGCGTCACAGTTTGAATCGTACGATCTCCAATATCTTTTCCACATATACGGTAAGTACCGGCAACATCAGCCCATGTTTGAGTACGTCTCAAATCGAAGATACGATGCCCTTCACCATAATATTCACGTGAACGCTCTGCTAAAATATAGTTGATATCTATTGTTGCCGGAGTTGCAGCAACCATTGCAGCACTATTATCAGCAACTACAACTGCATTTAGGGCGTTGCTATATCTCCATTTCCCTGCACGAGCACGAATCACATTAATCAATCCTCTAGCAGTTCCATCATTAGCATATGTACCTGTTATGGCTGTTGTAGTTGCCCCCTTCACGGCCGCTTCGGCGGCTATAAAGAATAGTTCCGAGAACTTGTCAATTGGGAAAGGACGAGTACTACCTGCATTGGGGTTTCCTATTCCGGTACCATTATCTGTACGATAAGGTCCTAGTTTCCAAATACCAGGATATACAATTCTGCTTATTGCACTTGGTCCTACCACATAATCAGCTCTTCCCGGCATTGTACCAGCACCAACATTACTTATACCTGCCGTTTTAGTAGCTGGATAAACGATAGATGGATCATCTGTACTTAAGAAAGAAAGCACTGGATTACCTGGAACAATAGACATACCGTTTGCATTAACCAAAGAAGTACTAGTATTACCACCCATAGGCCAGTTAGCATGGTAAACAGTTGTAAAGGTTCCATCATAACGAGAATCGTTCATTTTGTCTGCAAAAGTGGTTGTAAATACACCAATAGGAGGAGCCATACGTACCCATGGTCGTCCTAAATCTTGCGTAGATACACGTACAACAGAACTAACACCTGAACTTCTGATGTTAGGATAATTCCATGTCAACATCCAACTGGCAAAGTTATCGGGAGCACCAGCACTACCATAACTAAGACTACCACCATTATATTGCGCACTCGTTTCTGTATGATCGGCATAAAGCATCAATTCTTTGTTTCGATCGCTTGAGCCTAAATTAACATCATAGTATGTTGATACTAAACCATATGATCCTGGACTAGCAATTGCTGCAGTAGCAGTGTTGTAAGCCTGCTGAAAATACCAAGCAGCATCTTTTCCATTAGGGTCTGTTCTGTCACTTGTCGGATAAGTAGGAATATTGTTCGGATTTTGAAGCCACCAAGCATAAGTCAAATAGGCTTTAGCCAAGATTAATTGAGCAACCTGTTTAGTTACTGTACCTGTCAAACGTTGGGAAGTCGGCAATTTATTCACGGCTGTAATCAGATCAGGAAATATACATTTAGTATAAACTTGAGGTACAGTATTACGTACCGATGTTCTAACAGGATTTGTATTAAACTTCAGTTCTCCAGAGCCAAAATCCAAAGGCACTCCACCATATTTTTGCACCAACAAAAAGTAATCAAATGCGCGAAAAAAATTAGCTTCGGAAATTAGAGAACTAGGAATAGTATCCGAAGTTCCCTTTTTGCTCTCATTTACCAATGAAGCATTCTCTATAATACCGCTTGCAGTATTGATGTTAGAATAGACTGTATTCCACAATATGGAAATTGGATAAGACGATGCATCAAATGTTGCTGCACCTGAATAGTCCATTGCAGTAAAGTTTCCATCTGCACTAGCCCCCCATGTTGCTTCATCAGTTCCTGTCTCACATGCATTGTAATAGTAGGCTTGTCCGTATATATTTCGCAGGTTGGCATACAATGAGGTTACCCCTCCTTGAACCCCGGCTTTCGTTTTGAAATAATCGGGCGTAAAAAAATTTCGCGGATTCTCAGTCAGAAGATCAGACGAGCATGCCATAAGGAACATAGATACTAGAGCTGTTCCTATTAAAGATTTTATATATTTACTTTTCATCTCGTTTTATTTAAAATGTTACGTTAATACCCATTAAGAAGTTATGAGTTGAAGGTGTATTAAAACCAACAGTTAGTATACGTTTGTTGTAAGAAGCAACTGCCGAATTTCCATCCCCATACGAGTTGGTTTCCGGATCCATTCCTGACAAATCGTGGTAAGGCGAGAACAATGTGAGTGGGTTCTGCACAGTTCCATAAAGCCGTAATTTTTGAATTCCGGCATATTTCAACCATTTTTGAGAGAAGTTATATCCCAACGTAATGGTACGAATTTTTACATATGATGCATCGAAGTAACCTGACAATTGTCCATATTTTGGATTATCACCGCTTAATGGTCCAGCAGGATTAGGGAAAGCTGCACCTGTATTTGTTGGAGTCCAGTAGTCAACTTTTATATTACCTCTACGCCCTGTCATCATATTGAGGTAACTCCCCGATCCATAAAGTGTACTAATAAGAATACCACCACTTTGAAAGCCACCTACAACATTCAAGTCAAATCCTTTATAGGCTACACGGGTATTAAAACCACCTTGAAAATCAGGATCAAGATTGATAATTTGCCTGTCAGCTGCACCAATTGCCCTTGTTGGCGACCCATCAGTATTATAAGTACCTGTGTATTGAACCTTTATCATACCTGCCACTCCACCTGGTTCTAATGTTTGTAAATATTTATAATCAGCATCAGTAGTATTCCAAAGCCCAACTTTTTTATAATCATAAATGCTGTTAATTGAAGAACCTACAAACCAACCATTGGATTCATCTCTAGTTGATCCTGACGTGAGTCCTGTAATTTTATTTACATTACGATACACATTAGCACCAACCTCCCATGTCCATCCATTGAGGTTATTTAATATTACGCCGTTAAGCGACAATTCGAATCCCTTATTTTGGGTTGAACCTATATTCGCAGTATAGCTACTAACGCCAGATGTAGCTGGTAAATTCACATTCATCAAAAGATCTTTGGTATCTGTTATATAATACTCGAAAGTACCTGACAACCGATTGTTTAACAAAGAAAAGTCTGTTGCAAAATTCTTTGTTATAGAATACTCCCATCCTAATTTAGGATTTGGAACTGTTTTCACACTATATCCTGTAAGGTAAGAAGTTCCAAAGTTATATGGCGAAGTAGTTAATGAGCCAAGTGTAGAATAAGGAGAAACAGCTTGATTTGACGTTTGACCATAACCGAAACGCAACTTTAGCGCATCAATCCAAGTAACATCCTTCATAAACGATTCTTTATTGATGTTCCAACCTAAAGAGACTGCTGGATATGTATGCCATTGATGTCCGGGAGCTAACCTTGAAGAACCATCAGCACGTCCGGTAACACTTATCATATATCGGTCGTCAAAAGAATACATTACACGTCCCATCAAAGACTGCAAGCCCCATACTGTATATCCCTGATAATTTGGATTAATAGTAATATCGCTTGACGCGGATTGTCCGAGATTATAATATTGCAAGTTGTCCGCTGGAATATTTGTTGCCGATATATATGTACTGTTATAAAAATTATGTTCAGCTGAATACATTGCTACCGCATTCACCCTATGTTTTCCAAAAGCTCGATCGAAAGTCAACATGTTTTCTACTGACCAATCTGTACTATATGAGTTGCTGAGGCTAGCAGATGATGGAGTTGTAGCTGAAGAACTCATTACTCCAACGCCCGTATACGAGCCCGCGTTACTAAAGTTGAAGTTAGCCCCAACATTGGTCCTATATTTCAAGCCTTCCACTCCTGGAACTTTTAATTCGGCATAGAAAGAGTTATATGAACCCAACGCTTTTTTTTGATCTTTCCATGAATCTCCCAAACTTAATATTCCATCTTTAGTAAGAACAGGTTGACTATCCATAATCATATTTACAACCTTTTTTAAAGTTCCATCAGCATTGTATGGATTGGTAATAGGCGACATACTCAATACACCGTACATTCCCAAACTAGCACCATTAGTTACATTAAAATTTGTATTCGTAGTAAATCCAACTTTAATATATTTACCAATTTCCTGATCAAGAGAACCTCGAATAGCATAACGGTTATAATTTGAGCCTGGAATTACTGCTTGATTTTTATAGTAATTTGCTCCAAACTTGTAACTACCCTTATCGTTACCTCCAGAAACATTTAAATCGTGACTTTGTGTAATTGCAGTTGTATAATACAACGACTGCCAATCTGTATTTACATCATTAGATTCATCCGTACCATTTGTAGTGTATCTATTTGATGCTTTACGGAGAGCTACAAACTCAGATCCATTCATCATTGGGTAAGAAATAGCTTTCCCTACACCATAATAGCCATTGTAACTTACCTGAGGTGCTGCTCCCTTTACTCCTTTATTGGTTGTTATCAATAAAACACCATTTGCCCCACGCGATCCATAAATTGCAGTTGCAGAAGCATCTTTCAAAATATCAAGACTCTTTATATCATCAGGACTGATATCACCAATTGTACCAGAAAAAGGGATACCATCCAGCACTATAAGTGGGTCATTGTCTGCATTGAGCGAACGAGTTCCACGAATACGAATTTGTAGTGAAGCACCCGGCTTTGAATCAGTTTGTTGCAAATTTACTCCTGCAACACGCCCTTGTAATGCTTGCGTTATATTTCCTGCTGGTACCTCTTTTAGCATACTTCCACTTACAGAAGCAACCGAACCGGTAACTGCTTCTTTGCGTTGTGTACCATATCCGACAACAACTACTTCATTCAATACTTTGTTGTCATCCTGAAGCACAACATTTAAATTCGCTTTTCCGCCAACTTCTAATATTGCGGTTTGAAATCCTAAATAGGAAACCTTTAATTTAGCAGCTGAAGACACTTTAAGACTAAAGGTTCCATTAACATCGGTTATGGTTCCTACAGAAGCTCCAACTTCTATAACATTAACGCCAATTAGGGGCTCACCCTTTGCGTCTTTTACAATTCCTTTTACGGAGACTGACTGAGCATATACACCCAGCGGAACTAGAAAGAATAATAGGCAAATTAGCCTAATAGTTTTCGTGATTTTCATGATTAGTTTTCATTTTAATAAATTGTTTATAATACTTTTTGTTTAAAAATTAAATAAGACTCTTTACGTTTTCATACAAAATAAAAATTTGGTTATTAAATATTGATTTTTCGCCTCTACAAACATACTATTTAAAGAAATGTCAGCACGTTACACACATGTCATATTCTTGTACACAGGTTACATCATATCTCAATTTAGTATCAAAAACCTTTCATTTTGTTTCATTTTACAAATATTCGGAAATCGGCAGCATATTTTCGTGTATCCTGCTTTCAGAACCAAAGCCAAAAATAACGTCTAAGTCGTTTATTTTGAACATATTTTAAGAAGAATCCACACTAAAAAGACAATGCCAAGTTCTAATCATCTGTCTTTTTAATAAAAACAGATTGGATATAAATCATAGTTGGATTGATTGGGCATTATTCGATGTTAACCACGCAGAAGCAAGAATTAAAAACAGACAATAAATGAGAAAAATTAGCTGGAATAGGTACTTACTAGCTGCAATGCAAAAAGGTCTATAATTCATTACTATCTTCAGCGCACAAAAGACAAATTTGAGATTTAATCCTTCATTAAACTCGTTTCTAATGAATATGCCTTAATAACAATAATCCCATGTCTGACTTT
>Ga0302162_10000532_pt1 | contig 10476 bp, 5 predicted proteins | sample I_Fen_E2_2_FD_193501 | JGI IMG/M metagenome (GOLD analysis project Ga0302162, IMG submission 193501) | Peat permafrost microbial communities from Stordalen Mire near Abisko, Sweden - I_Fen_E2_2 | ecosystem: Environmental > Terrestrial > Soil > Wetlands > Permafrost | place: Sweden: Abisko...
GTTACCCCAATGTGGGTTTCAATTATGCGATAAGATGTTATACTCTGGCAGATCTTTATTATAATACTGAACAATATGATTCAGCTTATCAATATGCTTCTGTTGCTTTAAAACATCCTTCAAGTTTTAATACTCAGCGAGAATGTTATAGGATTTTGGCTAATACTGAATATTTGAGAGGAGACTTTAAGCAAATGGCTTATTTTATGACTCATTTCCAATCTTGTACCGACTCAGTTAGCAAAATAGAATCACAAACAAAAACAACTGTATTAGAGAATGTTCATAAAACTTCGGAGGCTGCAGGTAAAACAAAACAATATCTCCTTATTCTTGGTTGGATTCTTCCAATTATTGTTTTGCTTAGTCTTTATATATTATACTATTTGCGTAAAAGGAATAAAGGCAAAGAAAAGCAATTGGTAGAAGCAGAAGTGCAGTTAAGTGAAAAGCAAAACTTATTCATTGATAGCCTTATTCATCAACTACTTGAAACCAAAGCATCTCAATCTGTAGCTTACAAAAGAGCGACCATACAACAAAGGGAACAAATGGACAAAGAATTATACAATAATTGTCTTCATGTAAACGATTGGAATGCATTTAAACACCTTATGAATAAGACATTTAATAATATAATTAACACATTGGAAAGTGATTATTCTGATCTAACCCGAAAAGACTTAATCTGGAGCTGTTTGTTTTTATTAGATATCCCGAATCAAGATATTGCTTTAATACTCGATAGTCAGCCAGGAAGTTTATATAAATTAAAGTCTCGCTTGACTCAAAAACTAAATCTGAAAAGCACCAAAGATCTAGATATGCTACTAAAAGAAATATCGGTAAGGAGATAAGTTTTAGTTTTTTTTTCTCTTATTTTCTTCAAACAGACCCCCCTTTTTATACTATATTTTTACCCTTCAAACACAGTGTCCTAAAAATTTGTAGTTTTTTTTATTTATATTGCTACAAATGAGCTATATAAAAAACTACGTGTCCTAATTTATTTTGCCTCAAAATTTGGTGTAGTGCTGAGCTATATCTAACTTAGCACAACAAAGAATAACTTTTTTGTATTTTAAAACTCTATGTTCACAATTAAAATTCATTTTTTATGAAAAAATTAAATTCTTTTCTTTTTAGCATTTTTATGATGTTAGTTTGTATCCTTCCTTTTCAAACTGCTTCAGCAGTTGATGTTCCTCTTAAGAGCGGTAGTGACCCGGTTACAACTTTTCCACGAGCTATGGCTAGACTTTCGGTTGCTAAAGTTTCAGCGCTAAATGTTAGTGTTGCACTTGAAGGAACCGAATTAATCGTAGATTTTAGTAGTTCTGTTGGTGTCGCACAAATTACAGTTGAAGATCAAAATGGAGGTGTTGTTTATCAAGATGTAATTAATACAGATTCTACACTTGAATCAGTAATTGAAACCAGTGGTTGGGATGGCGGAAATTATACAGTACATATTGCGTATAGTTCTAAAAAATTAGTAGGAACTTTCCAATTGTAATTAAATAGTATAACGGGGCAGTGCACTTCGCTGCCTCGTTATAATTTTGAATCTATTTATCCCATATTTGGTATTAATAAATAAAAACTGTATCAGATGAAAAATATTTTAAAAGCTTGGTTAAGAAATAATCAGCTAACAATTGATCCAACTGATTTTAATGCACAGGTTGTTGTAAAAGGCAACATGGGAATCACAGATATTGTAGATGAATTATTAAAGGAAGACATTCAATTGACTCGTGAAAAAGTACTTGACATTATTACACGTTATAATCGAAAATCAGCTGATCTGGTACTATCTGGATACAATGTGAACAATGGTTTGGTGAATATGCGTTCGTCAATCAAAGGACCTCTGGTTGGTGGAAAATGGAATCCAAATGTCAATTGGGTTGATGTATCCATTTCGCATGGTAAAGATCTGTATGAAGCAGTTGCAGAAACAACTGTGGAAATTCTGGGTGAAAAAGATGAAGCTATAGATAGTTACAATCTTTCCAATCAAACAATTCAGTTTGCAGTAACTTCTCCCATTAAAGCTCGTAATGTAGACTCAAATGTTCCACAACTTAAAATTAAAGGAGAGCCTGCATGTGGCATTGCTTTCAGAACATGGTTGTGTAAGGCCTAGATTAGCTTTGATTTTTATTTGTAAATTGATATGAAATTGATAGTGTTGGCTTTTTCTTTGCATAATCTTCAGTGAAAGAAATTAAAAATCAAATTGTTTTTTTAATTTTACATCTCAAAGCATCAATTCTAAATGTTGAATTATGCAATCTGAATTTTCCTCTATGCATTCTAAAGTCAATATCTCGTTTCTGTTTTTTCTTTGTTTGTTATCTGGTTGTTCATTTGTCCCAAACGAGTTGAAAACTGCCGAGCGTATTATGGATGTTTATCCTGATTCCGCATTGAATATCTTAAATCATCTAAATCATCGAGAATACAAATCTCCCTCAGATCGTGCATTGTATGGGTTACTCCTATTTCAGGCATTGGTAAAAAACACCAGACCCTTACAATCTGACTCGCTTATTAATTTTTCAATAAATTATTATCAAAAAGTTAGCGATAACCCCCACTTAGCAAAAAGTTATTTCTATAAAGCTCGATTCCTCCGACGTAATCTGCGCTATGAAGATGCAACTTTGTTTTATTTAAAAGCTCTTGATTGTATTCAAGATAAAGGTGATTATGCGATGTTGAGTGAAATCTATTATGATATGGGGGATATTTGCTTTATTCAACGTGAATATAAAGAATCGCGTAAAAAATATCAACTTGCAATTGAATGTTTGACACATTTAGGGAAAATGGTTGATATCAGTTATAGGTTATTAGATATTGGACGAACTTATTATGCAGTTAAAGACTATAAAACCGCGCAACATTGCTTCCGACAGGCTCTTACAAAAACTAGTGATTCCACTTTATGCGGATCAGCTTTACAAGAAATTGGGATCAATTACTATTATGCCAAACAATATGATTCTGCTCAGTATTACCTTCGTAAAAGCCTGAATTACCCAAACACAGGTTTCAACTATGCGATAAGACGATATACTCTGGCAGATATTTATTATAATATTGAACAATATGACTCAGCTTATCAATATGCTTTTGATGCTTTAAAGTATCCTTCAAGTTTTAATACGCAACGTGAATGTTACCGGATCTTGGTAAATATTGAGTATCTGCGAAAGGATATTAAACAAATGGGTGTTTTTATGACACATTTTCAATCATGTACTGATTCAATTCGAAAAATTGAAATGCAAACAAAAAGCACAGTGCTTGAAAAGCTTCACACTACTGATCAGGAAGCTAACGGAACAAAAAGGAGTATGATTTTCATTGTTTCAATTTTGCTGTTGGTTTTATTGCTTTCAACAATTTTAGTGATATTCTTATACAAAAGAAACAAGCTTAAAAGGGAACAAATAGGGATTTTTAAAAATCAATTAACAAGTAAGCAGGAATTTGTAAGTCATACTTTGACAAAGAAGATTAAAGAAGCTAAAGCGTTACAAGTTGCAGAGCGCAAGAATGCAACGGCTGATAAACGGGAAGAGCTTGACAAGGAGTTGTATATTAACGCTTTGCATTTAAATAATTGGGGTGATTTTAGTACGGAAATGAATCATGCATTCAATAATATTATCGTTTCACTGGAAATTAATTATCCAACTATCAATCAAAAAGAAATAATCTGGTGCTGTTTACAGCTTCTTGATGTTTCTCATGCTGACAGAATGTTAGTGCTTGAGGCTACTTCTGATAGTTTATATAAAATAAAACAACGGTTAGCACAAAAAATGAATCTAAAAACTACTAAAGATTTGGATTGCTATCTTAGAAACATGACCGAAATAAAAGATTAATGTTCTTTTTCTTCCCGTTTTGACATGTTTTTGATCTGTTATTCTGCATGCGTAGGCCGATGTCCAAAATAAACTGACATCGCTGATTTAATTACTTGATATTTTGTCTGTTGTAGAAACGAATGTCCAAAATTATTTAGGTATTGTTTTGGTTGCTTTTGGAGTTATTACTAAATTCGCAATTCAATTTGACAGCTTTTGGGTTGTAATGCACCCAAATGATTAATCGGATATGTTTTCATTCAAAAACATTTATCTTTCCGGATTTCGTTTAAAATATTTGTTTATTTTGTCTATTTTAAAATCACCATCAATAAAGGAATAAAAGCGGTACAGACTTTCTCGGGTATAGTGAAGTGAACATAGGATATTTGACCTCTTAACCTAAACCTATCAATTTTAGAGGATTCAAATTCTACTCGTAATTTTGTATTGACTGTACCGCTTACCTTTATTTTCTTTACCCACCTTCTCTTCTGCTTGTTTCCTTTTTAATTTAAAGTCTCAAGGATGAATCAAATTCAGAAACAGGCTTCATAATTACATTATCTGATATTAATTGAGCAATTAGTTTTGCGATGTTTAATTGCCGGATTTGATATAAAAATTCCTTCACGAAATTAATTTAATGAGATCCTGCAGATAAGCATTTGTTTAAATGGATTCTACGTCAAAACGTATCATTTGCTACTCAGTACAGCAGTTTGTTTTTTTAGACTGGCAACTACATTGTCATTCGTGGATACCTGTTCCAGGAAGTCACGAAACTCAGAATAGGCTTCAGGTGGGAACACACCTTTGAATAATTCAAAATGGCGAGTGTAGGTTATGGAGTTGCCTTGTACTGTTGTATTGGCTGTATAGGTCCCAAATTTACCCGTAATTTCACTCTTTTCAGGAATCTCTGTGACTTTATAGTCATGGGGCAATTGATACACCACGGTGTCATTTTCCATTGAAGGACGTCGGATACACAGTTCTGTTTTGCGGTTCCTTACTTTATCCGGGATTGAAGTTAGTTTACTCATAAAGTTTAATGGCAGCAATGAAATATCATTTACCAGTTTGTGAATATAATTCGTTAAGGTGATATCTAGTTTTTCATCGAACGAAGGGTTTTTACTTCTGTTTTCAGTGTAGTTAAACTTTTCCAGAGTAAACGAAGGAAGTTCTATGCGCTGTGTGACTATTTTCTTCTTATCAGCGTTGTCGGTATGATAGATAGCCAGGATTTCATCATAGCGCAGTCCCATATATTTTGCCTTTACTTCAGCACTTCCGGAAACTTCGTTAGCAAAATTCACTACAGAATGTCTGTTAATGCAATTCTCTTCCACCGGATAAACGCGGGTGTGAACCAGGCGGCTGTCTGTCCCGTTTACCAATAAAACGTCCCTGTCGTCTGTAAAATCACTGTTAAACCCACAAGGAAGCCTTTGGCTGGTACATTCCAGCCATATGGTATCTTTGTCTATAGGCACACAAACCATGGCATGATTGAACTGATTTGAAGGAAAGGAAGTGTCAAACAAATGGCTTCGGGCACTTGCATTTACCAGAACATAATAGCTTTTAATACCGATTGAGTTTAATAAAGCTTTTGTATAATTCGACAATGCTTTACAATCCCCGTATGAGTATTTATCCACCACCGTTGCATCAAATGGTTCCCAACCGCCAATACCTATCTGAATGCTGACATAACGGGTCTTTTGTTGCATATATTCATATACTTTTTGCACTTTTTCAAAATCCGTTTTACAAGTAGCAGTAATTTCTTTCATCTTTGCTACAGTTGCATCAGGCAATTTGTCTTTTCCTTCATTTAGCGAAGTTGCCCAAATCCCTATTTCTTTCCAACTTTCACAGGAGCCTTTTGTATCACCAACTTCAAACTTGTTTGGAGACAATTCTACTAAAGGGTAATCCGGTTTTGTTATGGATGACATTGGTTCATCAATCCTTGCTTTCAGATTATTCAACGACCAGGTATAGATGTCTTTCCCATCCTGATTAGTTTTTACAACTTCTTTTGATAAATTGTATTCTTTATAGCGGAATGAATAACCTGTTGGCACTTTAACCACAAACAACGAGTTCTCGTAGGAAGTATTTTCACTGCCATGATCCCAGGAAGGTAATTCAAAAGTTTGTTTCATGTCAATCTGATAGGAATATTCAACCGTCAATGGATAGGTTAAATACTTTGGGTCTATACTTTTGGTCCTGTTATCTTCGTACATGGAATATCCGCTGATGCTGCTGCGGTCAACCACATCATCAGCCCCAAAACTCCTGATCTGTTTACCTTGTTCATCATACACTTTCCCTTTCAGGCTTGTTATTTTACGCATTGAATCGTACGATCCCTTAAAGTAGCAATTTCCTTCCCCGTTTTTATTGAGAATGGTACGTACTTCAGTAACAGTAACAACAGCCAATTTCTCCGATTTAATCTCTATCTCCTGCTGATACAGGCGCATGACCGTGTGAGCATTTTCTTTTAACGCTGCCGGTATTTCGCTGACAGGATATTTCAATTCTTTTGCTGATAAACCGGTTATGGCAAGCAGGAGTACAACACTTAAACTTATTTTTTTATTCATGGGTTAGTCTTTCTTGATAATCAACATTTCGGATTGCTTCTTCACCAGTTCGTCAAAGAACGTTCTTAAATCCTGATATTCAGATTGTGAGAAGACTGGTTTGTTAATGTTGAATTTAAATAAAACCTGAATCTTATTCTCCGAAAATGAAGATGCCATTTGAAAGCTTGCCGTGTTTTCAGGAAGTGACATTTTAATGTTTTTCGGTAATTGATCGATCGAATAGCCTGCCGGTAATTCCAGTGAAAAGATCTGTGTTTTATCAATGGGTGTTGTAAAATCAACCGGATATACCCTTTGTTCAGCTTTAAAAGGGTTTTCGGTGTATTTATCAAACAATAGAGGATTGATGAATAACTGATTGTTCGTTTTTGTGACCCTGTTTTTCAAGGTTATTGTAAAGTCTTCCTTTATTGGAAGTTGAAGACTGTCAATGCCGCTAATCTTATAGTTATCAATGGACAACCCGTGATACTTGCTTTCAATAGATTTCAGATAGGCATCTTCACTATTAAATGATTTGTAATGATTACGTTCTTTCAACGCTCCGTAATCTATCATTGATTTTTCCCAATCGCCTTTCATCGAGCCATCAGGGCTTAGTTTTAAATTCAGTAAACTGACTGACTTGTTCTTTTTTAGTGGGGTTAAATCTACCCAGTCTTCGCCTTCCTTTTTTATCACCAGACCTTGGCCATTAAGGGCACGTTCAGGCAACAGGCCAAGTGTCAGGTTATCTTCCGAGCCATCCAGCAGGTACGTTTTTTCTCCTATTACAGCATAAGCCACCACATAATTCAACTTGTCAAGGCTCGCGGACCAGGGAAACAATATGCCATTAGCACGTGTGTTCAATACCAAAGGATTGGCATCTATACCCAGTTTCCGAAGCAATATCACCAGGTTTAAATTTATATCTGCTTCGCTTCCAATTTTTTTATTAAAAGCAGATGATAAGCCAGTTTTCGAAATATAGATAGACTCTTCTTTGTTCCATTTTATCTTTTTAATGGCATTATAGGCTTTTTCCAAGCATTCTTCAGGAGTCGTTGAAGATGATTTTATCTCTTTTTCCAATCCATTCAGGAAGAAAGTGAAGTTTGTTAATGCAGCCCCAAAATCCTCATCTTCCCTCAGTATTTTAGCAACTGCCGGCCATGAGGTTGCGTAATCTTTGTAAAAAGATCCCGGGACATGAATGCTCGAAATCTCGATACTAAACCCGGTCAGGTAATTCTCATAATTGTTGATGTACGGCTCCGACTTGAATGCAGGAACATCTTTGGCAACCCAACGGTCGTTTGTAGCTTCCGACAGGGGAATATACCCGGTTGCATTCTTTCGGAATGAAAAATACATGCTTTCTTCGAGGATCAACTCACTCCACCGAACGGGAATATCTTTTTGAAAGCTCCAGTAAGAAGGCAACCCTTGAAAATAAAACTCTATATCAAGCACCGAACCCACCTTTACATTCGGCATTGCCACCCTGGCCCGGTAAACATTTTTAGTGACACGCTCAACGAAAATTCCATCTTTATTGAGTTTAGTTATAACCGGTACGCCGTTTTCCAGGTTTACTGTTTGCCCTTTTACTGTTGCTCTCTCAGATGCCGGAATAGAGAAATTCCCCTGTCCTTTTCCTTCTTCCTTTAATATTTTTATTCGTATCTGGTGGACAAACTGCAACTGGCTTGAATCAAAATAACCGTAATTGCATAAAATGACTGCCGATGCAGTTGAATCCTTGGGGTAAACTTTCATCTCAAGGTCTGCCTTGTCGACTTTACCATACTTCATAGGTGCTTTTTGTGCACTAATTGAACAAGCGAAAACAAGCATACAGATGGGAAAAAATAATTTCCTGTTGAAATATGTATATTTCATAAATTGTTTATTTTGTGACATTTATAGTATTGATTTAAATTGGAATTATTCGAAATTAAATGAATAAACAATTGATATAAAGTATATTGAGCGATAAGTACGTTTTTGTGAAGATTGTGTGAAATAAAATAATACTGTGCAAATATAATAATTTATGTATTAATTAAATTCTATTTTATTAAATTATTTTCAAAATAATGAAAGTAATTTAATAATTGAGCTGTTTACTTAATTCTTAACGGGGAGCTAAAAATAAAAATAGGAGATTGTTTTTTTCTACAACGTAGAACACGAAAAATGACAGATTATTTCCATTGCAATAAGTAACCCTGGATGCCGGAAGTCATCCAGAAATGTAAGGAAGCGTGAATCCCCCTTCCCTTGTATGAAAAAATGCGATTATCCATCGTTCCTCTTCATTCGATATTCAACCTCTTTTTTCAACAAAACCGACTTCTTGTATTCGCTTCAGTTATGCCATAAATGACCAGGAAACGGAAGTAAATTTATATGTTTTTTTATCATGGCCTGACTATCTTCTTACCCCCTTATTATCAATGCATTTCAGTCCTATTTCATTCATAGATAAAATAGAGATAAAATAGAGATAAAATAGTGATGAAATAGACATAAAATAGAGATGAAATAGACATTAATAAGGACTATTTTATCTCTGTTATATCAATGCATTTATATTGCCTTAGTACTTTTTTTAATTAGAGCACGATACGAATGAAATACACGGCAATGAGAGTAGGAAAGCATGAACGGATTAAAGTGAGCAGGGTGCAAAAATTCAATCCCGATTCGTTCGTTATTATCAGGATTCAAATGGCAGGTACGTTCCAATTCATTATGCGGGTTAAACGAATAAACGGGGCACTATCAACCTAAAAAAGCCCCGACCTGAATAAACAGGTAGGGGCTATAAATGGGGTTAATTAATTTATTCTAGTAATGTCTTTTCAGCTTTATGTACCTGCTCAAAAGTAAACTGGGCCAGGATTCCATCTTTATAAGCACAGATCTCGTCATTGCAAAGGTTGCCAATGCTGCCTTCATGGGTATGGTTTACGGTCTTAACCGGTTTAAAGTTTCCGGCTTCAATTTCCAGCCCTACTTGTTTGTAGGCATCCCTGAACGGCACCCCTGATAAGGTAAGACGATTTACTTCTTCCACGCTGAATAGGAAATCATACCGGGGATCTTTCAGTATATCCCTGTTGATTTCCACCTGGGCCATCATCAGGGATGTCATTTCAAGGCAGTCGGTCAGTTCGGCAAAAACAGGGATGAAAACCTCCTTGATAATCTGTAAGTCACGGAAGTAACCGGAAGGCAGATTATTGGTAATCATCATGATCTGTTGTGGCAGAGATTGTATTTTATTGCATTTGGCACGGGTAAGTTCAAAGACATCCGGATTCTTTTTATGAGGCATAATGCTCGAACCGGTGGTGAATTCGTCAGGCAGACGAATGAAACCGAAATTCTGAGAGGTAAACATACATGCATCAAAAGCCAGCTTAGCAACCGTAGCCGCCACACTTGCCAGGGCATTTGCAACTGTGCGTTCCATTTTACCACGACCCATCTGGGCATACACTACATTATAATTCATGGAGTCGAATCCTAACAAGTCGGTAGTCATCTGGCGGTTGAGCGGGAATGAAGAACCATAGCCGGCAGCAGAACCAAGCGGGTTACGGTTTGTAATCTTCCAGGCTGACAGAAGTAATTGGAGGTCATCGGCCAGGCTTTCGGCATAAGCACCAAACCAGAGTCCAAAAGAGGAGGGCATGGCCACTTGTAAATGGGTATAGCCGGGGAGTAAAACATCCTTATAACGATTGCTCTGGGCTATCAGAACATCAAACAATCCGGTAACGGCTGATACAGTCTTTTCAATTTCGGCACGGGTGAACAGTTTTAAATCCAGTAATACCTGGTCGTTGCGAGATCGTCCGCTGTGTATTTTCTTGCCCATGTCGCCTAATTTGCCTGTTAGCAACATTTCCACTTGAGAATGAACATCTTCTACTCCTTTTTCTATTGTGAACTGACCCTCATTGGCTAGCTGA
>Ga0302162_10000535_pt1 | contig 10467 bp, 15 predicted proteins | sample I_Fen_E2_2_FD_193501 | JGI IMG/M metagenome (GOLD analysis project Ga0302162, IMG submission 193501) | Peat permafrost microbial communities from Stordalen Mire near Abisko, Sweden - I_Fen_E2_2 | ecosystem: Environmental > Terrestrial > Soil > Wetlands > Permafrost | place: Sweden: Abisko...
TTACTCTGTGAGTACTCATCTGACGTAAGGAAGAGGAGTTTCATATATTGTGGGAGTGTTACGGATCTAGCTATCGGATAAAGTTATTAATTAAAAAGGATGATTTATAAATGAATAATGAATTTTTAGAAGCAAGAATAAACTTATTATCACAATTTGATAAAAACGGGAATGTTGTTTTATCTACATCACATAATGATTTTGTTACCTCAAGGACTGTTACAGTAATTCCTTTTAATAACGCGCTTTATTTTACTTCTATTAAGCGTCCAGGAGCAGTAAAGATGGAACAAATTGAAAAAAATTCTAATGTCGCAATATGCTTAAACTCTATACAAATCACTGGAGTTGCTTCAATTTTAGGATTAGTATCTAATGATGAAAATGCTGAAGTTATGGAAATATATAAGGAAAGGTTACCAGAATCATATGAACGATTTGCAGTAGTACCTAGTTGTATGCTTATAAAAATAGATTTGAGAGCATCTAAGAGTTGGAAAGTTGTTAATAAGAATATAGAAACAACAACTATTGATTTTGTTAATGAAACTATAACAAATAATATTATATAAACTTCAATTGTAAAGACTTAATTATTTTATATAAAAATTAAAAGGGATTTTATCATTTTAAGTATTATATATCACATTTAATGAATAATAAATGAATGGTAAAAATAATATACTAAAGGTTTTATCACTTACTACTGATACGAAGAACCATACCATAAGTAAATGCAAACTTTACTAAAATTGTATAAGTAATCGATAGGGAATAACTTACTATATCTCCAAGAAAGGATTTGTATCACAGGTGAATATATGGAAAAGATTATGAATGAACAATTAATTTATGAAATACTTTCCGTTGTGGAAGAAATCCCTGAAGGGAAAGTGGCTACATATGGACAAATTGCAAGCCTTATTGGCAGAGGCAAAAATGCACGGCTTGTCGGGAAGGTTCTTAGCCAGGCAGAATTTTATGGGAGATATCCATGTCATCGTGTGGTAAATCATGCTGGAAGGTTGGCACCGGGGTGGCAGGAACAACGATTCCTGCTATTAGAAGAAGGTGTATCCTTTAAAGATGAGAATCATGTTGATATGAAGGAAAATCAGTGGGACTGTTAGGATGGAGATGATCTGTCGTTGGAAAATCTGGCCCAAAGTGCAAGCGTCAGTGATTCTTTTACTATTAAAACTTAAACCAATGATATTATAAATACCATTGGTTTAAGTTTTAATTTTTTTTGAGTTAAGGATGTGTATTAAATATAGATAAACAATCTACTTTTTAGAATAGGTAGCTCTTTTATATCAAGGAGATTCCAGTAATATGATTTGAAAGTCGCTCATGAACCATTTCTGCCATCTTTTCATCACTTTCTGTCATGCCATTTTTGCACCATGATATCAATACATTAAAAAAACCCCCAGCAATGAAATCAATATTATATTTTTCAAATTCAGGAGAGCATTCTATGGTGCATGTTATAGCAGTGGATAATATATTAAGAAATTCAACAGATCGTTCAAGTATTAAATGGGTTAATTTAGATCGAAGTAGGTTCTCAATAAATTTTTGTTGTTGTCTAAAATAGTAAAAATATAATCGTGTCATTTCATAATTACTGATTTCTTTATTATTTAAAAGGGTTGAGTACTCTTTAAACATGTCATCCAGATGATCAATAATGATATCCTCCATTATGCTGTAATTACGATAAAAAGCCATTCGTGATACACCAGCTTTTTGTGATACTTCGGTAATAGAAATAGTCTTAAAGTCCTTTTTCTCCATTAAAGTCATAAGAGCACCAAAAATACTCTCTTTTGTAATCTTGTTTTGTTCAGTGTTATATTTATTAGACATAAACAATTTTCCTCCTTTTGTAACAGCTAGACTATATGCTCTTGAATTATTTACTTTATCAAATTATACTATATTCCATAAGGTGTTACAAGTGAAACGTCTGAAAGGAGAGTATTATGAAAATATTTTATTTTACAGCAACTGGCAACAATTTATATGTGGCAAAGAGAATCGGAGGAGAACTTTATTCTATTCCTAAGTTAATGAAATTGGAACAGTTTGAGTTTGAGGATGAAAAGATTGGTATTGTATTTCCAAGTTATTATGGAGGGGTTCCTAAAATTATTGAGGAGTTTCTAAATAAAGTTAAACTAAAAAGTAAATATGTTTTTGCCGTAGTATCTTTTGGATCTCTTTCAGGAGCAGTCATACCTGAGCTTTTAGAAATTGGGAAAAGGAATCAAATCCAGTTTTCATATATTAATGAAATACTTATGGTTGACAATTACCTTCCAGTGTTTGATATGGCTAAAGAGATGAAAAAAGAGCCAAAGAAAAATATAGAAGAAAGTCTTGCGCAAATAATTAATGATATCCAGGTTAAAAAAGTATATATCAAGAGACACGCTGCAGTTATAAGATTTATTGAAGCAATATTAAAAAAGGTTCATTCTAAGAATAAGGCTAATGTTGAATATGATAAGAATTTCTATGTAGAAGATACCTGTAATAGCTGCAAAGTTTGTGAGAAAGTTTGCCCCGTAAATAATATTAATGTAGATACTAAACCTGTTTATAAAGGAAATTGTGAGCAGTGTTTAGCCTGTATTAATCATTGTCCACAGAATGCTATACGACTTAAGCAGGAAAAAAGTAAAACTAGATTTATTAATCAAAATGTTAAATTGAAAGAAATAATAGAGGCAAATAATTGATACATTTTAGGAGATAAAGGAATGTTTAATTATAAGCAGTATTATATTCACGTATGGGAACCTCGGCAGAAATGTCGAGGTTTTCAGCTATGATGCTATTATAATCAATAAATTTAAGGAAATAAGTATGTACTATGGGCTCTTACTATAAAATGTACTATTTATTTAGAAGAGAACATTTTAATATTAGGCATTATATAAGGTAATATATTATACGAAAGTTCTTTGGCTGAAATACGTTTATCTTGATTATACCAGTAGCTAGTAGCACCATATATTGAAGCACTGATCATTATGGATAATAAATTTAAATTTTCTTGTTCAATTATATCAAAGTTAGCAGTGTTAGTTAGCATTAGAGCCATAAGTTCTTGAAGTTTATGTTGTATCTTATTATCCATAAAAGAAGAAACTGACTTATAAATTTTATTACAGTGAGTGTTTATATCCTCATGATAATTACATAAAGCGACTATTACAGCCTTAAGTGTATCTTCATTTAACTGCACATCAGATTGAAATTTACTAGATATATCTGATGTGAAGGCTTCTGAAAGTAATTGATCTAGAAGCGTATATTTATCATCAAAATGAGCATAAAAGGTTGATCTATTAACATTAGCTCTTTCTACGATATCTTTAACTGTTATTGCCTCAAAACTTTTTTCGCTTGCTAATGAAAGAAAGGCTTCTTGTATCAAAATGCGGGTCCTAGCTGCTCTTGGATCTATTTTTTTAGTTTTAGGTGTCATTTATCATACCTCTTAATAAAACATTTTTCCATCATTTTTATTACTCTGTTAGGTTAACCAACATAACTGAGATTTTGTTGGTTGAACTGGTTTGCTATCTATAATATTATCATAACATGCAAGACCTACTTTAACAACACGTGTTGCAGAAATGGAGGTCGTTGCCATTTCAAATTATAAATATATATAAGGATATCCGCTTTTAATAATCTTAAAATTATGGAAAAGGAGTTAGAATAACATGAAATTTTTATTTGATAAAACTAATATAGGAAAGTTACAGTTAAAAAATAGATTTATTAGATCTGCAATTGGTGGCAGTTTGATTAAGGATGGTCATCCATCAGAGGAAATGATTATAGCATATGAAGATTTAGCCAAAGGTGGAGTTGGAACAATAATAACAGGCAATGCAAAGATAACTGACTATAAGATTCCGTTCTTTGATATGCTTAGTATACATGATGATTCGTTTATTCCTAAGTTAAAGAATCTTACAGATAAAGTGCATGATTTTGGAACCAACATCATACTTCAAATTGCATATTTTGGTTCATTAATTGGTTCAGAAGAAGGAGATATTTTAGGACCAAGTCCTATACCAAATCTATATTCCAACATTATACCAAAGGAAATGTCGAAGGAAGATATTAAATCTATGCAAAAGGCATTTGCGGCTGCAGCATTAAGAGGTAAAAAGGCTGGTTTTGATGGTATACAGCTTCATGCAGCTCATGGTTTTCTTTTGAGTCAGTTTTTAACTCCATATTATAATCGTAGAACAGATGAGTATGGTGGAACAATAGAAAATAGAATGAGAATGCTTATAGAAACTTGCTTGGAAGTAAGAAAAATGGTAGGCACAGAATATCCAATTCTTATAAAAATAAATAGTAGTGATGCTATTGAGCAAGGTATGACTTTTGAAGAATGCAAATATGTTTGTAAGAAGTTAGAGGAGATTGGCATTAGTGCTATAGAAATAAGCGGCAATACCCATGCTTTCAAACCAAACCAAGAATTTTACTTTAAGAATTATGCAGCAGAAATTGCAGCAGAGATTGATATTCCTATTATCTTAGTTGGAGGAAATAGAGAATACTCAGCTATGGAAACTATATTAAATGAGACTTCTATTGAGTATTTCTCATTTGCAAGACCATTTATAGCAGAAAGTGATTTTATTAGCCGTTGGGAAAGTGGAGATACAAGTAGAGTAAAGTGTATTTCTTGTAATGGCTGCAATACTCCTGAAAGTATGGGAAAATGCATTTTGAAAAAGTAAAACTATAATATAGATCAAGATATTTTGGATAAGATTCAGAAACAAACGCAAGCCATAAAAGGTAAGCATCTAGGATATATGGTGGAGAATTTTCGTTGACAAAGCTTATGATTATATATTTGCTAGGTCATCAGAACTATTGAATAATGATAAGTTAATCAAAAGTAACGAGGGAGAACCAAGTCTAGATGGGAATAGAGGCGGTTCTCTTTTATTAAATGGAATTTAAAGAGTTTTAGAATAATGAAGGGTGAACCGTACCACAAATGACGCAGACTATTTTTAGAATAAGCATTTAAGAACTTGAGGTTTAGTATAATTAAAATACAGTGAATATTATTGATAAAAGCTTAATGAAATTGGCACATTAAAAATGAAAAAAACACTATTGGATATAGTGTTTTTCATCTTTTTAAAGTATCCATACCGGTAAAAACAAACCCAATAATCTCAGAAATTAGAAGTTCTTGAGGGATTGGTCTCTTCTGAACTTCCCATTTGTAAATTACATTATAAATAGAAGTGCTCATCATTGTTGCAATTAATTGGGCTCGTATTTGTTCATTTTCAACTAATTCATTGTCTTTTATTATCAATGCATAGATCGTAGAATATAGCTCACCAGTTATTTTATCGCCTATTAAAGGTAAAATAGAGGCAAAACCGCACTTGCAGGTGCTTTTTACTAGTTCAAAGTACTCACACACGCAAAGAATGAGGATTCGTATAGTATTCTCATTTAGGCGCATCTCGCTCTGTAGCTTATGGGAAAAGATCTCAGAGAATTTCTCTACTATGACGGTGTCCAGTAGTGCATATTTATCTGTAAAATGTGCATAGAAGGTTGCACGGTTTATGGTGGCTGCGGTAGTAATATCCTTAACTGTAATGGATTCAAAGCCTTTTTTAGTAACCACTGAAATAAAAGCATTGATAATAAGATCACGGGTTCTTTTTACTCTAGGATTATTTATATTTACTGACATATTATTACCTCGTTTAAAAGAATTTTAGTTAAACTCATATTGCAGATTTAGTGTTATGCAAGCAACACTTTATCAAATTTGTTGGTTGAAAAATATATAAGCTAATTTTATAATCATTATAAGCAACACGAGTTGTTTTTGCAATATGTGTTGCTATAATAATTGTTTGAAATAAATATTTATTACTAGGAGGTAAATATGTCAACTATAAATCCGAATTGTAAATGTATAAATAAAAACTGTAAAAATCACGGGAATTGTAAAGCTTGTCGAGAGGCTCACAAATCACAATCATATCTTAATGAAACATATTGTCAGGCTGGTGCAGTTAAATTCATAACTAAAGGATTAATATATAAGTTAAAGTTACATTCTTAGCATACAACCTAACAATTCAAATGCGGATTTAATATAAAATAAAAAGGGTGGGAGTGTTGAAATATGAATTTAGATAATCCGATTTTCAAGAAGCCAATTACAGAAGTTATTAAAGCAAGAACATCTATGAGGTCATATAATGGAGTGCCTTTGGACAAAACAATAGGCGATAGCATAATAGATGTCATAAATCAGGTTAAAGCACCTTTTGGCACAAATATACGAGTTAAGCTGATAAACTCTAAAGATTCAGATTTAAAGCTTGGAACCTATGGTATTATAAAAGGAACTTCTACCTTTATAGTCTCATCAGTTTCAAAATCAGATAATGCATTAGTTGATTTAGGATATTCATTGGAAAGAGCAGTATTGTATGCAACTGATTTAAATTTGGGTACATGTTGGTTAGGTGGTACCTTTAATAAAGGTCAATTTGCAGAGGTTATGGAGCTTAAAGATAATGAAATCCTTCCAATAATTATACCTGTAGGGTATCCTAGTGAAGCAAGAAGAGGCATGGATACTTTCGTTAGGTTTATGGCAGGTTCTAAAAATAGAAAAGCCTGGTCTAAACTATTTTTTGATGTAGATTTCAATACACCTTTAAAGGAGCTGGAAACCTTAGAGTATTTTATTCCCCTTCAAATGGTAAGGCTTGCACCTTCAGCAGCAAACAAGCAACCTTGGAGAATAATTAAAAATTCTAATTCATACGATTTCTATTTAGAACAAAGTAGAGACTCAAAAAGTGATAGTTATAATGATATGCACAAAATAGATATTGGCATAGCTATGTGTCATTTTGAGTTAACTTCAGCAGAATTAGGGTTAGAGGGACATTGGGAGAAACTACAACTTTCCTCTCAAGATAATAAAAAATATGTTATTTCTTGGGTTAGAAAATAGGGAAGGAAATTGGCTTGACTGAGTTCGAGTCCCTAAGTTTATCTAATTATATTATTGAAATTGAAACTATTAACGTTATAAAGTCTACGTTAAATACGTTATGGTAAACCGTATTATAAATAAATGAGGTTTTTATGCATTTCCACATACAGCTCACGTTGAGATAATGCAAGGATGTCTAAAAGCCTTGATTTTACAGCGTTTCTAAGAATATAGTAAAGTGGCAAGGTCGGTTATAAAATTGGCCTTGCCGCTTTTTTGTTGTATGTAAACATATCTACTGGTAGTATCAAGTTCAGTCATTCTTCCTTCACAAAAACCCCCGGGGGTTTTTATGAGCGAAGCGAATTTGCTACAGACTTTTCAAACTTATAATTTTAACAATTCATATAAAGATAAGATAAAGTAAGATAGCCCAAGTATTAAGCCTATAGAAGAATAACTCTGAATTTTAATATCATTTTTCCTAGATTTTATCAGTGGTATCAAACTAATTACTATAGTAGCAGTTGGGAAAATTATTATATAACGACCTAAGATAGTATGTAACAAACCACCTGCAATGAATAATGTTAAGCCTAGTAATGCTCCAACTAAAGAAATTCTATTATTTATTTTATTCAATTCCATTAAAGCACCTCCTATTACAATTATATCCATTAAAGCAAGATGTTCAACATTAATTTTATGAGATTTATTATGAGAGAACGAATGTAAGATTGACTAATCATTGTCTATAAATGTTTTCGTAGTTATAAAAAGTGCTGAGAATATTTTAAAAGTTATTAAAAGTTATAAAAAGTTGTCATCATTCTAAAAAAACTGAATAGATTGTTAATATAAGTAAGCATTTTTATAAGGAGAATTTTTATGAAAATAAGTCATTGTGTTGTTGAAATTAATAATGTATTAGTTGAGCTTGAGGATATATCGTTTGATGAATTGCAAAATCTCACTGATATTATGAGCACAAAAGCTAAAAGTATTGTTTTAAAAAATACTGAAATTAATGATGATGACAATGGGAATAATAGTACTGTAACTAATAATTCTGCTGTTAATAATGAGGATTTAAAAAGACTAAAAAGACTTAGAGATACGTCCACAACAAAGCAACATGAAGTTCTCAATTATTTTATGAATAACCCTGGAGAAGTATATGGAGATACATTAAAACAAGCTTTACCATTTCTTGATATCCAAGGAGCATTACCAGGAGTATTTAGTGCTAGTAGGCGTTTTATAAAACTAGGTGGAAAAAAAGAAGATTCACCCTTTGCTCAAATTAGATATGAGAGAGAACGTGGTTGCGGTGTATATAGAGGATTAACTAATGCTGAAATTGAATATCTCAAAACAGTTTAATCACATATATCATATTCCTGGTAGTACCTATTATGATAGAACTAAAAAGGTTAAACAGTGGTTTATGACAATAGAAGAAGATGAAGTGGCAGGTTATAAATCTGCCTTTATATCTGATAAAAAGATTGAGCACTAAAAGTTTTTTGCTCAACAATTAATAAAAAATGTACGATAAGTGATAAAGGCAGAAATCTTAAAAAGTCTTTTTTAATGTATCAAATTGCTTAAAAAATTCCATTATTTCTTGGAGTGGTTTTTGCTGTCCACTTAGAAACCATTTTCGCCAAACAGCATAAACACCTGCTGACATGAAAGTTGTCCAATATTCACCACTATCAGGAGCATAAAATTTGTTTATTTCTTCTATGAAAATCTGCTGAATAATTGGTTCATATCCACGATCAACAGATGAAAGTAAATCATCACTAAAGGTGCTGAAAAACTTTAATTGGATATCAAATTTATCAGAGAAGGGTGGATTCTGCTGAATCGTATAAAATACACCCGCAATCTTTGGCTGGTAATACTCATACAAAATCTGCTCAAGATCGTTAAAATTTCGGTAAAAAGCCATGCGGCTTACCCCTGCCCGTTTACAAACTTGTGAAACTGTCAATTCTGATAACTTTTCTGTTGCAAGCAACTGTAGCATAGCTGTTGTTATAAAATCCTTTGTATCTTTTTTTGTGGCTTGCGAGTGATTTGTTGCTGCCATTACAATACCTCCCTTATTGTCACATATGATCGTTTCTGTGTTGATTTCATCTTGATAATAGTATATGCTAATGGCACAGAGGTTACAAGTGAAACTTTAGTGAGGGGGAATCCATTATGGAAAAAGAATTAGTTTTAGTAACAGGCGGAAGCGGCTTCATTGCGGTACACATAATATTAAAGCTTTTGAAACGGGGATATCGAGTTCGTACAACACTTCGCACATTGTCACGTCAAGATGAGGTTAAGTCAATGCTTGCACAAGGTGGAGCAGATGATTTTGAAAATCTGGAGTTTATACAGACAGATTTGACAAGTGATATAAACTGGATGAAGGCTGCAACTGATGCGACTTACGTTATTCATGTGGCATCACCAACACCAGCCACACGTCCTGATGATGGTAATGAAATGGTGAAAATGGCGGTTGATGGTACATTGCGCGTGATGAAGGCAGCGAAAGCGGCAGGTGCTAAACGTGTAGTCCTAACTTCTGCTTCCGGGGCAGTGCTTTCAGGCCATAAGTCTCACCCAGAGATTTTCACAGAGGAAGATTGGACTGACTTGTCAGGCAATATTGATGCATACCAACGTTCAAAAACTATGGCAGAGCTTGCAGCTTGGGAATTTGCAAAGAAAGAGAATATGGAACTCTCTGCTGTTAATCCTGTGGCGGTAATGGGACCTGTTCTTGGACAGGATTTTTCTCACTCTAATCAGATTATTCGTGCGATGCTCAGCGGGAATATGCCATTCCTCTTAAATATTGGATTTGATTACGTTGATGTGAGAGATGTTGCAGAATTACATTTACTTGCAATGACATGTCCAGAAGCAGCGGGAGAGCGATTTATTGCTACTACGGGTGAAAATCTGACATATAAAGAGGAAGCGAAAATTTTGCAGAGATACTTAGGAAGTACAGCAAAAAAAGTATCTACTAAGGCACTGCCGGATTTTATAATTAAATTTATGGCGATTTTTAAAAAGGATTTGCGCATGCCAGCAACGTTTTTAGGACAAAACACAGCTTGCAGCAATGCAAAAGCTAAAAAGTTACTTGGCTGGCAGCCAAGATCAGCAGAAGAAGCAATCGTGGCAACTGCAAAAAGTATGATTGAACTTGGATTAATTGATAAATAGACATTAAAATTAGATTAGTTTTCTCTAAACAACAGGCAATCATTAAGTTTTTGAGTTGTCTTCCCTTAAGCAAAAATCGCACTTGGAAGCGATACGGGGAACCGTATCATAAATAAATGAGGCTTTTGTGCATTTCCACATACAGCTCACGTTGAGAGTGTTGTCTTGATGTAATGCAAGGATGTCTAAAA
>Ga0302162_10000536_pt1 | contig 10446 bp, 3 predicted proteins | sample I_Fen_E2_2_FD_193501 | JGI IMG/M metagenome (GOLD analysis project Ga0302162, IMG submission 193501) | Peat permafrost microbial communities from Stordalen Mire near Abisko, Sweden - I_Fen_E2_2 | ecosystem: Environmental > Terrestrial > Soil > Wetlands > Permafrost | place: Sweden: Abisko...
CTGATAAGTCAGCCGTTTTAAAGTTAACTGCTGGTCAGCAGGAAGCACTTTAGATATATAAGGTAATCCTCCCCAAAGACTAATCAATTGGAAATGAAACCAACCTCTGAAGAAATATAATTGGCCTGCTATCAGATTTTTCTCTTCCTGAGTAGCATTTGTCATCTTTGCCAGATTCTGAAGGCCAAGGTTCGCTTTTCTGATCCCATACCAGCTTCCAGTCCATAATGCTTTTGAAGTTTTGTAGTTGGTTGTACTAAAACCACTTGGGATATTATTAGCAGTATTTGACGCATCCAGATACGAACCTCCGCCATTTCCAAACTCTTTCTGCCACATCCAGAAGTTGCCATTGTCAACCGACCAGATCCATGCTCCCTGGTTTGCAGCATTGGCACCCCACATTTCTTCTTCTCCATTATTAAAGAAATTATTGTCATCCCGATTACAAAAACTAGGTATACAATTATATAATTCTTCCGTAAAACCCTGGAAATTCTTGAAATTTTTATAGGCATCTTCCGCATTAACAGTCGTTGCTGGTGCTTTATCTAAATAATCCGAACAAGAAGTAATCCCTGACAGCATAGAGAAGAGGCCGCAATAGAGTATTAATTTTATATGTTTTTTCATTTTTCTAAATATTTTACAATGTTAACTTGAGGCCTAAATTATAACGTCTAACGGTTGGATATGAATTTCCATTTATTGCACTTACTTCTCTGTCATCAGGAGTATGAGTCCATAGGAAAAGGTCATTCCCATTTGAAAATATTCTCAATGATTGAAGTCCTATGCTTCTAACCCACTTTGAAGTAAACGTATAGGCAATTTCGGCATTCTTTAACCGGACATAAGAACCATCATACATATAGCGGGTTCCTTCACTTGCACCATTCAGCGAATTACTTACTTTAGGCATGGGAGAATCTGCAGTCATATTATTTTTAGACCAGTAAGTACCTTCAGTATACACATTGTTAAAGAATGGCAGTGAACCGTTACTAAAACTTTGAACCTGAATATATCGGGAAACATTATTTACCCCGTAAAACTGTACAAAAGCACTAAATCCTTTCCAGTCAACACCAACAGTAGTGTTATATGTATTCTGGGGATTGGTAGGATAACCATAACGAACTCTATCCTTAGTTCCATCGATGACACCATCACAGTCAAAATCGACTATCCTGTAGTTACCGGGAATTTTAGTGTCAGCGCTTGAAAATGCAGTACTTCCATATAATTCATCCCAGGAATTGTAAAAACCTTTACTGATAGTTGATTTGGATTGATTATTTGGATATCCGGCTGCCTTCAAATATTCAGGATAAAGAGCAGGGTCATCTTTGTTTACTACTATATCAACAGCATGAGTCATACTTGCATTAGCCCATAAATGAACATTCTTACCAATTTTCTGACTATATTTAAGCTCCAGTTCATACCCGTTTACTTTCACGATGCCCACATTGACTGTTGGAGGGGTAAATCCAAAATAGGAAGGTACTGCCCTGGAAGCTCCGGGTAAACTAATATTGGTACGGTAATCATTAAAGAAGTCGACACTTCCGGAGAATAAATTTTTAAAGATAGAGAAGTCTGCACCTATATTCTTTTTGGTTACTTTCTCCCAGGATATATTCGGATTCCCTATCTGAGTTTGGTTGTTCCAGGTATAAGTACTATAATCGCTGTTTCCTTCAGTTATAATGCTCATTTGAGCTTGGGTGGTACTGTTATTCATTTGATCCATATATAACCATCGTCCATTCATGGTGTCGTCTCCAATTTGTCCATAAGAAACCCTTAGTTTTAATAAATCTAAGAACTTGAGACCTTTCATGAAATTTTCTTCACTAATCATATAGCCTAAAGCTCCGGATGAAAAGAATGCAAAACGATTTGCCGGGGCGAATTTCTCAGAACCATTATAAGCGCCATTATATTCTGCAAAATATTTATCTTTATAAGCATAAGTTGTACGGAATACCAAATCCTGGCGGTATGATGGAATATTAGCGCCTGAAGCTTGTACCTGACGCGCAAAATTACCCATTGCAGTCACATTGTGATTTCCAAAACGACCCTCATAGAATAACTGAGCCTGGTAATTTAAATTCCGGTAAGTTTGATTATTATCCATTCCGCCGCCTTTGGTAACCCAGTTGTTCTGCATGTAATAATCAAAATTGGTAAGTCCATCAGCTGAATTTGAATATGAAATAATCCCGGTATACGGATTAATATATTCTTGTCTTGACACATATGTTGTGCTCATGTCTATTCCTCTTAAAGTCTCCACAAAGGTATTATCCAAAGAAACAGTTGCTTTTGCAGAAAGCCCTTTGAGTAACATACCTAAATCCTGATTTAAAGTAAAGTCAGAAGCAACACGTGTAGTAGTGGTGTAACCATCTCCACCAATCGATAAACTCATGGCTGAATTTGCTGCATCAGTTCCGTTACCCGGATAGTATCCCCAGGCTCCATCTGAATATTTTGGATAGTAAATATCAGGAGGCGTTTTATAGGCACCAGCCCATAAATAATTCTCAGTGATTACATTAAAAGGTGCCCTCTTTTTACCGTATGAACCGGAAAGATTAATCAAAAATTTGGTTGTTTTTGTCAATTGAAAATCCAGATTAGCTCTTGAATTTACTCTGTTATAATCATATCCTGACTGATATCCTTTATCATTAGGGATTAATTTTACAACGTCGCCTTCGTTCACAAAATCCACAGCAGTAAAATACTTCACAAATTTTGTACCTCCTGAAATGTTTACATTTGCATTGTATGACATTGCATAATCCTTGAACTCTAATTTCTGCCAGTCAATATTTGGATATCGTTCTTTTTGAGCTTGGGTCGTTTGATTACGATACATATTGATAAATGGCTGGGAGTTCATATAAACCCAACTGCCTGGTTGCTGGTTTAATTCGTATTCAATAGCTCTGTTTTTCACCTGAAGGGCATCATAAGAATCCATTTTGCCGGGAAGTACAGATGGAGCCTTCATTGTTGAACTAAATCCAACTTCAATTTTTGCTTTGCCTTCCACACCTCTTTTTGTAGTTATAAGGATAACTCCATTTGCTCCTCTGACTCCATATACTGCCGTAGCCGATGCATCCTTCAGTACTGAAACCGACTCTACTGAAGTAATATCAACGCTATTTATTGCGCGTTCAATTCCATCAACGAGAATAAGTGGACTGCTATTATTCCACGAACTTATTCCACGAATAATAATCTGAGGATCTTCCTCACCTGGTTTACCTGTAGATGTCATGGTTGTTATACCCGGAAGATTTCCGGTAAGTGCTGCTGCTAGACTGGAAACACCACCTGTACGTTCAAGTACTTTACCTGAAGTCTGGGCAATAGATCCGACAATACTTGCTTTCTTTTGTTTACCATAGCCGACAACTACTACTTCATCCATATTAAGGCTATTATCGCTCAGTTTAACTTTAATGAATCGATTATCGGAGATATTTACTTCCTGTGTTTTATATCCTATATAAGATATCACGAGGATTTTTTTACCCTCTGGAACATTTAATGAAAATTGACCATTTGTGTCAGTTATGACACCACTGTTTTTAACGTCTTTAATTATAACTGTCGCCCCAATTAAAGGTTGATTTGTATCATCGACTACCAACCCTTTGATCATACTTTTATTTTGAGCTACTAAAGATGAGCTCAATAAAAGCAATGAAAGGAGCAACATACTTGTGAGTTTCAATTTATTTTTTGCCGGGATTAAATATTCGAGCAATAAAATTTTGTGTATGTTTTCCATTTATATTTTTGATTAACTAATTATATTGAAATGAAATTATTTTTTTTCAATCAGCAATTAATTTTATTATTGCTGATTATTCCATAACCAATATGATGTCATCAACTGTCATCCATTTTTCTTTCCATAACATAAATATTTTTAAGGTTAATATAATTCATGCAATACTAAGCTTGTCTGGCACTGAGCAATAGTTGTCGAGTGACTTAAACTTTTTGCTATTTGTTTTCCAAAAGGAAAAAGTACTGTCTGTAACAAATATTTTATACTCCTTATCATTATAAGGTGAATTCAAAGGAATATGAAAAAAATGTATAATTTTTGTTACCTGATTGCAAATTTAGTCTGCTTTTGTATTCTAAATTTTCAATAATAGATATTTTATTTCTAATAAAAGATATATATGTGAATATTCTCAAAATGAATGTTAAGTAATGATTTGGGTAGTTGCTTAACGTATTTACAGCAATAAAAACATCTCAAATTAGTATAGTCTTTTTAGGTATATTAAATAGTTTATGATTCTTTGAAATTCACAATTCAACTGATTCACTTTCAATCAAGCACTAATTATCTTATTAGATTTGTAAAAACAAAGTCTTTTAATGCAAACAAGTTGTCGCCTTCTTGACCTATGAATCTAAGGTAAACATCATGCCTTCCGGTAGTATGCGTAGTTTTGGCAATAAAAGTCTTAATGTTCGATAAACTACCTGTATTTTCAATCTGGCAAGTAGCAATTTTCTTTCCCTTTCCTATTGAGTCCAACCATATTTCCACTTGTCCACCTTTTGTCGAAGAAGCAGAAATGCAAATCTTATCAGATATTTTTTCATAATCTTTATTCCCAAATTCTACCCCTGCATACAATGCCCAATCATTGTTATGTATTTCGTCCAGCAAAGTAATCCCATTAGGCAATACAGTTCTTATGCTTCCATATTGATTTGCCGGGCATTCAGCAAGTATAGGCGAATAAGCATCACGATAAATATAGAGATCAAAATCTGCATAATTTACCCCCTGAACGTACAATCCCTGCCTGTTTCCACACCATCCATTATAATTACGGCTGAACTTGTCAAGTGCTTCAACGTTTATTTTAGTGCCAACAGGCATCCATTTCTCTGAATCGACACTATAGAATCCGGTTAATTCATGATTGTTTCTTTCTAATTTCAGCCACACAAGATTACCTGTGTTATTTTTAACTACGTATTGTACCTGGTCAAAACTAAAACAAATTACTTTTTCTCCCTGGTTATTTGAACTACTGCATATTTTAGCAAACAAATTTTCCTGGCCATTCATAATTCTTATTCCTGCCTCATCTGAAACCGATTTCGAATTGAAATCAAGGCGTGTTATCAATGAATAGTTGTGCTCAGGATCTGTTTTTATAACAGTGTTTGCTTTGGTTGCATTTTTTGGGAATAACCTCAACCAGCCAGACCGGGCAGTGAGTGAAGAAAGAGAAGATGGTGTATATCCCAGGAATGACCATTCAGGATGAAGCTTATCAGTTGTAAAAAAATCAGATTTTGGTACCATCCAGGGAATATCACTCGAAGGTAATAATGGCGCATCTTTAACCATGTTCACGGGATAATCGGCAGATACATTATAGGTGGAATCATAGTTTACCTGATTTACCAGTCCCTGGCGTCCCTGTCCATACCATTCATTGTTGTTTGCTCTGGCCCAGACCGGATGCAAAAGCCAACTTGTTCCATCATTTAAATCCACGACTGATGAACTGTGGTTTGGGCCAAAAAAAACAGCTTTCGATTTATTCGGATCATTCTCATTAAACAAATCCACCGGAACTGTCCATGCCGATTTATCCGTTGTTAGTGTTTTACTTCGCATAACTTTTTGCCCACCCGATACATCCCGGGCAAATGAATAATAATAATACCCATTATGTTTCCACATAACCGGTCCTTCTGCCCAACTATATGGGTGTTCTTCTGTTCCCGGGTTCAACCAGTCCAGGTTGTATACTACGCCTGTTGCTTGTCCTGCTTTATCCAGTTCAACAATTCCATTATTCGACTGGCCATTTTTTACAATCATATACCATTTCCCATCGTCATCAATAAAAATTGAATTATCATAACCAAGGCCATATGATAGTTGTGAGGGATTGCTGACTTTTACCGGCATACTCCAGGGTCCTTCGGGTTTTTCAGCCTTTACATAATACATGGTATTGGCCCTGGAGAAAAAATCCCAGTACTTATTATTGTAGTATACTATCTGTCCACCCCAGCAACCACCACCTGCCGTATCGCCATATAATGACCATTCGGCTGAAACTGGCTGAGCAATTGCTTCCCAATGTATCAAGTCTGTTGAATGATATATAACCGGAGTAGGATTAAATGAAGATCCTGTTGTATAAAAATCTTCTCCTACCTTTGTAAGTGTACAATCAGAATGATCTCCGGGAATTACCGGATTCATAAATGTTTTAAGCGATGGAGATAGTACTGCTCCTGAAGTAGACTGAAATAAGCTGCTTAAGCCTATAAGAATAATTGTAATAGTAATTTTCATTGAGTAATTTTGTTTCACTGTGTTCAACTTGTTTTTTCTGTTTTCGCAACCTTAGTATACATCTCTAATCAACCAACTGTGAAATGTATAATTCAAATATTTATACGTATTTGATTTCACACCTACATATAAAGATTGGAGTGACTTCTCACCCCAATCTTTTCACAGCATTCAAAGCCAGTTGTTAACTAATCAACTTTCTATTTATCTTGAATGAACGTAATTTTAAAAAAGAACTTTTCTAATCAATTACAGGTTAAAAAAACTTGTGATCATGTTTCTATGACAAAAGTATAGTTGGATTTACTTTTATACTTCCGAATTGAGATATTTAATTTTTAATTTTAGACATACAAACACTCCGGTATGTAGTTTTGATATGGCACACCTGGTATTAACTGTTCACCGGTAAAGGTTGTGTACTAAACATATATTTTAATGAAATGGAAAAACTGAATGTCAGTAATTTTCTTACTTCTTATCTCTTTTCTAATATTTCTGCCGATGTGTTTGTTTGCCGGTTGGCAAATAGATTCAGAATCTCATCGTATTGTTCATTGTTTTTTTTTCTGTCAACCAACTACAGACTATTTATCGACTACTATTACTACCAATATTTTCTCCATCATCTTATCATCATCCTGTTTACTTTAAAATGAAAATAATACCATGATAAAACGGAGATGACATGGATATAATACGGTTCTTAATAATAACGTATTATATCCATGTCATCTCCGTTTTATCTCCGTTTTATCTTCGTTTTACCGTAAATAGGATGATGACGGGATGAAGAATAGAATCATACAGGACTTGAATAAACATCATTTAAGCTACGTGCTTTATAAATATTCCATGATCTAACTATGTATATTATAGCTTTCGTTTGGTATTCAATTATTCCCTGAAAAAAGATCGTAAACGGGGATTTTTATTCTTCTTAAGTTGAAATTAAAGTTCAATTGCAAATTTAGCGAAGTATAAAATTTGATTGGATAATTTATGTAGTTAATATATTCCATCATGTCCAAGTTAAAAATCAAAAATCAAATGGCTAAACAGATTTAACCTTTTAAAGTATTTCTGTTTAGCCATTCGATAATAAGTGTCAATAAAATACGTATTGCAATAGCCTAATATCCATTCATGATCCTGCTAATAAAACAATCATTTTAGTGTGTCAACCTATCTAACGCAATCATACATTTTGCTAATTGAGCAACGAGAAACAAAAGTTTAATAAACTTGTGACATCATTCAATGATTCGAAATTTATTTTGTGATCGATAAAATACGATTGGATTTTTTGTTTATTAGTAGGAAATGCCTTGAGTGCCTGTTTTTGCGAACTTATAATGATTAGTTTACCTTCACTCTTAATCCAGAACGACGTATGCGTTTTTGCTTTAAATCTTTCATTCGCTGACAGCTCTCCCGATTGGTGAGTCTCTCCACCATCTGTTGTTGACATTCTGCCGATAGATTTCACATTTGATACCTGAGAATAACCGCCAAAACCTGCCTGTTTACCATCTGGCAGTAATGTGGATATATACTGTATAAATACATTCCCGTTTCCAAGAGCTATCTTTTCAAAAAACTCGCACTTCTCATAATTAATAAATACCCGGTTAGCGATGACAACTGAATCGATTGTCTGAGTTAATCCTAAAGCTAAAACCTGATCGTTTTGCTTGAAAAGCATTTCCTTTGTTACGGTTTCATAATTCAATAATGATCCCACTACTGTATGATTCTTGAAATAAACATTTCCTTTTTGAAATTCAGGGAATAAATAGCCATTCGTAATTTCTTCAGACTTAACCGTAACCGACACTAGAAATACAAAAATACTGATTGTGATTAGTTTTTTTCTCATAATTCGTTTGATTTTTCTGGTTGCAATTATAGAGTATATAAAATTGATTCATGTTATAACAGATTGTTCTCACAATGCCCTGCGAAGAAACAGCACATACTGATTAAACGCAAAAATAGGATAAAGCACGTACAAATATTTCTATTTTTAGATATAAAATTTGAATTATTAAGTACTTCTACTCTACCTAAATAAAATACGAACCATCCTGAAAGCTATCTGGATGGTTCGTTTTTATATTGTAAAGTAGTAGAACATATAATGTAAATACTCCTTTCATTTTTTTATTGCAAATTTGAAAGTGTATACAACAAATTTGACAGATAAAAATAATTATATTTCATTCGGAGATTTTCCAAAATGTTTTTTAAAGACCGTACTAAAATATCCAATGGACGAAAAGCCACATTGTTCGCTTACCTCTGTAACGCTATAATTATGATCCTTCAATAGTTCCACGGCATAATCAAGCCGAACCATCTTGATAAAATCTGTAGGAGATTGATCAGTAAGCGACTTCACTTTTTTATAAAGCAACGATGTGCTGACATTCATTGCAGAGGCAAAATCATCTTTCCCAAATTCAGTATTTGCCATATTAACCCTGACGATTTCCAGCATTTTCTTCACAAACTCGTCATTGTGAACATTCGTCAGAATATGTTCATTCTTGTCGCCAGATCCTTTGATTAATTTCAACGCTTTCTCTTTGACGACCTTTCGATTCCGAATTATTGACTTTATTCGTTGCACAAGAAGTGTCATATCAAAAGGCTTGGTAAGATAATCGTCCGCTCCCAGGCCTAAACCGTGTAATTGCTCTGCTTTACCTGAAAGTGATGTAAGTAATATCAATGGGATATGGGAAGTTTCATAGGTTGACTTCAATAATTTACAAAGTTCAAAGCCATCCATTTTTGGCATCATAACATCTGAGATAACTAAATCTGGCATCTTTTTTTGAATAATATCCCAGGCTTCAACTCCATCCCTTGCTAACAATACTTCAAAATCAGCTTGAAGAGGATATTGCATGAAGTTCCTTAGATCATCATTGTCTTCAACTACCAGAATACACATAACCTGTTTTGGGAGTTTCTCTTGATGTAGCAGGGTTTGCAAATTAATTTCTTTCATTGCAAGAGGTAATGGTTCTTTTAATTCTTTAGGTTCAGCACTCTTTTCTGCAATCACTTCTTTAAAAGGAATTATTACCTTAAAAGTAGAACCGACATTTTCCTTGCTTACGTAGCTGATATCACCGTCGTGTAACTCTACATAATTTTTGACTAATAGAAGTCCGATACCTGATCCTACTATTTTAGAATTTATAGCATTCTCACCTCTGTAAAATTCACTGAATAGTTGATTTTGTGCTTTTGTGCTAATTCCTATTCCATTGTCTTTTATTTCCAGCGTCCAGTTATCAGGTTTACATTTCAAATATAACTGAACCTGACTCTCAGGATGTGAATATTTAATTGCATTAGAAATCAGATTATCAATCACTTTCACAATCATCAATTCATCGACTGCTGTTTGATAATATTCCTGATTTGAGGTAAAGTGTAATTTTACATTCTGATTTTTTGCAAAGGACTCGAACATTAACCGACGATGTTCAATCAATTCAACAATATCTAACATTACTAGGGTAAGCTGTTCTTTTTTTAAATCCACTTTCTGATAATCCATTAATTGAGTCACAGCTGTAGAAAGGCGCCTTGCCTGTTCTGTTGCCAGGGAAAGATAATACGTTCCGATATTGGATAAATTCATCTCTTTTTTCAATTCCTCAATAGGGGCCCGAATTAATGTTAGGGACGTCCTGATATCATGAGCTGTATTGGTAAAAACGCGTACTTTGTCTTCAGCATGTTGTTGATTGAGCCGTCCAATATAATAATTTAAAGACATGTAAAAGATACCTGCTATGAATACGAAAAATAAAAGTTCAAACCACCAGGATCTCCAAAAAGGAGGAATTATTGATACAGACAACGTTCGTTCTGAAATAACATGAGAAAGAGAACTGTCATATAACCTGATTTTTAATTTGTAATTCCCGTTTGGAATATTAGAATACTGGACAAAACGGTTTTCGGAAGGCATGCTCCAATAATTATCAATACCGTTTAATTTCCATGAGAATTTAGCCCCTAAGACATTTCCGATAGATAAAAGTTCTAGT
>Ga0302162_10000538_pt1 | contig 10392 bp, 12 predicted proteins | sample I_Fen_E2_2_FD_193501 | JGI IMG/M metagenome (GOLD analysis project Ga0302162, IMG submission 193501) | Peat permafrost microbial communities from Stordalen Mire near Abisko, Sweden - I_Fen_E2_2 | ecosystem: Environmental > Terrestrial > Soil > Wetlands > Permafrost | place: Sweden: Abisko...
AACCCTTGAAGGCTAGCTACCATTGTTCTTTCACTAGGTGTCATGGAATCTAAAGAAATTACATATAAAAACTTAGGGATTACTGAATTCTTTATATAACTGGAATTTATATTTAATGTGGAAGCAGTATGAAAATCTACTGAGCTGTTAGTAGCAGAAGCTTTCTTCCACTCACTCCACTTTATATTGAAGGAATCTCCATTTACTTTGCAGTAATCATAAAATTTATTTAGAAAGTCTATTCTTTCATTATTATAAAAAGACTTAATATTATTTTCATCAAAGTTTGCTAATGCTAATTGTCTTTTAATAATATCATCAGCTCCAACTTCCTTATAATTTTTTATCATATCGTACATAATCATAAAGGTACTAGTTCTTCCTATGCCTTCTTTACAATGGAAATGTAACCAAGAATTTTGTGGTTGAGATTTTATAGATTCTATAAAATAATCAACCATATCATTAGTAGGTATTCCCCCATCTCTAACAGTTATTCGATTATAAGATAGAGATTTAGATTTAACAAGCTCGTTTTCATCTTGAACTTTTGTTGGAACAATAGTCTCTTTAGGATTATTATAAAAAGTTATAGGCACATTCAATTTAATACTTTTTAATTTGTTGGCTTCATCTAATAAAACCTGTTCCCTAGTCAAACCTACATTAGCGTTATTTTTTGAATCAGCAAAGCTTACTGCAAATCCGTTGATAAACCCATGAGATTCCTGCCTTAAATCCACCACTGTTATAGGTAATGAGGTTCCTATAGCCTTTATCAAAAGAGGAAGGTTATATTCAGAAAATTGTTGACTCCCAGAAATATTTAATTTGTCTAAACCTTTAAGATTTAAATTTTTATTGTCTTTTATAACCGTTAAATCTGAAGTCTTACGAAAGTTTTTAGATAGAATATCGTTATAAGTTAACGAATCTAAAACAAGATTTACATTACTCGTATCAGAAGCTTCAGCTACAATACTTTTACTTACTGCAAAAGATGAAAAAATAGTTATTAGAAATGTTAATAAAATAGATACAGATATTTTTAATTTTTTATGCAATCATAATCCCTTCTTTCGTATAAAGTTAACATTAAATTTTATAAACATAGTATAAGATAGTAAAATCGTTTCTATACAAGTTATTTATGCTATACTTTGTGATTATTTTCCTTGATTGCATAGTAATATACAGCCTTCAATATATTGAAATATATTTACACTATAAGTCCCATTTTATTAATTCTCTATGAACAACATTGGCTAACATTACATTAATCTTAACTTTGAGACTTATAATGTCAATATAAAAAAAGTTGATGTCATTTATGGTACAGTTGACTCTCTGTTTTTCTAAGCTTTATTATTTTTCACCACTCTTATACTCAATTAGCTTTTCATTTATCAGTTTTGCGTGTTTTTCACCATTAATAGACATCATCCTATAAACCAAAGCCTTTACTATAATTATTGCCAAGATATAGACTATCATTAAATTAGTATTCATAATTTTGCCTGTACTAAAAAACCATAACCATAATATTACCATTATTTCTGAGAGTGAAAGACTAACAAAGAAAAATATAATTTGAACTTTTTCCCCTAGCTCATCTTTACTCACAAAAGCTAACTTTAAAAATGCATATGCTAAGGCGACTAATATAATTTGCCCTACTAATGAACTATTAATTATTTCGGTGGAATAAATCCCCGAAAATATTGCAACAATAGTTATTAAGCACCCACAAGCAACAAAAAGATTTTTTAAAAATTTTTTAAAATATTGATTAATTATCATAATACAACCTCCTTAAAACCCTAATTTTTTTTTGAATATAGGAACGTACTGTCTTGAGATAAATACCTTTTCGCCATTCTGTAGTAAAGCTTCAAATTTTCCATAGAAAATCGGACTTACTGATTCTATTTTTGAAATATTAAGAATTGTTGATTTTGAGGCTCTGAAAAAATCTCCATTTTCATATTCCGTTTCAATCTCGTAGAGTTTAAGTCTTGATTGGAAAACTTTTTCTTCGCAATAAATAAATACTTTATTGTCTACTGATTCGAAATAGAAAACATCTTTAGGATTGATAATGTGCATCTGTAACTCTGTAAATCCAATAAGCTTTTTTGAAGATGATTTAATAGAATAAATAAGCTGTAATAATGATTCATCTGGCTCATTGCATTTAATTATTATTTCAGGCTCACTTCCAACAGGGATATTTTCAATACTAATTTTCATCTTGCTCCCCCCTTCTCTATATTTATAGTATATGTTAGTAATTCCTTGGATTCAACAGGCTTAGAGTAAGCTGTAGATTTGGAGTGGTAAACTGCAATGTTATATAAGATAGGTTGCATGATATGGTTACCCATTTAAAACTATTTTTCAAAATATTACTTATTTAGCACCTAATTTCATTTATAAAAAAACTGTAGTTAATTTTTAACTACAGTTTTTTTATGCTAATCTTTGTGTTTTAAGCCATTATTTATATTTATCTAAAATACTATGAATAGAAATACAATATATGGATTCAATAATTTTTTAGTATTGGCTTTCTATAAATTTAATTCTATCATATAACTTAGTATTCACAGGTGTTGGAATTCCATATTTTTCGCCCATTTTAATAACCGTACCTGAGAATAATTCCACCTCACTGTAACGTTTTGCTTCCAAATCCTGACGCATTGATGGTTTTCCAATTGGACTTAAAGTACTTAATATCTTTAGCCAATAGTTCAAGTCATCTTCTGTTAAATTTATCCCATTTTTCTCTGACAGTACCATAACCTCTCTCATAGCTGAAATCATTGTATCTCTTGCCTGTCCATTTTTTTGAATCTCACCATAATTACTTTCATATACAGCTACTGTTTGATTTACGCCAACATTTAGCATAAATTTACCCCATAGCCTCTTATTCATATCGGTAACTGACTGATATGGCACTTCCATATTTTTAAAAAATTCTACTACCCTCTTTACCTTTGGAGATATAATACCAGGTTCCCCTTCTCCAAAACATAACATTCCCATATGTTCATAGGTTAGTTTGTTTCCTACCTTCACCGCATCCATTCCCTGTGCAACACAATATAAAATTTTATCCATACCATATGTCTCGCCAATAATAGCCTCACTTGTAATTCCATTTAAGGCAGATAAAATAATTGTTTGTTCTCCCACATGATTTTTCATAGCTTGGATAGCATCATTCAAATTATCATATTTAACTGTGAAAATAACAAGGTCTGCAGGTTCACAGAATTCTTCAGGTGTCATATAGTTAAATTCACAATTTTCTCCATTACAATACACGTGATTACTCTCATATTTATTGATTCTATCTCTATCAGCAATTATTCTTAAATCTGCCTTTGGCATTCTTTTAGATAAGTGATTTCCAAATAAAATTCCTAATGCACCTAATCCTATAATTGAAACTGTTTTTATCTCCATATCACTTCTACCTTTCTTTCTGCTATTAATCTAATTTTTTCATAAAAAAAATATCAACAAAAAGACTTCGAATAATTGAATCCCATCTTCAACTTCCCATTTTTCTTTCTCCCAAATCTTCATATTGTAAATATTAATATCATTTGATCTTCTATCCACTTTCCATTCTCTATTAATTTAATAGCTTCTGAAAATATAATTCGTTAATTTTGCTAATTTTCCTTCTTATTTTCAAGTTCACTAATTGCTAAACAAATTAGGCCAATAGATAATAAAGTTATAGCGCTTTTACTTTCAAGCGTCGTTATTAAACTTAACATAAGCGTAGAAACTCCCATTGCTAATCCAATAGACTTAAATATAAGTTTTTTTAAATCTTTATTCATTATTTTTCCTCCTCAAAAATTGATATGTTTATTTAATAATACATTTTTTTGTAAATTTTCTCCACTTAAATTAGTCGTTTTTATATCTTCTCTCTCTTTTCTATTTTAGAAATTATGTTCCCATTTTTCATTAAACTTAAATACTTTTGCTGGTCTAAAAGGATTACCCTCTATTGTTTCATCCGTTTCTACAATCATATTATCCATTTTTCTTCTAAAATTTAAAATTTTTCTTCCTATTATTGCTTCATACACATATTGAAGTACTTTTACAGTAAATAATCTTGGAAATAAATCTAGGGCAAGTGATTTATATTCCACTTTATCTCTTACTCTATCTATGGCATAATCAATTATTTTATATTTGTAAATAATTCTTTATAAATTGTTTTTTATAAATTTATTAATTAATTTATTATCACATTTTGTTGAAAAGTTTCATAAAATATTTATTAAGTGAGTAACAAATAAAGGAGCAAAATTTTATATGTGTAAATCACATGATGACTATATGAGTAAATCAGAAGATGTATATATGTACAAACCAAAAGACGATGATATGCATAATATGTGCAAAGCCAAAGAGCATGATATGTATAATATGTGCAAAGCCAAAGACGATGATATGTATAAATCAAAAGAATATGCGCGTGCATATATCTTACCTCAAAAATATGAAAATTTGTTTTCATGCCAAGAAGGATATTTAATGGGTACAATCTTTAAAGATCTCTATAGACCATATCATGTTCATGATCATAAACATGAACATGAATATGACCATGACTGCAAAAAAAATAAATGTGAGAGGTGATTTATTATGTGTCCGTGTAAGGATGGTTTAAAAAATATAATGATGTATCAATTTTGTGCTGTAGACCTTAACCTATACCTTGATAATTTTCCTGATGATAAAAATGCTAGTGAAGATTACAGTAAAGTATCTTGTAAATTAACTAGTTTAATTCATGACTATGAAAAAACTCATGGTCCATTAACAAACTTTGGTTCTTCTTTTATAGAAAATCCAAAAGCTTGGACAGATGAACCATGGCCTTGGGAAAATTATTAATAGGAGGAAGAAAAACTTATGTGGTATTATGTAAAAACATTAGAATATCCAATAAATTTAAAATGCAAAGATCTTAATATGGCAAAATATCTAATAACACAATACGGCGGTCCTGATGGTGAATTAGGTGCAGCACTTAGATATTTAGATCAACGTTATACAATGCCAACTGGAAAGTCTAAAGCTCTTTTAACAGATATAGGTACAGAAGAAATGGCTCATGTTGAAATGATTGCGACTATGGTACACCAACTTATGGAAAATGCTACAATTGATGAACTTAAGAAGGCAGGTCTTGGTGGACATTATGCTGACCACAGAAAAGCTCTGTTTTACACTGATGCTACCGGAAACCCTTGTCCTATAAAACAGCGACATTTTGGAAAGAATACATTTAACATTTCTAAGAGAACTTTCATACGTGCATATAATAAAGATTACATACAAAATGAATGCTTTAAAATTCTCTTCAAAAGTGTTTCTTTATATAAGACACATTCAAGAAAATCATAGATTTGTTGTCTATGTTACTAATGACATAAGAAATAGTATAAATGATTTAATTAAGAGAACTATAAACAAAAGTTCTGATGAGTCAATATTCAAGTAAAGTTAATACTGCAACAGTGATCTACAACAATAGGAGTATGTGGTATAACATGGATTTATAGATGCATATATATTGCATGATATATATAGGAGATTATATTTATGCTGAGAAAAGTTATGGCAACAATTTCAACATTACTTATCTGTGTTATAGTATTAATAGGTTGTGATAAAGCCGATCCAGTGCAAGAGGACTTACTTAATTATATCAACAAGGAAGTGCAAACTTTGGTTGAGTCGTTTAACGTATTGATCATCTTCAAATATTTGAACTTCTACTTTACCACCTTTTGGAGTGTATTTTTAAGAATTATATATTAGATTCACTATGACTTATCTTATCTTTATCTAGATATTTGATTTCTTTTCAATGTTTGACTATAATTTCCTTTAGAAATCATTTGTTTACCTCTAGCACTTTTTATTTACAATTTATCATAATTAAAGGCTGAAAGCTAGATAAAATCTGGCTTTCAGCCTTCGAAAATTCTATAATTTCCTCGTACATAAAAAAACACCTACCTTGCAGGTGGCTCCTCTAGTAACCGTAACAGAACTTACCAGAGCTGTTGTAAATTCTTTTGTTCTTAACTTTCAAACCACAAAATTGTAAAAATAACAATAAGTATTAAAGAGACTGCTATTGTTATTCCTTTATATATTCATGCCCGGTTCTATTATTAATAGTACCCTAGTTATAAATATAGTATTACTAGTCTAATAATTATTTTCAATTTGATGCATTACTAGATAGCATAGTTAACTTATCCTAATATAATAATTAATTACTAATTTCATTATATTAGTTAGATATATAAAATATTATTTTTTATTATAGGGTTTTAAGATTTAATCTCTATGAAAATTTTATTATTCTCGTATAAAGGCGCATAATATTATACTATCATGACTAAATAAAATTTATACTCCTTACCTTATTATGACCATACCTATAGCAAAAACTATATAAAATATAGCAACAAAGGATAGACGTTTTACTGATAAATGATTCTTTCTTAGTGTCATGTATAAATATAAAATAGCCACAAATGTTATACTTGCTGAAAGTGCTAAACTTTTATCAAAAATCCATGGTGTAAACATAATACCCAATGCACTTGGTACTGTAGCTTGAATCATCATAGAACCACTAATATTTGCAAGAGCTAAGTTTTCTTTTCCTTGTTTAACCCATATAACAGCATTAAGTATTTCAGGTAACTCTGTAGCTACTGGACTTAAAAATAAAGCAACAATATGGGCTGGAATACCAAGCGATATACTAAAGGTGTTTAAGTTATGTACAAATAATTGTGAACCAATAAATATTAATGTTAGTGAAAATAGAGTCTGAAACAAGATAATTGATTTTTTAGGATTTAGATTTTTAGGAGCAAACTTCAAAGGCTCCAGTTTTTCTTGTATTTCTTCAGTTTCTGCACTCATTTCAGTAAAAAAGTAGAATCCATAAGCTATGAAAAACAAAACTCCTAACCAAGGTTTAATTGTAAATGCAACAAACCCCAATCCAACTTTGAATATAAAAATAAATAAAAACCAAAGCTGGTCACGTCCTAGTTTTCTTCCATCAATATTAATGTGACTTCCAAGTTTTCGCTTGTTGCGAAAGATAATAATACTTATTCCTACAACAGCATAAGCAAGTGTGCTTAAAACAAGAGGTCCCCCAAGAGCTGCTCCAACTCCTATGTCCTTTTGACTTGAATTTGCTCCAAAAACTACTGCAATAAAAGTTACAACACTTTCCGGTAAAGCGGTACCAAAAGCTGCAAGAACAGTTCCTACAGCATTTTGTGAAATATTAAATGCCTTGCCTACCCATTCAATAGCATTTACGAATAATTCACAACTAAAATAAATTAAGAGTGCTGCAATAAGCATAATTAGAATTGTGATAATCATTTTTCATCCTCCTTCCATAATATGTAATATAAATAAAAAAGACCTTTGGCGTATTATAAAAATACGCCAAAGGTCTTTTTTCGCACTTTTGCGGATAATGCCAGGCTTTAGGCCAATATGTTGACATTATCTAATAAACTACTCCCCTTTGCCAATATAAAAGCAAATATATTGAATAACTATCCTAAAATATATCATAGTTATTATATAATGTCAATTATAGATAGAAACTTAACTTTATTATTTATCAATATACATTATTAATTGTTATAATAAAATCTTTTTTTGTGCCTTTTGTTTTATGCTCTAATGTCACTATCCTACTATTGTGGCTTAATTATCACATATTTTGTAAATACCGCATTTTTTAATTTCAAAAATTATGATTATTAATTTATTTTCTTTTGCATTTATAAACTCCTAATTTTAAGTTTTAGTATAAATAAATAGAGATATATGATTTAGTTCATATATCTATTGTTATCTAATTTATAAAATATTAAGCAGCTTTTTATTCTTAAATAAGATGAATAAACTCCAGCTAAAAATATCACATATAGTAAACAATTTAGTACTAGTTCCAAATTATAAGATCTAAAGCATTTATAGATACAAACAATTCCAGGGATAATAAAAAATATAGCTGATACAACTCGTCCAACTTTATCAAAAACAAAAGGATTATCTGAAGATTTATTATTCTTCATAAATTTTGATGTTATTACAAATTCAGAAAACTTGAAACATATAAAGCCTAAAAACCATAAGGGTAAAATCTTTATGGTTACTAGTGTTACATATGAAATAATTATATATAACAAATCAGCAGACACATCAAGCTTAGCTCCTATAATTGAAACTGAATTCGTTTTTCTTGCAATTCTACCATCTAATAAATCCGAAGCACAGATAGCCAAAAATAATATGATTAAATTCATACTTCTTTCTTGGCCATATATAAATTGTTCAACAATAGTGTAAACAAATAAAAATGACATTATCATCCTTGTTGTTGTAATTAAATTAGGCACAAATTTAATTGTAGATTTCATAAATTCCCTCCTACTATCTATCAATATATTTATTATATATATATACTTTGTTATACATTCTATTTATAAGTTTCACTTACCTTAGAACCTATTCTAACATTTATTTATGTGAATTTTATGTTGATAAGCTTTTTGTTTATACTTATTTTCATTGCTAAAAATATTTGATTTTCTATTTCAAATATTTTATTAGTAATAAATTATGACAAACAAAAACCACCTACATAAAGATGCATTTACATCTCAAATAAATGGTCTTAATCTTTTAACATAGTCTATTTATTCAATTTTAAATTTTTCTTCTTGCAATATCATATTTTTAGTGGTGTCATTTAAACCCATTGATGTATTAGCTACTTTAGTAGATAAATTAGTCATCTCACCAGTAGCTGCTGTTATCTCTTCAGAAGAAGCTGATATTTCTTCAGCTATGGCAGATACACTTTCTACCTTCATCAATATACTATCCTTCTCATTTTTCACTTCTACAACTTCTGTATTGGTTGTTTGTATTTGTGGCATGATGGCCTTGATAACTTCTATAATTTTTCCAAAAGAATTTATAGTTTCATTTATGATATTAACCTGGCTAGAAAGTTCTGAGCCCATATTATTAGTATCTTCAGAAATAGTATCAACATTTTGAGATATCTCAGTAACCAGTTTAGTTATATGTTCTGATGAAGTTTTAGTTTGTTCAGCTAGTTCTCTAACTTCATTTGCCACCACTGTAAATCCTCTACCTGCTTCACCAGCCCTTGCCGCCTCTATAGAAGCATTTAATGCTAACAAATTAGTTTGATCTGCAATTGAATTAATTATATTAGTTATACTATATACTTCTTTTATGTTGGTATTAAAAGTAGTTATTCTCGATGAAAGATTTTTAAATGCTTCACTTATGTCATTTACTGCTTCCATTAATAATCTCATATTATCACCACTCTCTGTGGCAAGATTATTCATCGTTAATGTATTTTTATCTACTTCATTGATGTTGCTTACAATTTGCTCTAATCTATCACTAAAAGTGTTAAGTATATATGTTATTTCCATCAAATCATTAGCTTGAGCATTAATACCACTAGCTACTTCTTGGATAGAGTTAGAGACAGTGCTTGATGAATAAGCCATTTCCTGAGATATATTTGATAGATCATTAGAACCTTTATCTACTTCTAAGGATGTATCTTTGGAAATTTTAAGCATACTTTTTATAGAATTTTGCATTGTATTCATAGAATTAGCCATCTGCCCTATTTCATCTTTGTGAATTAAATACTTTCCATCTATCGTATTAGTAAAATCTCCTGTAGACAATACATTTAAAAACTTAGAAGCATATTTTATTCTTCTAGATAATCTTTCAGCAATTATATAAACTATAAAAAGACTAACTATTAAAAATAATATTGAAGATATTGCTACAGATACTTTTAGAGAATTAAGTTCTGATAATAACTCACTTTTATCTAATATAACTGTAATTGACCAATTTTCCTTCTTCACTGGTGCAAATCCACCATAAGCCTCATTGCCATTAAATGTATATTTACTAAGTCCAGATTCTCCAGCAATCATCTTTTTTTGCATATCTGCAATTCCCTTAAGGCTTGGATCTTTCTCTGCTTCCTTTATTGAATTATACTGGTTTAGTGGCATACTTGAATCCATATAGGCAATGCTTACACTTTTACTATTAATCATATATGCACTTCCAGTTTTTCCAAAAGCAATCTTCTTAATCATATCGCTTAATTCTAAACCATCGCGTACAGAAACAAGTACTCCAACTATTGAACCATTATTTTTTACTGGTACTGAGTATGTCATAGTCATAGCAGTCTTTTGACTGTTTACTACAGGGTCATCAATA
>Ga0302162_10000539_pt1 | contig 10384 bp, 10 predicted proteins | sample I_Fen_E2_2_FD_193501 | JGI IMG/M metagenome (GOLD analysis project Ga0302162, IMG submission 193501) | Peat permafrost microbial communities from Stordalen Mire near Abisko, Sweden - I_Fen_E2_2 | ecosystem: Environmental > Terrestrial > Soil > Wetlands > Permafrost | place: Sweden: Abisko...
AAGCCTTATAGGAGCAGAGTGACTGCGGAAAAGGGAGAATTATATTTCTATACAAAATCAACTATATAAAGTACATCATTCGAATAAATAGTTACTAGAAAGTGGAGCATGAAAGAAAGTTATATAGAAATAACTATAAAATTAAAATAACTATTTTGTAATTTTAACTCTATCTGGTGTACATATGGTACCTTCAGGAACGTTCAAATGTCCATTACTATCTAATTTAAATTCTTTACCATCAATTATGAATTTAGAGTTTTCATTATATCCGAATTCGGAAAAATTCATATGTTGATAGCCATCTCGAAGGCCTTTAAGATCCTCTTGAGTATACAACCAACCATTAGGTTCAAAAAGCACTTTTTCAGAGGTAGCATCTAGTTGAATCATTTTCCCAGTTTCAGCACCTAAACTTTCAAGTCTAGATTTTACTTCTAGACTGTTTGGGAAAAAAGTTCTTAATAAATTTAACTTTTCATCTAAAGGATAATTTCCACCTATAATTTTAACCAACTTAGTTGATTGAGCCATATCATTAAATTCATCTTCCGAAAATGCTTCAGAAACGTCTGTATCAGGATAAGCATCATAAAAACGTAACCCTACATTATTATTTGCTTTCACAGTTATATCTGCATATCCATGCATTAAAGTTTTAATTTTATAATTTGTTCCACTTTTAACATTCAAAATATTATTATTGAACTTAAGTTCATCATAATTACCAGAAACATATTTCTTAGTAACTGTACTAACATTATTGACATTACTTGTTTTTTTATTAGTATTTAATATGCTATTACCTATAGAGTTTGAATTATAGTTATTTCTATAATTCATAAGTGAATATACTGCATTACGCAAGTGAAATACCCCCTAAAATTTAGTTTAACTATATAATTATCGACAATATGTACATAAAATTTAGAGGAAATGGAAATAAATATATAATATTTAAAATTATATGTATATTATGGAACAATATGAAAGTATTAAAAATTTAGGGGGTAATTATAAAAAATTTACAAAAAAACTTTTGATGTTTCTATTTACACTAGGTATTAGTATGGCTGGCATAGCTGGTATGACTGGTATGCCAGGCATGAGTGATGTGGCATTTGCCCATGTTGTTAGTACAACTTCTGCTGCAGTGACTTTTGTAAATGATACTAAACATACTGCATATGAACTTACACAAAATACTATCGCTGATTCATTAGCATATAGTCCTAAAAAGGTAAATGGTTGTTTTTTTAGTGATTCCAATGACACTGATTGGTATAAAGTATATCTTTCTTCTGGAACTCAAAAATTAACTATTAATTCAGTAAATAATAATAAAATTGCAGATGTAGTTTCAGAAGATGGTTCTTCTCTTATTTCTGAAGGTACATTTGGACCGTCAACTAAACAACAAAAAAAGTTTACAATCATTACACCAGGAGTTTATTACATAAATGTAGAAAAAATTAAATTGATTATAATCCTAAGTAAGTAATGATGTTTTGGATTAATTTGAAAATTGACCTTAAAGGACCGAGATATATTTTCTTGGTCTTTTAAAGTTATGAAAACAAGTAAGTTTGTATAATACACATAAGTTTTATTAAAACTAAGAATCTACAAGATATACAAGGAAAATATATCCTAGTAATAAGAACGCGTAAGAAAAGAATATATATTGTAAAAAAGAATCCAAAAGTTATGAGTAATGAATAAAATATAAGCATAGCGTTTTGAGATTTAGAAATTCCTATATTAATATATAGAGCATTTTAAACATCTATTATATCCAGATATTTAAATATGTATATAATTATATGTATAACTAACTTACAACTAACAAAATAACTTCAAATCATTGATTTAACAAGATTTCAAATTCTCAAAGAGATAATATTTGGAGTCAAAGAAATCCTACAAACTCAGTGTTTGTGGGATTTTTTTCATATAAAAATATATGAAAAACACTATTGTTATTTATGAGTAACACATATTGGTATTATTCAATTACATATAATTACTTTTACGAATGATTATGAAGCTTTAATTAATTATAAAATCATACAATTATGAAAAATGATTTAGTTTAAAATAATTAAATTTGAAATATCAATATTAGTATAATCAATCTGAATAATTAAGATTATATAGCAAACAATATTTTATATAATCTAAAATAATTGGAGGGATTAATTTAATGAAAATCAAAAAAGTCTTAATGCTATTTTGCATATTTTGTTTAATGTTTGGAATGCCAATAAGAGCCAATTCAGATGAAAATAATACTAAAAGCATCATACTAATAGATCCAGGTCATGGAGGTATTGATGGGGGAGCAAGATCAAAAAATGGAACCATAGAAAAAGATATAAATTTATTAATAGCTACAAAATTAAAAAAGGAATTAGAAGATGCAGGTTACACTGTGAATATGACAAGAGAAGAAGATTTACAGTTAGATTCTAAAAAAGTTAAGGATTTAAATGCAAGGTGTCAGATGAAAAAAGATACTAAATGTGATGTGTTTATTTCTATACATCAAAATATATTTCCGCAAACAAGCTGTTTTGGAGCTCAAGTTTGGTATGCATCTAATGATAATAGTAAACTTTTAGCAGATGAGATTCAAAATTCAATAAAAGAAACAGTAGATGATAAAAACAAGAGAATTCCTAAAGCTGCAAAAGAACAATATAGAATATTAAGAGACGGATATGATGGTGCATGTGTTCTTGTAGAGTGCGGTTTTTTATCAAATTATGAAGAAGAGCAAAAATTAAAGAGTGATGAACATCAAGATAAACTTGTTAAAGGAATAATAAATGGCGTTAATAAGTATTTTAAGAATAAGGACAATTAATATTTCTAATCAACAATAATAGGACCAACTTTTATACTATTTTCAAGTGAGTTAGGGGAAGAGTATGTTTGATTTATTAGTAAAAATAAATTATATAATATTAAAAATATTAGAAAAATAACTAAAAAATAAATTATTATTGTAATAAATTTATTTGAATTTTTATCATTCATATTTATACCTCTCAATAGCTAATGTATTTATATTTAAGTATAGTAATAAAAAATTGTAATTATGAAAGTCTAAAGTCAAAAAGTAAAAATAATCTTAGGAGGATTAGACAATAAGAAAAAAGTTTATTAATGGATGCTATAATTTAAAAATTGATAGAGTATGATTTGTTCAAATGAGAAAATAAATACATTTATTTAGGGTTGTAAATAATAAGAAATAATTTTAAACTTATATATAGTAATAAGAAGAAAATATATAAGCGTAGAATTTGATTGATAATAATTATTTCTATTCTTGTATTAAGTAATAAATAGAGGAGTTGTTAGGATGAGGGAAGTAAATGTTGAAATTATTAGAGATGCAGTGAGGAATTTATCTATTGAAGCAAATTATTTTTTAGGCTCAGATATTAAAGAGGCATTACAAAAGTCTAGAGAAAAAGAAACATGGAGGTTAGCAGCCGAGGTTTTAGATAAGATAATTATTAATTCTGAAATTGCAAATAATGAAGAAATGCCTATGTGTCAGGATACAGGCATGGCATGTGTGTTTATTGAAATAGGACAAGATGTACATTTAGTTGGGGGTAAACTTGAAGATGCTGTTAATGAAGGTGTACGAAGAGGTTATGAAGAAGGTTTTTTAAGAAAATCAGTTGTAGAGGATCCTATTAGAAGAATAAACACAAAAGATAATACGCCAGCTGTAATTTATTATGACATAGTAGATGGTGATAAGGTTAAAATAACTTTAGCACCAAAGGGATTCGGATCAGAAAATATGAGTAAAATAGGCATGCTTAAACCTTCAGATGGTTTAGACGGTGTTAAGAAATTTGTAATAGATACTGTTAAAGCGGCTGGACCTAATCCATGTCCACCTATGGTTGTAGGTGTTGGAATTGGAGGAACTTTTGATAAAGCCGCTTATTTAGCTAAGAAAGCATTACTTAGACCTGTTAATATAAGAAATAAAGATGAATTCTATAAGGAGATAGAAGTAGAATTGTTAGAAAAGATAAATCAATTGGGTATTGGACCACAAGGATTTGGGGGAAAGACTACTGCTTTGGGATTGAACATAGAAACGTATCCAACACATATTGCAGGATTACCTGTAGCAGTAAATATAAACTGTCATGCCACTAGACATAAAGAAATTATAATATAAAGCGAAACGTAGCTTTAGAGGGAATTTTATGTTCTACTAGAGGTTAGTTAAAATCATATCCTTAAGGGGTATCATGTCTAGGGAGTGCTGCTACAATATTCCACATTAATATAAAAGTTGAGAACTAAAAGTGAAGATTCTAATTTTATATTTAGTCAGCAGAACATTCATATCGTGGAATTTTTGATTTTGTGTGACTCAATTTCTTGTTTAAATTGGATGGAGGTTTACAGTGGCTAGACATTAGAGAGGAAAATAAAATATTGGAGGAAAAATCGAATGGAAATTAAATTACATACACCACTTACAGAAGATAAAATATTAAATTTAAAAGCTGGGGATAGTATTTTATTAAGTGGAGTTATTTATTCTGCGAGGGATGCTGCTCATAAAAGATTAATAGATTTGCTACAAGAAGGAAAAGAACTGCCTTTAAATATAAAGGATGAAATAATATATTATGTTGGGCCATCTCCAGCAAAACCAGGGAATGTAATAGGGTCAGCGGGACCTACAACGAGCTATAGAATGGATGCGTATGCGCCAACATTAATGGAGCTTGGTTTAAAAGGGATGATAGGTAAGGGTGCAAGGAATGAAGAAGTAATTGATGCAATTAAGAGCAATAAAGCAGTCTATTTTGGTGCTATTGGAGGTGCGGCTGCATTAATAGGAAAAAGTATTGTTAAATCTGAAATAATTGCATATGAAGATTTAGGGGCTGAGGCCATAAGAAAAATGGAAGTTAAAGATATGCCATTAGTTGTTATTATAGATGCACAAGGAAATAATCTTTATGAGATTGGACAACAAGAATATTTAAATTCAGTTAGATAGAATATTTAAGCATCAAAGTTGTATTAATTAACAAGGAGAAATATATGAGTAGAATTAAATTGCCAGGAAAAGAAAATAACAAGAAGATACTATTAATAGTTCTAGTTATAGCAGCAATAGGAATATTATCTTATGAAGGTCGGAGAAATATAAATAATAAAAATATCAAAAATGAAAATAACGCACAAAAAGAAATAGTAAAACCTATAAATGCAGAAGAATCATATATTAACAATACAACTAATACAGATGTAGAAGAATCCGATAGTGATAATTCTAAAACAAATAATAATAATGAGAAGATTAAAATAAATGAAAAAGAAAAGAGTTATACAGCTAGAGAAAATGAGTTATATAATGAGGCATATGGATTGTTTTTTTTACATGAATATGATAATGCAATTAGCAAAGCTGGTACACTTATAGGTGAGTTCCCAAACAATGCTATGGGATATAACATAAGAGGTATTGCGAAGTCTTACAATGGAGATTATGATGGTGGCCTGAAGGATATAGACACCGCATTAAATATTGATAAAAATTATGGTTATGCAAGATTTAACAAAGCACTTACATATGAATTATATGAAAATATGGATGCAGCATTAGAATGGTATAATAAAGCTTTAGAGGTTGAAGATTATGTATGGAGTTATTATGGTATAGCATCTATTTATGGAAGAAGAGGGGATGTAGCCAATACAATGACATACTTAAACAAGGCAATAAAAATAGACTCAGGTGTTAAAGAAGTGGCAAAGAATGAACATGATTTTGATCCAGTTAAGAATTCAGAAGAATTTAAAATGGCAATATATAATTAAGTTCACAAAGTTTAATATTATACTATAAAAAGTGAAATCTAGGAGGACGTAGTATGTTTAATGTATTAGTAGCTGATGACGAAAAGGAAATAAGAGATGCAATTGAAATATATTTAAGAGGAGAAAACTTAAAAGTATTTAAGGCTGAAGATGGATTAGAAGCTTTAGATATTCTTGAGAAGGAAAAGATACATTTAATTATATTAGATATAATGATGCCTAGGCTTGATGGAATAAGGACCTGTTTAAAGGTTAGAGAAAAGCAGAATTTGCCTATAATAATGCTATCTGCAAAAGGTGAAGATTCAGATAAAATATTAGGATTAAATGTAGGTGCAGATGATTATATAACGAAGCCATTTAATCATTTAGAATTGGTGGCAAGAGTTAAATCGCAATTACGACGATATGAAAAACCATTAAGTGTTGAAGAAGGCAAAGATATAATTAAAGTTAAAGATTTGGTTATAGATACTATTGCTAAAAAAATCACTTTAAGAGGAGAAGAGGTTAAAGTAACAGCTACAGAATATAAAATACTATATTTATTGGCTTCGAATTCAGGAAAAGTATTTTCTATAAAAGAAATATATGAAAATGTATGGGAAGAGATATTTTATAAGAGTGAAAATACTGTAACTGTACATATTAGAAGAATAAGAGAAAAGATAGAAATAAACACAAAAGAGCCTGAATATATTAAGGTGGTGTGGGGAATTGGATACAAGATTGAAAAGGAAGATTAAAACATATTTTAGTAGCATCTACTTAATTGACATAGTAGTAATAGCTCTAATAACATTAATTTTACTTTCAACTTTAGGCGATTATATACAGATAAATAAAGTACAGCATGATTTAGCCGTATACAATATTAAAAATAATGCATTAGAATTAAGTTTATTATGTATGATATATATAGGTTTTATAATAAAAATTATTTTTATTATAAAAAGAAATCCCAAATCACCCCAAATCGAATCTAGTCTTATTAATAATATATTGTTTGTAATAAAAAATGGATTTCATTATAAAGAAACAAGAAACACATTATTAATATCAATAGCATTAGTGCTAATACTTTTAATTGCATATTTATATTTTCTTGCAACAGGTGGATATGAAAATAATATATTTGTTAGATTTTTTCAGACGTATCCATTTAAAGGAAGTGTATCTGTTATTATAATTTTATTTTTCACTTTGATGTATGCGTTAAAAAAGACTTTGGATATAGTTGTTGTAAATGATGCACTTAGAAAAGTTAATGAGGGTAATTTGCAAGAAGATATTAAACTTGATGGCTCTCCAGCAATAAAAGAATTAGCTAAAAATATTAATTTGATAAAAGCTGGATATAAAGAGATTTTAGAAAATGGTATGCATAACGAGAAATTAAAAACTGAATTAATATCAAATGTATCTCATGACTTAAAGACACCATTAACATCAATAATAAATTATGTAAATATATTAAAAAATAGAGATATAACAGAGGAAGAAAAAGCAGAATATCTATTAATATTAGAAAAAAAATCTTTGAAATTGAAAGTTCTAATTGAAGATTTATTTGAAATGTCAAAGATTAATAGTGGTAAGATTAAATTAAATAGAGATTTAATTGATATATTATCATTAATATACCAAGGGCTAGGCGAATATAGTACATTATATGAGGAAAAAAATATTTCTTTTAAAGTTACAACTGAAGAAGATGCAATATATATGGAACTTGATGGAAAGCTTATGTCTAGAGCATTAGAAAATATAATAATTAATGCTTTAAAATACTCATTAAATAATACTCGTGTTTATATTAATATTAAATTAGAAGATGAGTGTGTGAAAATTGGAGTAAAAAATATTGCAAATTATGAAATGGATTTTAATGAAGAGGAAATGTTTGAAAGATTTGCAAGGGGTGACAAATCTAGAAATTCAAAAGTTGAAGGTTCAGGACTAGGTCTTGCTATAACTAAGAGTATAGTTGAACTTCATGGCGGAGAAGTTAAGATAAAAAAAGAAGGCGATATGTTTAAACTTTATTTGATACTTCCAATAAATAAAGAATAAAATATATTAATAAATAAAAGTTATCAATTAGTTAGTTAATCTGTGAGAAATCGAAGATTAACTACTTTTTATATATAAATCTATAAATTTTGGTATTTTACAATTATTCTAGTAAGAATTATAATATACAATATATTGTATGAAAGCTTTGATGCATATACAAAAAAACACAAGATATAGTGGGGGAGATAAGATGTCGGACTTGAATCAATTATGTGAAGATGCAATTTCTAGAATTAAAGATAAAGAAGGAATTTATACTAAAGAAAGATTATTAACTGCTTTTGACAATATTATAAGAGATGGTATGAGTAGCAGTGAAATAAGAAAATCGTTAATTCAAGTTTCATTGGAATTAACTACAGATATGGAACCCAATTGGCAATATGCTGCGGCTAAGATGTATACTTACGAACTGTATGATAAGATTAGCAATATTAGAAACTTAAATACAAATGAAAATTTATATAAGAATTATTATGAATTCATTAAAGATTTAACAGAGAGACATCTTTATGGGGAATACATTTTAGAGAACTATTCCCAAAATGATATTTTGGAATTAGAAAAAGAGATAAAAGTTGAAAGAGACTTTTTATTTAATTATAGTGGAATAAATCTTTTAGCAAATAGATATTTGGTTCAAGATTATAATAGAAATCCTATAGAACTTCCACAACAAATGTTTATGGGAATAGCTATGCATCTTGCAATTCCAGAAAAAAAAGAAAATAGGGTATATTGGGCAAAGAGGTTTTATGATGTTTTAAGCTCATTAAAAGCAACTATGGCGACACCCACTATGTCTAATGCAAGAAAACCATTTTATCAATTAAGTTCATGTTTTGTGGATTCTGTGGAAGATAGTTTAGACGGAATTTATAAATCCCTTGATAATTTTGCTAAAGTATCTAAACTTGGCGGCGGAATGGGGATCTATATGGGGAAAGTTAGAGCATTAGGTTCTTCAATTAGAGGATTTAAAGGAGCATCAGGTGGAGTAATACCATGGGTTAAACTATTTAATGATACTGCAATAGCTGTAGATCAATTAGGAGTTAGAAATGGTTCTGTTGCTATTTGGATTGACGCATGGCATAAGGATATTCCTGAATTTCTTCAAATAAGAACTAATAATGGAGATGATCGAAAAAAGGCCCATGATGTATTTCCAGGTCTTTGCTATCCAGATTTATTTTGGAGACTTGCAGAAAACAATATAGATGCTAATTGGTATATGATGTGTCCTCATGAAATTAAATCTGTTAAAGGATATGCTTTAGAAGATTTTTATGGTGAAGAATGGGAAGAAAAATATTATGAATGTGTAAATGATGAAAGAATAGAAAAAAGAATAATGTCAATAAAAGATTTAGTAAGGTTAATTATAAAGAGTGCAGCTGAAACTGGAGCACCATTTGCTTTTTATAGAGACACTGCTAATAAAATGAATCCTAATAAACATAAGGGCATGATATATTCTTCAAATTTATGTAGCGAAATAATGCAAAATATGAGTCCTATGCAAATACAAAAGAGTGAAATTTTAAGAGATAAAGATAGTTATACTGTAGTTGAAAAAGTAATACCTGGAGATTTTGTTGTTTGTAATCTTTCATCAATTGTACTTGGGAATATAGATGTAATAAATGATGAAGAAATGGAATATGTTATAGAAACTCAGATCAGAGCGATGGATAATGTTATTGATTTAAATTATTATTCTGTTCCTTTTGCAGAGATTACCAATAAGAGATACAGAGCAATAGGACTTGGAACAAGTGGATATCATCATATGCTTGCCAATAATAAAATACATTGGACTGAAGACAAGCATAAAACTTTTGTAGATAAAGTCTACGAAAAAATTAATTATTATGCAATAAGATCTAGTATGAAAATATCAAAGGAAAAAGGGAATTATGAATTATTTAAAGGGTCTGATTGGGATAATGGTAATTATTTTGAATTAAGAAATTATAAAGATAATAAATGGAATGAGCTAAGAGCTGAAGTGCATGAATTTGGAATGAGAAATGGTTATTTAATAGCAGTTGCACCAAATGGCTCAACAGCAACTATCGCAGGAACTTCAGAAGGAATTGATCCTGTTATGGCTAGATTTTATTTAGATGAAAAGAAGGGAAGTATAATTCCTAAAACAGCACCAAATCTTTCGGAAGATAATTATTGGTATTATAATTCAGCATATAATATAGAGCAATCTTGGTCAGTTAAAATGAATGGAATACGTCAAAGGCATATAGATCAAGGCCAATCCTTTAATTTATATATAACAAATAATTATACTATGAGACAAATAATGAACTTATATATAGAAGCATGTAAAAGTGGTGTTAAGTCAATTTATTACGTTAGATCAAAATCACTTGAAGTGACTGAATGTGAAAATTGTTCAGCATAAGTGATAAGCGAGAGT
>Ga0302162_10000541_pt1 | contig 10367 bp, 10 predicted proteins | sample I_Fen_E2_2_FD_193501 | JGI IMG/M metagenome (GOLD analysis project Ga0302162, IMG submission 193501) | Peat permafrost microbial communities from Stordalen Mire near Abisko, Sweden - I_Fen_E2_2 | ecosystem: Environmental > Terrestrial > Soil > Wetlands > Permafrost | place: Sweden: Abisko...
CATATTGAAAACTTTATACATTTCCTTCCAATCGGTTCCCGATTCTTTTTGAATTAACTGGAACAATGGTGGGACAGGAAAGAGGTTGTTTTTTACTACTTTCAACTGATCCACAAAGTGAAGAATCTTAGTTTGTGCACCGCCGGAGCAATGCACCATGCCATGTATATTAGGGCGAAGTTCTGACAATAATTTTTTCACCACCGGAGCATAGGTACGGGTTGGTGATAACACCAGTTTCCCAGCATCAATTCCTAAACCTTCTACTGCATCGGTCAACTTGCAGGAACCCGAATAAGCTAAATCTAGGGGTATGTCGGCGTTGTAACTTTCAGGATATTTTGTGGCAAGATAATTGGCAAAAACATCGTGACGAGCCGAAGTTAAACCATTACTTCCCATTCCGCCGTTATACTCTTTCTCGTACGTCGCTTGTCCGCTCGACGAGAGTCCGACAATAACATCGCCCGGTTTAATATTGGCGTTGTCAATCACTTCAGAACGTTTCATGCGGCAGGTAACTGTACTGTCTACGATAATCGTTCTGACTAAATCGCCTACATCGGCAGTTTCTCCACCGGTTGGATAGATGTTTACGCCCATGTTGGCCAATTCTTCTACCAGTTCGTTTGTTCCATTGATAATAGCAGAAATGACTTCACCCGGAATGCGGTTTTTATTTCTTCCGATAGTTGATGAAAGAAGTATATTATCAGTAGCTCCAACACACAACAGGTCATCAATATTCATAATCAACGCATCTTGCGCTATGCCTTTCCAAACCGAAATATCACCGGTTTCTTTCCAATAAACATAAGCCAACGATGATTTTGTTCCGGCACCATCAGCATGCATAATGTTGCAATAGTCAGGGTCATTACCTAAGAAATCAGGAATTATTTTACAAAATGCATTTGGAAATAAGCCTTTGTCTATATTTTTAATTGCATTGTGTACATCTTCTTTCGATGCTGAAACGCCTCTTAAATTGTAACGTTGATCACTCATTGTTTGTGTTGTTATTGTTGTTATTTTACTACGTGTTATTTACTACGCGTTATTGATTGTTATTATCGACTTGCTTTTTTACTATGAACTACTGACTAAAAACTACCGACTATAGACTATCGACCTGATTTTTCAATCATTTCTCTTAAATTGTTGTTGAATTCATCCTCTTTCAGTAGTTGTTCTAAAGTCATGTGCATACGGTAACACCAGAAATTACGGGGATTACTGGGTACGTTTATGCGTTCGGCGAATGGATGTTCCAAACATAAAGTTGAATCTAATGCCATCCAATCCTGCCAGGGTAAAATTATCAACATTGCATTTGACTCAAGATGTTGCTCGATGATACGCTCGGCAATCCAGGTTTCGCAGGTTGCAGGTGCCGGACCTTGCATTCCCAAAGCTCTGTTGTAAAATCTTTGGGTTAAAATAGGGTCTTCTTCCCACCATGCCCGAATTGGATTCATGTCGTGGGTAGAAGTTGTGCAAACCGACCGATAGGGTGCATCTGAAGGCATGGCAAATTCAGTATTTGGTTTTTTAGGCATGCGCTGTATTTCCAAACTGAGAATTTCCAGATTATTCATTACGTCTGGCACTGAATCCGGCACCATACCCAAATCTTCTCCACAAACTAACATATTAGTGGCTGAAATCAATGCCGGCAATTTTTTCAAAGCCTGTTGTTTCCAAAATTCAGTATGACGATGATAGAAGTAGTCAACATAAATTTTATCCAATAATCTACGCGTATTATCAGGTAAATCTCTGAATGTAGCTGAATTATGCATGGAGATTCGGGGATGAACTTTGTCGGGTTGATGAGCATCGCGTATAAAAAGAACCTCACAATGCAGCATGTACAGACCATCGCGAATAAGTACTTCTTTGTTTCCGAAATTATAATCTAATGTGGCGAAATGTTTCTCTATTTTTTTCTGAGTGTCGAATTCCGGCTTGAATTTAAAATTCTGCCAACCATCAGGCAACAGATATTCCCGAATTACATCGTCAGTATATTTTCCAAAAATAGCATAAAGGACATGTTCTTTCATGTATGGTTTTAAAAACCGATTTTCATCCCACCAAAGTCCTTTTGACTCTAATTCCTGATGCGTAAATGGCAACGCAGGTTGAAAACTACCGGTTAATCCCCAAACGGCATCTACCGGAATTCCCCATATTCTGAAGAACCCGAGAATGTGGTCTATGCGATATGCATCAAAATACTCAGCGAGCTTTTGAAAACGTTTTCGCCACCACTGATAACCATTCTTTTCCATTAATTCCCAATTGTAAGTTGGAAAGCCCCAGTTTTGTCCGGTTGCCGAAAAATCATCGGGTGGAGCACCTGCTTGTAGATTTGTATCAAAAAGATAAGGATCTACCCATGCATCAACACTTCTTGGACTTACGCCAATAGGAATATCGCCTTTTATGGCAATACCATTGCTTCGGGCGTAATCATGCACTTCTACTAATTGTTTGTGCAAGTGATATTGAAGAAAGTAAAAAATGGCAATGTCATTATAATGAGCTAAATCGGGTGATGATAAAGCTTCAATTTCTGTTGGACTGTATGTATTGTAAGCAGGCCATTTTCCGAATTCAGGAGTCCCGTTTAAGTCGCGTAAATATGAAAAAGCGGCATACGGAACGAGCCATTCTTTGTTGGCTTCAAAAAATGCTTTGTAATCATCCGATGCAAAAATGGCAGGACTTTCCTGAGGGTAAATGATTTTGAAAAATTCCCATTTGGCATTCATTACATTCTGATAATCAGAAAAAGTCTGAGCATTCAGTTCTCGTTTTTTTGCCTGAAAAAAATCTTTTTGCTTTTTAGTTTTTAGTTTTCCAATGCTTTCCAAATGAAGATAAATAGGATGCAAAGCATAAACAGAAACGGCATTGTATGGGTATGAATCGTAGTTAGTATGATAGAGAATAGTATCGTTGATTGGTAGGGTCTGAATAATGCGTTGACCTGTTTTTTTTGCCCAGTCAATCATTTTCTTTAAATCTTTAAATTCTCCAATCCCAAAACCATCTTCACTACGAAGTGAAAATACGGGTATAGCTACACCGGCACCTTTCCATGATGGTATTGTGCGGATAAAATGCTCATCAGTTACAATCGTAAGTGCTTGTTTATCTGCGTTACCAACCAAACGATTTGGTCCTCCACCCCAGGCAAGAACTTCATCTGTTTTTGTGTCAACAATCAAATATTTATATTCGAGCGGAAAAGTTATTTTATCAGGATCGAGAGCAAGGCTCCAAACCGGGAATTCCGATTCATCTAATCTGACTTTATTAGCAACATCCCAATTGCCAAGAGCTGCTTGATTTCCAACCACGGCAAAGTGGCGGTTTGGCTCCATCTGGGGGCAATTTACGCGAAGTATTATGTTTCCGTCGGAATCCTGATTTGTCGCTTTTGATTTGGCCCGATTAAAGAAACAGTCCGAAAAAGCAGCTGTTGAAAAAGGACTATCTCCATAAGATGCACGCCAGTTATCAAAAATGAAAACTGACTCTTTTATTGGTTGAAACAGAACTTTTCGAATTCCACCATATTCATATTCAAAAGTTTTATCTGTGTTAAGAATAGCATATTGGTAGGATAGCGAGTCTACTGAGTCTATAGTAATTTCAGTTTTCCACTCCGATTTGTCGTTACATTGCATTACAATGCCCTGGGTGGAACCGGAATCAGTCTCTGTTTGCTCAGAAGATTTGTAAATCAACAGGTACATGGATTGTCCCCATTGTGTTTTATAGTGAATATTAAATTGTATTTTCATGGACTGTATGGCTAAAAATCTCTACAAAATTACGAAAAATAAGCACAATACAAAAGTTGAGCATTAATACGATGGGTTGATGCCCCGCAAACGTTTGAATTTTAGACGTAAACACAAAACAGTTTAAAAATATAAATTATAAGCGGATTACTCATAAGCGTGAAAGAACATCTAACTATTCAATTTTTAATGTAAATTTAGTGCTGAATTTTTAATATTTAAATTATGACAGAAATAGATTGTTTTTAAACATTTTATCTGCAGAATACGTTTAGCTACAAGTATCCGGATTTCTTTGTAAGTTGTTGTAGGCGTATTTAAGTTGTTACATAAATGATTTAAAATGAGGCTTACAACAATCATTGATTTTTATTATTGTGTTAGACAAATCCTCAAATTAAACTGTAAAAAAGTGTCAATATGAGAATATTAAAATATCTTGGCATTGTTCTGGGAACAATTATTGGGTTAATACTTATTGTAGCTATATTTGTTCCAACAGAATTTAAATATGAGAAGTCGATTGTAATTAATGCCCCTATTGATAGTATATGGGTTAACGTAAGTAGTTTATCTGCTTTAGATCAATGGAGTCCGTGGAATGATCATGACCCCAATATGAAGAAGAAATTAACCGGGTTGGATGGAGCTGTCGGAGCTACGCAAAGTTGGGAAAGCGATATTGTCGGTTCTGGAAGTCAAACTATTGTTACGGTAAATAAACCAAATCTCTTTGAAACAGATATTAAATTCTACAAACCTCAGAAAAGTCATGGTAAAACGTATGTCCACCTGACTGCTCAACGATCAGGAATTAAAACAACATGGGGAATGACCGGGAGCATGCCTTATCCACTGAATATATTGATTGTTTTTATGAATATGGAAAAAACTATGGGTAAAGATTGGGATAACGGACTTTCAAAGTTGAAAAAAATGAGTGAAAATTAGTAATATAGATTTAGATAATAAATAAGAATTTCATTTAGAAATCTGGCAAAAATTGTTAGATTTGTCCTTTATAATCCGATAATTAATGTAGTTTGATGGAACAGCCGTTTAAAATAATCAAAATCACAAAAGAGTTTGTTGATGTTATTCGTACAAAACGAGAAGATGCCCATTTTCATGACTTTGAGGAATTGGTTATTGTTACTGAGGGAAGTTTGGAACATTATATTGACTTTCAGGTGGAAGTGGTTCAGGCTCCGGCGGCAAGCTATGTTTCCATGGGTAAAATGCATCGGGTAGTTGAACGTGAGGATTTACGTGGTTGGATTATCAATTATCAGAATGAATTTATTCCCAATTCAAAACTGAACTTTTACTCCAATTTTTTTACTTCCACCAATATACCCATAGCTCCAAACGGTTGTACAAATAGATTTGTAAGTCTTTGTGAAATTATTTATGCAGAATACGAACAGGAAAATCCCGATTATTCGACCATTCGTTATCTCACTACCGGACTAATTTCGATGATTGAAACTGAACGAAAGAAAAATATTCCAGTTGAAACATCTGTAAAAGTGTCACAAATAGATACGTTCAATAATTTTTTAAAAATTTTAGAAGAAAACTTTCGGCGTGACGAAGGAGTTTCATTTTATGCCGATAAAATGAATATGTCGGAAAGAAATTTAAATATCATTTGTAAAAACAACTTTCAAAAAAGTGTTTCTGAAATCATTGAAACCCGAAAGCTCATCGAAGCAAAGAACCTGTTGATTCATTCCGAAAAATCAGTCTCGGAAATTGGTTATGAGCTGGGTTACAATGAGAAATCATACTTCACTCGTGTTTTTCGGAACAAACTTTCAATTACTCCAACCGAATTTCGTGAGATGATTCGCTCCATGATTTCCTAAAAGTACCACCCTTTTTCCTAAAACTGTTACCACTCGCCATTTAGGTGAGTGTATCTTTGCATCATATTAATCAATACAAATTTACACTCATTAAAAGTAAGATCAAATGAAAAAACTTAGTATCGTTGCTCTGGTTGCAACACTTTTTATCTCTACAATGGTAAGTGCAGGAAATAAAAATTCAGTAAGTCAAAAAGAAATTGCTGCTTTACGCGCACAAATTAAAACGCTGACTGCCGGGAATGCACAAGTAGCCCAATACCTTCAAAAATTTGATACGCTCGATTTCACCGTTTTTAGCAATCAACAATGGGTGCGTCTGCACGAAAGTCATGCTAAAGATATTAAAGTAAATTGGCCTGACGGACATTTTACACTTGGTATCGATCGCCACATTGCAGATTTAAAAGCCATGTTTGTTTATGCTCCAAACACTAATATTAAAGTACATCCTGTTCGTTTCGGAACGGGTAATTTGACTTGTGTAACTGGAATTATGACAGGAACATTTACCCAGCCAATGCCAATCGGTGATGGTAAATTTATTCAACCAACCGGAAAATCGTTTAGTCTCCCAATGTGTACTGTAGGTGTTTGGAAAGATGGTGTGATGATTGAGGAATATCTGTTTTGGGATAATCAAACATATATGAATCAATTAGGTTTAGGTAAATAATTCATAGTTAAATATTTTATTAATTTCAACAAAAAAAAAATGGAACCAATTATTGCTAAGAAAGGACCTTTCGCAGTAGAGCTTGAGGCGGGTAAAAATTATCATTGGTGTGCGTGTGGTAAAAGTGCTAATCAACCATTTTGTGATGGCTCACATAAAGGAAGCGGAATTACTCCAAAGTCATTCACACCTGAAAAATCGGGAGAAGCTCATTTGTGTGGATGTAAGCATACTAAAAATCCACCTTATTGCGATGGTACGCATCATAGTTTGTAAGTGGTCTTAGTGCAAAGATTTATTAGCAGTATGACCTTTGACAAATAAATCAAAGGTCATATTTTTTTAGTTACATGATTTTGAAGATAAGTGCAAAATGAATCGAAAACAATTTTTACAATCATTGGGGCTATTTGCTTTTACAGGTATGACATTAAATTACAAAAGATTACACAAAATGACAGAAAATAAAAATAATACTTCTCGTATGCCCGTGCTGTTTGTTGGTCATGGAAGTCCGATGTACGCTATTGAGGAAAATGAGTTTGTGCAAAGTTGGAAAAATTTAGGAGAAACACTTCCAATTCCCAACGCCATAATCTGCATTTCGGCACATTGGGAAACTCGCGGAACACAAATTACAGCCATGCAAAATCCTCCTACTATTCATGATTTTGGTGGTTTTCCCCGTGAATTGTATGAAGTGCAATATCCCGCACCTGGCAATCCTGAGTTGGCTCAGAAAATTATTCGGTCGAATAAAGATGCTTCCATTATGGCTGATGAAAAATGGGGACTGGATCACGGTGCCTGGAGTGTGATTCGCCACATGTATCCGAAAGCTAATATTCCGACTATTCAAATGAGTCTGGATTACAACAAATCACCCCAAGACCATTATGAACTGGCAAAAGGATTGGCTTCGCTCAGAGATAAAGGTGTGTTGATAATTGGTAGCGGTAATATTGTTCATAATCTACGAAGAGTTACCTGGGATAAAGCTGATGACGAGGAATATGGTCTTGACTGGGCAATTGAAGCCAACAATATAATCAAGAAGCTCATTGTGGAGAATAAGCATAAAGAGTTGATTGATTATACTTTACTTGGTAAGGAAGTCCAAATGGCAGTGCCATCACCAGATCATTATCTGCCGCTTCTTTACACACTGGCATTGAAAAAAGAGGAAGAAAGCATTTCGTTTTTCAACGATAAAGCGGTTATGGGAGCTTTGACTATGACTTCGGTGAAGATAGGTTAGTTCGTTATTATTCGTCATTTGAAACTAATCATCTAAAGGTCAGTGTACAAACAAAAAGTCCTTTTGTCTGAAATTATTTTGGATCAACGCTTTGCAGATTAAAAATAAAGTTGTATTTTTGCAGCTCTTTTCGAACAAGGTAAACAAGAAGCAATGCCAATGGCAACTCACCTTCTCGATGTAATCAGAAAAGTCGTTTAAAAAATGTACGCAATCGTAGAAATTTTGGGACAACAGTTTAAGGTGGAAGCCGGAAAAAGACTGTATATCCACCGCATGGAAGAGGCTGAAAGAGGTTCTCAGGTAGAATTTGACAAAGTGTTATTGATTGACAATGAAGGTGCTGTAACTGTTGGTGCTCCAACTGTAGCAGGTGCAAAAATTGTATGTGAAGTATTATCGCACGTTCGTGGCGAAAAAGTGATTGTTTTCCACAAGAAACGTCGCAAAGGATACCGCAAACGCAATGGTCACCGTCAAAATTTCACTGAATTATTTATCAAAGAAATTGTAGCTTAACCGAAAAAATAGAAGAAAAATGGCACATAAAAAAGGGGCTGGTAGCTCAAGAAACGGTCGTGAATCGGAAAGCAAACGACTTGGCGTTAAAATTTACGGTGGTCAATTTGCTAAAGCAGGTAACATCATAGTTCGTCAACGTGGAACTGTACACCATATTGGTGAAAACATAGGTATGGGAAAAGACCACACTTTGTTTGCACTTATTGATGGAATCGTAGAATTCAGAAAAAAGAAAGACAACAAGTCATTTGTTTCTGTAAAACCTATCGCAGTAGCTAACTAAGCTCTGATCGATACGCATCACACATAAATCTCCTGTTGTTTTACATCCTGTAAAATTGCGGGAGATTTCTTTTTTTTTAGATACCAGAACAAAGAGTCAAGAATAAAGATAGATTATTCTCATCTTATAAATGCATTATAAATAGAAACTATGCTTACACTCAAATATATAACCGAAAATTCAGAAGATGTTATTGACCGATTGGCAAAGAAACATTTCGATGGAAAAGCCATTATTGCTCAGGTAATAGAATTGGACAATGCGCGTAAAGGAGCACAGGTTCAGGTTGATACTGCATCGGCAGAACTAAATAGTTTATCGAAAGAGATAGGTCTGCTAATGAAACAAGGCAAACAAGTTGAAGCTGCTCAGGCTAAAGAAAAAACGGTTGAGTTGAAAGAAACTATTAAAGTCCTTGGAGATCAACAGGTAGATGCTGAACAGAAGCTAAATGAATTGTTGGTTCAAATTCCAAACTTACCACATGCAAGTGTTCCTGTAGGAAAACATGCTGAAGATAATCTGGTAGAACGTACCGGTGGAGCGATGCCAAAATTACCTTCGGATGCACTCCCTCATTGGGATTTGGCAAAAAAATATGATTTGATCGATTTTGAACTGGGTGTAAAAATATCGGGAGCCGGTTTTCCTGTTTACAAAGGAAAAGGTGCTCGTTTGCAACGTGCGTTGATAAATTTCTTTTTGGATAATGCTACACAAGCTGGCTACCTGGAAGTTCAACCACCTTATGTAGTAAACGCTGCTTCGGGTTATGGAACCGGACAATTACCTGATAAAGAAGGACAAATGTACCATTGTACTGTGGACGATTTATATTTAATTCCAACTGCTGAAGTTCCGGTAACGAATATCTATCGTGATGTTATTCTGAATGAAAACGAATTGCCAATTAAAAATACAGCTTACTCAGCTTGCTTCCGTCGCGAGGCGGGTTCGTATGGTAAAGATGTTCGTGGTTTGAATCGTTTACACCAGTTCGATAAAGTGGAGATTGTACAAATTCAACACCCTGATAAATCGTACGAAACGCTTGATCAAATGGTCAGCTACGTACAAACATTAGTCGAAAAACTGGAATTGCCCTGGCGTATTCTTCGCCTTTGTGCTGGTGATATGAGTTTTACTTCGGCGTTGACTTTCGATTTTGAGGTGTTTTCTGCAGCTCAGGAACGTTGGCTGGAAGTGAGTTCGGTATCGAATTTTGAAAGCTATCAGGCAAATCGTTTGAAATGCCGCTTCAGAACTGCAGAAAAAAAGACTCAGTTAGTTCATACCTTGAATGGAAGTGCTATGGCGTTACCGCGTATTGTGGCTGCATTGCTTGAAAACAATCAAACTCCCGAAGGTATTCGTATTCCCAAAGCGCTGATTCCTTATACAGGATTTGATATTATTAATTAGAAATAAACCCCTAAACCCTTTCTGGTTTAGGGGTTTCTGTTTTATATATCAGGCGTAGTTTTCTTTGGTTTCTTGACCTTATCCTCATTCTTGGCAATAAAGTCTTTCCACCCTGAATATGCTTTTTCCGAAGTTGGTTTTCCCAATTGTAAAAAATGGCAATAAGCTGCTGCCAGTCCATCAGTGGCATCTAATTGTGGAAGCATGCTTTCCTGTGGAATTTTCAAATAGCGCCGCAACATATCTGCCACCTGTTCTTTGGACGCACTGCCGCTTCCGGTTATTGCCATTTTGATTTTTAGCGGAGCATACTCAGTTATCGGAATATCGCGATATAAAGCAGCTGACATGGCAACACCTTGTGCTCGCCCCAGTTTAAGCATGGATTGTACATTTTTTCCGAAAAAAGGTGCTTCTATAGCCAAATGATCCGGGTGAAATTCATCTATTAATGACAACGTTCGCGCAAATATACGTTGGAGTTTTAGGTAATGGTCGGTATATTTTTTTAAATCCAAAACTC
>Ga0302162_10000546_pt1 | contig 10268 bp, 11 predicted proteins | sample I_Fen_E2_2_FD_193501 | JGI IMG/M metagenome (GOLD analysis project Ga0302162, IMG submission 193501) | Peat permafrost microbial communities from Stordalen Mire near Abisko, Sweden - I_Fen_E2_2 | ecosystem: Environmental > Terrestrial > Soil > Wetlands > Permafrost | place: Sweden: Abisko...
AGCCTTCCTTTATATAAAGTCCAGCATTTAAGTGTTTTTGAAGTTTTAAAGCTATTTCTTTTCCTTTAGGTGATGGGCAAACTATGCTTATGGTATTTTTAGAATATCCATAAGCTGTAGCATTATTTCCCTCAGTATAAATTATTCTATCATCTATTTCTTTATTCTTATAATTAACATCTTCACTCAAAGGATTGGCTTTCTCCATTATTTTGTATCCTCAGCATCCCTAAACATGTGAGAAAAATTCTTATCATATAATAAACTCTTTTCAAAGTCACTATCAATAAAATCTCCAACTAATATTTGAGCACACTTAGTAATATTGCTCTCCTTAACTTTTTCTGCTATATCATCTAAATGACCCATTATTATTCTTTGGTCACTCCATGTAGCTCTTTCAACTACTGCTATAGCAACATTTTTTTTGTATCCTTTTCTTAACTTTTCAACAACCTTATCAATCATAGAAATTGATAAAAATATTGCCATTGATGCTCCAATAGATGCTAAAGCTTCAAGATCTTCATTTTCTGGGACAGGAGTTCTTCCTTCAACCCTTGTTAGAATAATAGTTTGAGATACTCCTGGCAAAGTAAATTCTCTATTAATTGCTGCTGCTGCCCCTGTAAATGAACTAACTCCAGGTACAACTTCATAAGGTATACTAACTCTATCAAGCTCCACCATTTGTTCTCTTATAGCTCCATAAATTGATGGATCTCCTGTATGTAATCTTACAACTAGTTTACCCATTTGCTCTTCCATCGTCATAATTTCCATTACATCTTCTAATGTCATATTTGCAGAATTATAAATTTGTACATCGTGTCTGCAATATTCCAAATGTTCCTTAGAAACTAAAGATCCCGCATATACTACAACATCTGCTCTTTCTAATAAATCTCTCCCTTTAACTGTTATTAAATCAACAGATCCAGGACCTGCTCCTATAAAATAAATCATATTTCAACACTCCCTTATTTTATGTTACCTACTAACTGTATTAATCTCTGCTTGCAATAATTAAAGACATATAATCTCTAAGTTTTAATATCTCTTCTCGCTCTGTTAAGACTGTTTCGCCTTCTCTTCCAACTCTGCTTGCATAAACATAATCAAAACCTTTTTCTTCTAAAATATCAAGGACTTCTTCTTCTCGTTTATATACCTTCATTACTACAATGAATTTTTCATCAGTTATTTCTTTTACTTTAGTTGCTGGCATAACTACTAATCTTTCATCTCCAACTACTAAAGTTCTATTAACTAAACTTGCAGCTGCACAAAATGATGTTATTCCTGGAATTGTTTGTACTTCAAATCCACAATCTCTAACATGCTTTAACATGTGACTATATGTACTATAAACATAAGGATCACCTATTGTTAAAAATGCAACATCTTTTCCTTCTCTAAGTCTTGCTTCTATGAATTCATAAGCTTCTAATGCTTTTATAACTCTATCCTTTTTTCCCATTGGAAAATGCTTTACTATTACTTCTGTGCCTGGTTTTATATATTCTCTAGCAGTCTCAAGTGCAATACTTTCTCCATCTAGAGTTGCACATGGTGTTACTATAACTTGGCATTTTTCTATTGTCCTTACCGCCTTAACTGTTAAAAGCTCTGCATCCCCAGGGCCTACCCCTATTCCGTATAATGTTGCCATTTTTTAATTCCTCTCTTCCTATGTGATTAACAAGCTACCAGCTAACAATTTAACCCCTAATACACTGAATTATATATATAGGATTATTTGCTATCATCATCAACGTATTTTCACGATTTTTACTTATATTAATTAAAGAAACTTCAAATTTATAATTTAAAGTTTTAATAACTTCAATTGCTTTACATGCATTATCTATAGTAATAAAATTCATTACTATTGTTCCATTTTCAATTATAATAGCGTTGACTTTAAGTAATATTTCTTCTAAATGCCCACTACTCCCACCGATAAATACTGAATCAAATTTTAGACCTTGTGATATTAAATTATCCAATACCTTACTTGCTTCTTTTTTTATTATTTTCACATTATCACATTCAAACTTTCGAACATTACTTTCAGTAACTTCATAAGCCTCATCATCTTTTTCTATTGCTAGCACCTTGCCATGTTTTGCAATCTTAGCTGCTTGAACTGTAATACTTCCTGTTCCACTTCCCACATCCAAAACTAGAGAGTCATCTTTCAAATTCATCTTCACAATTGAAAGTGCTCTTACATCTTCCTTTGTCATGGGGCATTTTCCTCTAATAAATTCTTCGTCTTTTATAAAAACCATAAGAGTTAACCTCCTTATTTATTTCTCTATTCGAACTTAGCTAACAACCAAATGGCATTAGCTTCATAAAAAAAACGATTTGTGTTACTCACTTAATCAGCTAACGCATGTGAGTCGAGTTCCCTTTATAAATAACAAAATCTACTGGCATACTGACTTATCACTTTTTTCCTATACCTTATCAACTACAAATATACTTAATGTACTATAATTTGTAGTTAAAAATTCTTCTGGACTTCCTTCACTTATAATTTCATCTTCATAAGATAAATTTTCTCCAATTATAACTTTACATTTAATTTCAGCTTCATGCAAAATTTTACATAACATAGCAGGATTATTTTCTTTATCAGTAAGCCAAATACTTAATTTATTATTATTAATCTTCTCTAAAAATTCTTCGCTTCTTCCATGAAGACTACCTAAATATGCATTATTCCACGGCAATTTAAGCTTACAAGTTAAATATTGAAATGAGCTAATTCCAGGTATTACTTCAAGTTCTAAAGCAGTTTTACTTTTTATATAATTAGTTATTCCATAAAAAGTTGGATCTCCAGATGCGACAATTGAGATATCATTATGTTTATTTTCCTCATAACATATAAATTGATCAATATCACTTATCTTATTTATATAAACTTTTTTATTATCAATAAAATCTAATGAATCTATTGCTCTTCTAAATCCTATTATAACAGTAACTTTCTTCATGATTTCTAAAGCCTTAGGCATAATATAATCTTTATGTCCAGGTCCAAGCCCTACAATATAAATCATTTTGCATCCTCCTGTGAATCTTCAATTATCAGTTGTCAATGTTCATTTTCCAATTTTAGCACTATTCCCTTTCAATTCTAACTACCTTTTTAAATTTCATCTGATTTCCAAAGCAGATTAGGTTTTGATGCTCCATAATACATAACTGCTTGAACTTCTAATTCCTCATAAACATATTCACTAATTCGTGCAACAATCTTCTTTCCAATGTTTTCATAAAGCTTAGAATATCCTACTCCAAGCATCGTAACTGCACCTTCGCACGTCTTTTCCCTTAGAACTTTTTCAACAAGCGAAATATCATATCCAAGAAGTGCAAGCTCTAATCCAAGAACTTCAAGCCTTACTCCAGTTACTCTACTATGAGTATTAAAACAACCATAAGCTATTTTGCTCATCTTACCTATGTGTCCAACTAGCACAATTGATTTAACTTTATATGAAACACAAGTTTCTAATGCAAATCCTATAAAATTTGAACATATAATAATTTCATCTTCCTTAAATCCAAGCTCCTTACAATAATTATCGCCTAAACTTCCAAAAGTTAAAATTAATCTTTCATTATTTAAAGCTTTTTGATTAATTTCTAATTTTATAGATGCCTTAAGAGATTCTTCTGACATTGGATAAACAATTCCTGTTGTCCCAAGTATTGAAATTCCGCCTTCAATTCCAAGCCTTGGATTAAAAGTTTTTTTAGCAATTTCCATTCCTTGTGGTACTGAAATTGTCACTTCGACCCTTTCTCCATTAGGTAAAACCTTGAGTACCTCTTCTATTATCATTTTTCTTGGAACTGGATTAATAGCAGGCTCTCCCTTAGGTACAAAAAGTCCATCCTTAGTAACGGTACCAACACCAAGTCCCCCTTTAAGTATCACCCTATTCCCATCTTCAAATTCATATTGTGAATTGTCCATTGGGCATTGATCATTGAACATTGAGCATTTGGCATCGTTAATTGCGCATTGTGTATTGTTAATTGCTCTAACTCTTGCTTTTATTTCAATCCCTCTTGTACTATCTGGATCATCGCCACTATCTTTTAAAATAGTACATTCAACATAATCATCAAATTTTACTATAGAGGCTATAGGCATTGTTATATTAATTCCTTTTGGAGATGCTATTCCTATTTCACTTAATGTTTCTGCTTCATTAAAAAGAACCGTAGCCGCAGCCTTTGCAGCCCCAGCACTACAAGAACCAGTGGTATATCCACATCTTAACCGTTTCCCACCAGTTTCAATATACATCTCAAACATTATATTCACCTTCAAATTTATTAAATTTTAACTTTATTTAAATAATTTTGAAAATAATCCTACTCTTTTATTATCTTCTATAATCTTTTCAACCTTATCTTCAATATTATTATCTTTATTCTTATTTAATGTTTCTTTTATTAGATCTCTTTGGTTTGTTGCCAAATCTTTTGTCTTTCTGTCCGCACTTTGAGAAGTTATTACATCACCAAAATATCTTAACGCTTCATCATAATTACCACAACGTCTGTTTAATTCACCTATTAAATACATTATTGTAAAACTATCCATACCATATATAGGGGGTTGTTCATTTAAATAAGCATCTTTAAATCCCATAAGAGCATGTTCTCTGAACATTTGTTCATTTTTTGTATCTCCAAAGTCTCTATATAACCATGAAATCTTCAAGCAATTCATAGCCTTTTTACTGGCTTTCGAGCCAATGACTGAATAATTAAGTAATGATAGCTTATATCGTTCTATTGCTATATTAATATCATATATTGCGGGATATTTTCTTCCACGCCATTTTGGAGTAATGTTTTTCTGTATACTTTCTATCTCAAATTTCTTTAACTTATGAAAATCAGACTTCATGGAAGCATAACCACACACATTACATATCCATACATCATAAAAATATGGATTTATAATATCATATTTTATATAAAAATCACTTTCCCGCGTTTTCATTCTATAACCACTTGTTTTCACTGCATTGGCCAAAAAATTATTCTCGCACACTGGACAAACCACTTTTTTATCATACAAGAGCATCTCTTCTTTTATTTCTGAACTTTCTTCGAGCTCTTTGTCTTTATTATCTTCACTTTTTTTATATATTTCAATATTGCTTATATCTTTAAATCCTAAGTATTCTAATCCTGAAAAAATATTTTTATCTCCTCCCATACTTGTTATATCTCCTTTCTATTCCTCAAAAACTTAATTCATTTTGTAATGCTTCTTTTGGTGTGTCTCCATTATTTATTCTTTCTTGTATATAATCTAAATTGAGATTACATACTGTTAAAGTGCCTCTACATATACTAAATATATTGTCGTACCAATCTATTGTAATATTTACATTTTATGTATTTTCTCAAATTATCTCGAAGCTACCATATACATAAGTGCATTAACTATTGATGCCGCAACAGTGCTTCCACCTTTTCTTCCCTTAACTCTTATGTAAGGAATATTAAGTTCTTCCATATTTTCTTTGCTTTCTGCTGCTCCAACAAACCCTACTGGTACTGCTATTATTAACTTTGGATTTGCTTTTCCTTCTTTTATTAATTCCTTTAGTCTGAAAAGTGCAGTTGGCGCATTCCCAAAAACAAAAATATCCACATTATCATTGCAAGCTTTTTCTACAGCTGCCATACTTCTAGTTATGCTCTTTTCTTTAGCTTCTTTATGTACAACTTCCTCATTGACATAGCAAATAACATTACTGTTAGTTTTAGCCAAAACTATTTTGTTAATTCCATTTAAAGCCATATTAGTATCTGTATAAATCTTAGCACCTTTGTTGAAAATATTCTTTGCAGTTTCTATTGCAGTCTTGCTTATTTCCACTAAATCTTTATATTCAAAATCAGCCGTAGTATGAATAGTCCTCTTAACTATTAGTAATTCTTCTTCTGTAAATGAATGAGGTCCCATTTCATCTCCAATAATTTCAAAACTTCTTTTTTCGATCCCCATAGGGTCTTTTAAATAGTTCATATTATCACCATCTTTTTCTTTATATTTTGCTTTATTTCAAAAATGTGTTAAGTTAATCTAATCCTTATATAAAACACATTCAAAAAATAAGAAGCAAGCATATTAATATATTTTAAAGCTATTTCACATTAACTAAAGCTTTCAAAAATTCTATATTTCCCAGGAAATTTATATGAGCATATCCTGCCAATGTATTATTCTTAAAATATCCACACTTCCACTTTATAATTTTCCCATTATATTGAGTTTTTTCTACTTCATATACATTTTTTTCATTTAAACTTACTTGCGACTTATGAAATTCATGAGCATTTATTTTAAAGTCTTCTTCTATTCCAAGTTTTTCATCAAAGCATTTTTTATCAATCTTTACTTTGCAATAACCAAACCTTTGTAGCTTGTTTGTCATTACACTTTCTCCATCGAAAAAGCCAACCATCTGTGCTCCATCTATTGACTTGGTCAAATACATAAGCCCACCACATTCTGCATAACATCTTAATCCATTATCTAAAGCTTCCTTTATGCTATTTCTCATAGAATAATTATCTTCTAATTTTTTCTTAAATACTTCTGGATATCCTCCACCTATATATAAAAAATCTAAATTCTCCGGTAAGATTTTATCCTTAATTGGACTAAAATAAATTATTTCTCCAAATGCCTCTAAAATCTCCAAATTTTCTTTATAATAAAAACTAAATGCCTTATCTAGCGCAACACCAATTCTAATATTTTTATTTCCAAACTTAGTTATCTCACACTTAGATTTTGATTCGTCATGTTTTCTTTGAAATTTATTTTCAACTTCTACTTTAGATTCACAACTTATTTCAAATTCTTGCATTTCATTTATAATTTCGTCTAAATCGACATATTCTTCAATTAATCTTCCACATATATTTAGTTTTTCTTCAAGATTAAGTATTTCCATGCTTTGTACAAGACCTAAATGCCTACTGCTCAAACTTATTTTTTCTTCTTTAGGAATGTATCCAAATACTTTAGTTTCACAGTTTTCTTCTATAGCATACTTTAATAAATCATAATATTTTTCACTAATAGAGTTTAATACAACTCCTACAATATTTGCATTTCTATAATTTTTGAACCCATTAATTTCAGCACATATACTTGCACTTTGGCCACGTGGAGACAATACTAATATAATTGGCATATTTCCTAAAAGCTTTGAAACCTCATATGTCGAACCTTTTTCAGATACTCCACTTCCATCATACAAGCCCATTACACCTTCTATTATTCCAACATTTCCACTACCTTTAAGATAATTTTTTATCATGCCCTCTTCGCCCATTAAAAATGTATCAAGATTTCTCGAAGCTTTTTTTGTTACTTCGGTGTGGAATGCTGGGTCTATATAATCTGGTCCAACCTTATATCCTTGAACATCTAAATTTCTATTTTTAAGTGCTTTCATAAGTCCCAAAGTAAAAGTGGTTTTTCCACCACCACTGCTATTTGAAGCTATAATTATAGATTTCATGAAATACCTTCTTTCTTAATTTAGAGTTCTAAGTTTTTTAGTTCTTCCTGAATTTATATATCTGTCCTCAATTGAATCATAAATTCTATTAATATAAAGTTCATCGAATTTATCTATCTCACCTAGTCCATGCATATGTAAAGTGACTTCAATTCCCTCTTTTTGCAATATGCTCTTTAAAGAATCTTCCTCATCTGATGCCATATCATTTTTTACATGATCTCCTGCAACAAGTAATAATGGAACAAGTTTTGTCTTTTTTATCCCTTTATCTTTTATTTTCTTTAATACATTTTTAACTGTAGGATATCCTTCTACTGTTGCCACAAACACATTTTCATAATCCTCATCAATTAAAACAGTTTGAAGCATTCCATAAACTGCATTTGAAGGATGTTCTGTTCCATGCCCAAATAATATTACGCTTTCTTCTCCTCTTAATATATCTTTAATGCTATCTATAAACAAAGAATAATCCTCTGGAAGTCCGTTCATTCCTTGATAAAAGAATATAGGTCTTCCAAGTTTAATAACTTTAAAATCATCTTTTTTATGTTCTACAACACCTTTTATATAATCAAATTCTTCGCCTGGAATTATATGTAATGGTTGAACTATAACTTCTTCAAATCCTCTAGCTTTCAAATCTTGCAAAGCTTCTTCTGGTGTTAATATACCTAAATTATTTCTTTCATTTAATTTTTTTATTATACTATGAGCAGTAAATGCTCTAAACACTTCATAATCCTTGAACTCATCCTTGATTCTATTTTCAATTTTCTCTATTGAATTTTTCAGTGCTTCTAAATGACTAGTTCCAAAACTCACTACTAAAATAGCTTTTTTCATTTAATTTCCTCCTAAATAATAGTCCAAAAAAATCCTCGTTACCTATTTTTAGGTAAAGAGGATATATAACAAATCAAGAATGTAAAATTTGTCTATAATATAAAACCTCATCTAAAAGTTTCACTTTACTTAGAACTACACTCTACCATTTGCTAAGATCCTTCCCTCCGAAGAATAGCATTTTCATAAAATTTCTAGGCAGGTCTCCTGACTTTGGCCTCATACTAAATTCTCTTCCTTCCCAAGAATAATTTCTCAGTGGACGTTTACGCATATTCAAAAAAAATAACAAGTCAATATGCTAATCTATTTTCTCTTATATGCTTTAGAGATTAGTCTTCCATTACAGTAGCGGGGGCTGTAGTAGATTTACACTACTTTCCCTTTTAATCTTAAAAACATATTGAGTAGTATGATACCATTTGAGTCATTACTTTCTTTCATATGCCTTACAAGAACCTAAAAACCATTTCTTATTATCTATAAATTATAAATGACTGTGATACTTTATTCAACATAAAAGAGGTTTATTACCGACAATATTTATTTATCAGCAATAAACCTACATAATTTTGATTTTATATTTAAGGCACATTCAATAAAATAGTGAATCAATATTCTAATATATTGTAACTGATATCTTGCATCCCCTAGACGAAGTTCCCCCACAATTTAACATTTTCATTCCTTATTAGTGTTTTGCTTCACTAATTGGTTAGTATAAACTGTAGTTCCTGTTACCAATACACCTTGTATTACTGATTCTGCACTAACACCCATTATTCCAACTGCCCCTAAAATTCCTGCAGCTAATAGTATAATAGGAATATATTTATCATTTATTTTCTCTGTACTTTTTATAATCATGCCTAATATATATAAAACTGGAATTAAAATTAAAGCGTTTTGTGTTATATATTGAGCGACTTCCATATATTTTCCCTCCTTATCTTTTTAAGTTTCTATACTATAAAACCAACTTCCTAATTTATTTTTAAGCTCTAAACATTTACTCATAGGTAGCATTTGAGTTTCAATCCAAACCCCTTTAGAATTGCCTCTAACATAACATTTAACTTCATCAAAGTAGCTTAATACATATTCTAAATCAATACCCTCAAAACTTCTATTTCCCTTATATCCATTTGGCAAATAGTTAGTAACTACATATCCCTTCTTTTCACTTATCAAAATTCCATCAAAGAAATTGTTTAAATCTACATTTCCACTTATGCCATTTACAGAGCCACTATCTGTATATTGATGCCCAACATAATCTTTTCCCCATACTTTAGTTTCCATAGGAGTTTCCACTCCATAATGAGCTATCCATAGTGGATATTTAGCTATTCTACTATCTAAATTATCATTTGCAAAATAACCTCCTGTATAAATGCACAATGGTAACTCATTCAATTCTTCAAATTTTTTAATAAATCTCAGTGTATAATCAATTACATCAAAGTTATTTACTTCTACATCCAAACATGGTTTTAAACTGTTTTGTTTATCCTTTATCTTAATATAGAAGTTTTCTGCTTGAGTTTCTGGAGCGCTTGTCCCTACTAAGAAATGATAGAACCCAATTTTTAAGCCTGCATTTAATGCACCATTATAGTTAGCTGACAACTTAACATCCGTATAGGTGGTACCTTCAGTAGCTTTAATATAAACTAATTCAATTCCGTCATTTTTTACAGCCGTAAAATCTATACTTCCATTATGATTACTAATGTCTATTCCTTTCATTGGCTCACCTCCTTATATATATATATTTCCTTTTATTATGTTATATGATTTATATTAGGTTTTTGCGTATAAATGCTATATAAATTA
>Ga0302162_10000548_pt1 | contig 10214 bp, 3 predicted proteins | sample I_Fen_E2_2_FD_193501 | JGI IMG/M metagenome (GOLD analysis project Ga0302162, IMG submission 193501) | Peat permafrost microbial communities from Stordalen Mire near Abisko, Sweden - I_Fen_E2_2 | ecosystem: Environmental > Terrestrial > Soil > Wetlands > Permafrost | place: Sweden: Abisko...
AAAATCATATTATAAAACATATTGGATTAAATTAAGTGCTTTCTACACAGTATATCAATGCAATTTATATTATATTTGCAAAAGCACATCTTATTGTCATTTTATTCGTTCAGGCATAGATAAATAGACTTTTTAATTAAAAGCCTGAGCATTTTCGGAGTTAGTTCCACAGATTAAACATCGAGGTACGTATGAAAAATACATCCCATAAATCATCAGCCACCGAAAAATTTCGCAAACAAACAGAAGAAATGATGAAAGACTCATCAACCGGAGCTACACTTTCGGAAGCAGATGCATTGAAACTGGTTCACAGACTCGAAATCAATCAGATAGAACTTGAAATGCAAAATGAAGAATTCATTGAGGCTCAATCAGTATCTCAAGACGCCCTTGAATTGTATAATGTATCACCATCCGGGTATTTTACACTTACAAAAGAAGGTCATATCACAGGACTGAACCAGAGCGGTGCAAAGTTACTACAACGGGAAAAGAAAAGTTTAACAGGAAAACTATTTGGTTTATTTGTGACTGACAAAACTAAACCGGTTTTCAATACTTTCCTGGAAGCAGTATACCGTTTTAAAACCATACAGACCTGTGAAATTGAATTACTTGCTACCGAAAATGCACCTATCTATGCAAAACTTACAGGCATCATTGGAACCAATCAGAAACTCTGCCTGATAACTGCAATAAATACGACCAAGTTCAAACTACAGGAAGCAAAGCTTCAACACGAGCGTGAATTATATCAGGACATTGTAAACAATCAACCTGCCGGGATTTACCGCATACGTGTTTTTGAACGAGATAAATGGTTGGATAAAGATTGGGAAAATTCCGAGAATCCTCCTTACAGGATGGAGTTGGCGAGTGACCGTTTCTGTGAAATACTGGGCATTACGCGCGAAGTATTTGAAACCAACCCGGCTATTATAGCTGATTTAATTCATCCGGAGGATAAAACGGGATTCGCAGTAAGAAATGAAGAAGCAAATACGTTGCTTATCCCTTTTCAATGGGAAGGACGGTTATTCGTACACAATAAACTGATCTGGATACATTTAGAATCCATTCCAAGGCCATTACCAAGCGGAGAAGTATTATGGACGGGCATTTTGTATAACATCACGGACCAGAAACTGGGCGAGGAAGCCCTAAAAGAAAGCGAAAACAAATATCGTGAACTGGTGGATAATTCACCTGATGCCATAAGCATTTATGTTGATGGCAAGATTGTTTTTGTAAACAACGCATCTCTTGATTTAATGAATGCTGCAAGTGCAAATGAGCTTCTGGGAAAACCGGTTATTGAATTTGTACATCCCGATTACAGGCATATCGCTTTTGAACGGATGAAAGATATTAAAAATGATAGGAAAGTTTTGCCACTGATAGAGGAAAAATTCATTCGGTTTGATGGAACAACCATTGATGTTGAAGTGAAGTCAATGCCTATCGTATATAAAAATAAAAAGGCAGTACAACTGATTGTGAGGGATATCACCGATCAGAAAAGAACTGAAAAAGAAATAACTGAAAGTAAAGAAGATTTCAAAGATCTTTTTGATAATGCTCCGGTGGGATATCACGAAATTGATTCACAGGGAAAGATTGTACGGATAAACCAAACGGAATTAACGTTATTGGGATACGTCTTTGATGATCTTATTGGCCAATATATCTGGAAATATAACGCGAATGAAAATTATTCGTTTGAATCAACCAATGAAAAACTTCATGGCAGAAATATCTCGTCAACTCCGTATGAACGGGAATTATTGAGAAAAGATGGATCAAAAATTACCGTACTTCAATTCGACAATGTTCTTCGGACAACGGATGGCAGTATTACAGGTATCCGGTCTTCCGTACAGGACATAACAGAACGAAAACAGTCTGAATTAAATTTACAATTGAGTGAAGAGAAATTCAGGAATATCTTCGAAAATTCGAATGTAGGAAAATCGATGACCACCATAGATGGCAAAATGAAAGTAAATACAGCTTTCTGTCGCATCATGGGATATTCCGAAGATGAATTGTCCCATTTAAAATGGACTGATTTTACACATAAAGATGATATCGAGTTTAATCAGAGTGAAATAAACTCTATAATAAAAGGAGAAAAAGATTTTTCACAATGGGAAAAAAGATACATTCATAAAAACGGGAGCATAATCTGGGTAAATATCAGCACCTTTTTACTACGTGATAATCAAGGGAATCCTATTCATTTTATTACTGAAATATTCGATATTACCGACCAAAAAAAATCGGAAGCTAATTTACGAAACAGCGAAGAGAAATTCAAAAAAGCATTCATGACAAGTCCGGATTCCGTAAACATTAACCGGTTGGAAGATGGAATGTACATATCTATCAATAATGGGTTTACCCGAATTATGGGTTATAACACCGATGATATCGAAGGCAAGACCTCAAAAGATATAAATATCTGGAAAAATGAGGATGACAGGAATAAATTAATCGATGAATTAAATAAAAAGAGGATTGTAGAAAACCACATATGCCTATTTAAAACAAAATCGGGTGAAACGGTATATGGTATGATGTCAGCTTCGCTGATTGAACTTGATGGAGTCAGCCATATCCTGAGCATTACCCGCGATATCACAGCGATTAAGAAAACAGAGTTAGCATTGCTTCAAAGCGAAGAACGCTTTAAAGTTTTATTTGAAGATGCTCCGGATGCTATGTTTCTGGCAGATCCTGATACAGAAATTATAATTGATGCAAACACTGCTGCATGCGGGTTATTTAAAATGAGAAAAGATGAACTTGTCGGACTTCGACAAGACAAACTTCATCCGAAAGAACTAACTGAAATATCGATAGCGACCTTTAAAGACCATATCTTACAATCGGAAAAACAAGACGTTACGACTCCGTTTGAAAACAGAATTGTATGTTCGGATGGTACAGAGATACCGGTTGAGATTTTGGCCCATTCCATAAAGATTGATAATAAGGTATTATTACTGGGCACATTTAGAAATATCAGTGAACGAAAGAAAGCAGAAGAAGCACTTCGTGAAAGTGAAGATCTTTACCGTGACCTGGTTTTACGTATTCCTGATGGTGTATACAAGAGTACGGCAGATGGAAAGTTCATAGATGTAAATCCGGCCATGGTCAGGATGTTTGGATATGAAAGCAAAAATGAATTATTGAATATTGATATTCCAACTCAATTATACTTTGACCCTGCCGAAAGGGATAACATTTTGCCGGATGGACAAAATGAAGAAATGTCGATCTTTCCGTTAAAAAAGAAAGATGGTTCTGCCATCTGGATAGAAGATCATGGTTGGTACAACATGGATATTAATGGGAAAGTGGTAACCCATGAAGGTGTTTTGCGTGACATTACCGATCGCAAACTCGCACAGGATGCACTCCTTGAGCGGGAATCCATACTAAAAAAGACACTCACAGAAAGTACCGGTTTAATTGATAATGCATCGAGCGAATTCAACTATGAAAAAATATCGGATACTATCCTCGAAATATCCGGAGCAAGATATGTCAGTTTTAATATTTTTGATAACGACACTGAATTTACAACTGTAGCTATTTCCGGAATAAAAGAAAACATTTTAAAAGGTACTACATATTTCGGATTCGAGGTAATGAATAAAAAATGGAAATTTGATCCATTTCGTGAAGAAAAGACCAGGGACAATCCAATTACCCGATTTGAATCATTTCATGAATTATCCAACTTTTCAATTCCCCGAACCGTTTCAACATTAATTGAGAAGACATTCAATCTCGGAGAGTGTTTTGTTGTAAAAGTCACAAAGAACAATAAAGCGATCGGCGATTTTACATTAATCTATCCAAAAGGAGAAATCCTGAAAAACAGTGAGTTGGTATTGTTGTTTGCCAACCAGGTAGCATTGTATCTTGATCGGGATAAAACTAATAAGGCATTGAGAATCAACGAAGAGAAATACCGTTATTTATTTGCCAACAACCCTCAACCCATGTATATTTATGACCTGGAAACACTTGCATTCCTTGAAGTAAACCAGGCCGCTATCGAACATTATGGCTTTTCAAAAGAAGAATTCCTTGGAATGACACTGAAAGATATCCGGCCTAAAGAAGACATTCCTGCGCTACTAATTGATGTGCAAAATAAAAATGATAAGTTTAAACCTGCAGGAGTTTGGAGGCATACCAAAAAAAACGGGGAAATCATTTTTGTAGATATTACAACGGTTTCAGTAACTATAAACGGAGTGAAGGCACGGCATGTGTTGATACAGGACATTACCGAACGGAAACATGCTGAGGATGCCTTAAGGGAAAGTGAAGACAAGTACCGTACCATGATTGAGAATTCGAATGACATGATCTGGACACTGGATAAGCAGGGTAATTTCACATTTCTAAACAAAATCGCCTTACAAACCACCGGACTGGCACAAAAAGAATGCATAGGAAAATCATTAACGTCCTTTATCACGAACGAAGACCTTCCAATTTTAATGGATATTTTTGAAAAGACAATGAATGGTGAGGTTTGCACGTATGAGCTTCGTTTTAGAAAAACAAATGAAGATATTCTTACTGTTTTGGTAAATACATCACCCATTAATATCTCCGGGCAAATAGAAGGAATCGTAAGTTTTGGCAGGGATATAACTCAAAGTAAAGAATCATTGCAGTTGTTGCTTGAAAGTGAAGAGAAATTCCGATCAATAGCCGAGCAAACAGGCGATCTGATTTCTATCACCGATACAAACGGAATGTTACTTTATGCTTCAACAGCTTCCAAATCAATTTTTCAGTATGAACCGGAAGAAATGTATGGTCGCAATTTCACAGATTTTTTGGAAGAAAGCTCTAAACTGAAGGCAATAGAAGCCTTCAATAGCAGTATAGAGAAAGGTTCGGACGTCAAAAATCTGGAATTAAATATGAAGCGGAAAGATGGATCCATCTTTTACGGTGAATTGAACGGATCAAGATTCATGCATGGAGAAAATAACGGGACGTTGGTTGTCATACGGGATATGACGGAACGAAAAAAAGTGCAGGAAGATTTAGAAGATAAAATGAATGATTTGATACGCTTTCAAAATCTGACAGTCGATCGTGAGCTAACAATGATTGATCTTAAAAAGGAAGTGAATGAATTATTAACCGGTTCAGGACAAAAAGGGAAATACAAAATTGTTAAATAAACAGTTCAATTGTTTCCATTGAAAGATATGATTATTTAAACAAAAGCACTTTGATATTTATACATAAAACTCCAAGCCCCTAAAGGGGATGTAAAGAACGGGAAATTAGAGTTGTATCATTCAGGATAAGGTATTTAAAGAGCATTTTAGGAGAATAGAGTAATTAACATCCCCTTTTGTAACTTGTGAGCGGTAAAATTCATTAAATAGTTTATCTCATATCTTCTTGGTTACATGGGTGGAATAAAGAGCTTTCATAAAGAAAATGATAAAAAAAATAAACAACGATATTCAACTATTGGCAATTTGCATTATCGCTTTTAAGTAAAGAATGAAAGAAAAGAATAAAAGCATAACAGAACTTATCTTACAAACTCAGGGGATTGATCTGTCAAAATACGAAACAGTATTTTTGAATAAATCTGTTCAAAAAAGGATGGATGATACCTTTTTCAAATTGGAAGCTGAATATATCGGTTACCTGAAGCAGAGCCATCTTGAAAGTGAGATATTTTTAAACTCCCTCCAGATAAGCTATACAGAGTTTTTTCGTAATTCATTAACCTTTTCAGTATTGGAAAAAATCATCATTCCTTCTATTGCTATGAAAAGGAAAAGTTCCAACAGAAATGAGATCCGGATTTGGTCGGCAGCTTGTGCTGGCGGACAGGAAACATACAGCCTGGCTATGTTATTAAATGAATTTTCAAACGGACATGGTGAGAAAATTAATTTTCGTATTTTTGCGACCGATCAATCTGAGAAACAAATACAGGAAGCTCAGTTGGGACAGTATCCTGAATTTTCATTAAATTGCCTGAACCTAAAACGGACAAAACAATGGTTCATAAAAAAAGAAGACACCTATTCTGTGAAGCCTGAATTAAAAGAGAATATTGATTTTTCAGTTTTTGATTTATTCAGTGAACAGTTTAGTTGTCCGCCAACCAGCATTTTTGGTGACTTTGATATAATTGTTTGTGCAAATCTGTTATTTTACTATAATTCGGAATCGCAGAAAAAAATCATTAAAAAGGTCAGAAATTGTTTGTCAAAGAATGGATATCTGATAACAGGAGAATCTGAAAGAGAGATACTGATTAAATCAGGTTTTATTGAAGTATATCCTCAATCGGCAATATTTCAATTGTAAAAAGAATCCATTGGGTTGATCTGATGGAGAGACATGAAAAATGTAAGTTAATAAAGATACAGGAATAATAAATAATAAGAGCAGCCTTGATAAAATTGGCTTTGTCTTCGTACAAATAAAAATACCATATGAAATTAAAAGACTTTAAGATCGGATCACAATTAATGCTTGGTTTTGCAGCCATGTTCATATTTGTCATAATTTTAGGAGTAGTATCTAATTATCAGGCAGACAGAATACATCTTCAAACAGAAGATATATATAATCATCCCTTACTCCTTAGAAGAGCGATCAGCAATATCAAAATTGATATTCTAAATATGCGTTTGAGTACAAGGGACTTGATGCTTGCCATCAATGCTAAGGAAAAACAAGCTGCTATTGAATCGATGGAATTGACTTCTTCCGATGTGCAACAACAGTTCAACTTACTAAGAGAAGGATATTCAGGCCCCCAAACAGATATAGACCAGGCCTACAAAGCTTTTTTAAAGTGGAAATTTGCACGCGATACTAACACAAAACTAGCCCTTGAAGGAAAGATAACAGAAATTAAGGAATCCCTTATGCCAACAGGAATCGTAGGCGTTTACAGGGACCAAATGATGGCCAAAATAATAAAAATTGACGATTATGAACAAAAGAAAGGTGAAAGCTTATATGCTTTTTCAAACAAATACAGGGATTCATTAAATACACAATTGGTATTACTCGTAATAGGCATTTTATTGCTAATGTTTGCTGTCAGCTATCTGTTAATAACACACATACGAAATCCGATCAGAGAACTGACAAAAGCTACCAGGCAATTTCAAGAAGGCGATATGAATGTACGGAGTGAAATTGCAACGAAAAATGAACTTGGAATTTTATCCGAAGCATTTAATTCCATGGTGGAAAGTATTCAGGTAAACGCTGAACTTAGCCTAAAAGCGAAGGAGCTTTCACAAATAATGTTGCTGGAAGAAGAGCCACACGATTTTTTTGCATCATTGTTACCTGAGCTGGCTTCACAAACAAATTCACAAATGGCAGCAGTTTATTTGTTGTCAGAAGACAAGAAACAATTTGAACATTTCGCTTCCTTTGGCATGTCGGATAATTCAAAACTGACTTTTAGTGTTGATAACTTTGAAGGCGAATTTGGAGCTGTGCTTTCAACACGAAAAATACATACCGTAAAACGAATACCCAAAGATACACGTTTCCTTTTTCATACAGTAAGTGGGAAACTGGTGCCCCGTGAAATAATTACGATACCTATTATGTCCGGTAAAGAAATAATTGCCATTATATCATTGGCAAGTGTACGCACCTACAGCAAAGAAACTTCATTGTTGATTAAAAATATTATTAACACATTAGCTGCACGTATTGAAGGGGTATTGGCTTATCAGAAAATGCAGGTATTTACCAAACAACTTGAATACCAGAACAGCGAACTGGAAGCACAAAAAACTGAAATGTCAGCACAATCGTCTGAACTTCTGGAACAAAACCGGGAATTGGAAATGCAAAAAATTCAGCTAAGTGAAGCCAGTCGTTTGAAAACTAATTTCCTATCGAACATGAGTCATGAACTCAGGACACCACTCAATTCGGTTATTGCTCTGTCGGGAGTTCTGAATCGTCGGCTGGCCAATAAGATTCCGGCAGATGAATACAGTTACCTGGAGGTTATTGAACGTAACGGGAAACACTTACTTTCACTCATAAACGATATCCTGGATATTTCGCGCATAGAGTCGGGGAAAGAGGAAGTTGAACTTTCAAAATTCAACTCCAAAAATCTGATATCTGATGTTGTGAGTATGATAGAGCCTCAGGCTGTACAAAAAAGTATAGAATTAATTCATAAAACAGGAGGTAATGACTTAATTTTAACCGGGGATATTGATAAATGCCGTCATATTTTACAGAATTTGATTGGTAATGCAGTTAAATTCACCGAAAAAGGACAGGTTGAAATATCTTCTGAACAATTTGATAATAGCATAAAAATCACTGTGACTGATACCGGAATAGGAATATCTGAGAATCATCTTATACATATATTTGATGAATTCCGACAAGCAGACTCCGGTACTTCCCGAAGATTTGGCGGTACCGGATTAGGTCTGGCAATAGCTAAAAAATATGCGAATCTACTTGGTGGAACTATTGAAGTTAAAAGCACACTGGGAGAAGGTTCTTCATTTTCACTCATTTTACCATTAAACTATGTTGCTGAAAACAGGATTATTGAATCCGAGGCAAATATGGTAGAATTTAATAAAGTTTTGCCGGTGATTTATCAAAAGACAGGTGCTATTAAAACAATTTTACTGGTTGATGACAGTGAGCCTGCCATTATCCAGTTAAAAGATTTTATGGAAGAAAGCGGATATCAGATTTTGGTAGCGCATGATGGACCAGAAGCACTGGCTATTATTTCACATATAATTCCGGATGCCATGATACTGGACTTAATGATGCCGGGGATGGATGGATTTGAAGTATTGAAGACCATACGGAACGCAGAACCAACAGCCAATATCCCGGTATTAATATTAACTGCCAAGCATATCACTAAAGATGATCTTAAGTTATTGAAACGTAATAATGTGCATCAACTTATTCAAAAAGGAGATGTCAACAGAATTGAATTGCTGAACTCAGTGGCAAGTTTAGTTTATACTGAAACAGCACATGAAGTGATTACTCAAAAAGAAATTCAACTAATAGAAGGTAAACCTGTCATATTGATTGTAGAAGACAACGTGGACAATATGCTCACAGTAAAAGCTGTTTTGGATGACAAATATATCTTACTGGAAGCCGAAGATGGAACCCAGGGAGTAATGCTGGCTAAAAAACATTTACCCAACCTTATTTTAATGGATATTGCATTACCGGGAATGGACGGAATAGAGGCTTTTAATGTTATTCGAAATATCGGACAACTGTCACATATTCCAATTGTTGCACTAACAGCAAGTGCCATGACGTTAGACCGGGAGACAATATTGGCTCATGGTTTTGATGGATATATTGCAAAACCAATTGACGAAAAAGTATTTTATAATACGATAAACGAAGTACTTTATGGAAAGTAGAATAATAAAGATTCTTGCCATTGATGACAATCCGGATAACCTGTTAACCATACAGGCGCTTATAAATGAAGCTTACCCGAATACGGTTGTTTTAAAGGCATTAACCGGCATACAAGGTTTAAAATTAGCAGTTGATGAAAATCCTGATGTCATCTTACTGGACATTATTATGCCGGATATGGATGGATTCGAGGTGTGTCAACGATTAAAAGCGGACAAGAATTTACGCGATATTCCGGTTATATTTGTAACAGCCATTAAAGGAGACAAAGAAAGCAGGATTAAAGCACTGGAATACGGTGCAGAGGCATTTTTGGCAAAACCTATCGACGAGAGTGAACTCACAGCTCAAATTCGTGCTATGGTAAAAATCAGGACTGCTTTTTTGGAAAGACATGACGAGAATATACGTCTTGCAGCCCTTGTAGCAGAACGAACTCTTGAACTAAAGAAAACCCATTCTGCCACCTTAAATTTACTTGAAGATTTAAAAAATGAGAATGAAGCCAGAAAAAGGACTGAAGAATCACTTCGCGAAAGTGAAGAGAAGTTCCGCGATATGGCAAATCTATTACCCCAGATAGTTTTTGAAATAGACTTAGAATGTACTATAACCTATGTAAACAAGCAAGCTTATTCAATTTTTGGGTATAATACAGATGAATTAATCGGATTAAATTCTTTAATATTTCATGCTCCTGAAGAGAGAAATCTGATTAAAGAAAACATTTTGCTAAAATTAGC
>Ga0302162_10000549_pt1 | contig 10204 bp, 8 predicted proteins | sample I_Fen_E2_2_FD_193501 | JGI IMG/M metagenome (GOLD analysis project Ga0302162, IMG submission 193501) | Peat permafrost microbial communities from Stordalen Mire near Abisko, Sweden - I_Fen_E2_2 | ecosystem: Environmental > Terrestrial > Soil > Wetlands > Permafrost | place: Sweden: Abisko...
TTCATCAGTCAAGGAGACGAATTGCCCTCATAGTGGGCCTATTAGCTCAATTTGCCGATGAGCAGAGAACCAAAATCTATGATTTTGTGTGAATCGCTTACTCAGTGAGCGTAGCGAGTCGAGCTTCATTTATGATGGAAAATAGGCTGGCAAATGGACTTGTTATTTTTTTGATTGTGCCTAATTCCTATATCAATTAAATAAATTTGCTTAACCTGTCTTTTAAATTTACTTCCTTTTCAATTAGCCAACCTTCTTCTTCACAAGTATTTCCCCACTGAACTATATCACTTATTTCATCCTTAGTTAACTGAACAGATATTTTATCAATAACTTCTAAATCTTCCTCGTAAAATCCATTATGCATTTTTAAAGCACTGGTTTCTCCTTTTAACCCTAAAGAATATACAGGTGTTCCTTTTTCATCTTTATGATGTGCCACAACATACAATCTTACCCCATCATTCTTTTTATCAGCTTTTACATCATTATGTTTTATTTCAACTAAAGTTCCCGTTGGTATATTATACTTTTCCAAAAATCCCACTTCCTCTCTAATATATGAATTCTACATAAAATTTCAATTCCCTTTATTTTCAGAAAATTCTTAACATTAGTATTGCTTTAGACTAGAAACTTTATACATTTTTACTAAAATTTTTGCCTCAAAACATGAAATAGCCCCCACCTTTATATAAAGGTGAGGGCTATTTCATGTTAAATTATATTTGATTTAAATTAAAAGTTGCTTGAGTAGATCCATTAGGATTAAATATATGTTCTACTCTAGGTAATGAAATTCCTAAAGTTTCACGAAGTACGTCTTCTACTGTTTCTACTGCTATAATAGTTAATTGACTCTTAACCTCTTCTGGTACATCTTTTAGGTCAATTACATTATCCTTTGGAATTAATATCTTTGTTATTCCAGCTCTTTGAGCTCCGATTAACTTTTCTTTAAGACCTCCTATTGGAAGTACTGCTCCTCTTAAAGTAATTTCTCCTGTCATTGCAAGCTTTGAATCTACTTTTATACCAGTAACTAAAGATGCAAGTGCAGTGAATAATGTAATTCCAGCTGAAGGACCATCTTTAGGAACAGATCCTGATGGAACGTGAATATGAAGATCTCTTTCTTTAAAGTTTACAGCATTCATTGGTAATCTTGACTTCAATAAGCTTAAAGAAATCTTTGCAGATTCTTTCATAACATCGCCCAATTGACCAGTTAGGGTAACTTGTCCATTTCCTAACATGTCTGTAGCTTCAATGAATAGTATCTCTCCACCTACTGCTGTCCAAGCTAATCCTGTTACTACTCCTGGTGGATTATCGCTTTGTGCCTTATCATGACTTGAAACTTTTCTTCCAAGTAGATCATCTAGCCCGTCTGCAGTAACTTTAAATGGTAATTCTACCTTATTAGATACAATCTTCTCTGAAGTAATTCTTGCAAGAGTAGCTAATTGCTTTTTAAGACCTCTCACGCCAGCCTCTAGAGTATATTCACTAATAATTTTTTCTAAAGCTCCATCTTCTATAACTAACTGATCTTTATTAAGTCCATGTTCCTCAAGAGTACCTGGTATTAAGTGATTTTTACCAATATGAAATTTTTCATTCATAGTGTAACTAGATATTTGAATTATTTCCATTCTATCTAACAGAGGTCTTGGAATACTATCTAATGAGTTAGCTGTAGCTATAAAGAATACTTCTGATAAATCATAAGGTAAATCTAAATAGTGATCAGTAAAAGTATTATTTTGTTCAGGATCTAGTACCTCTAATAGTGCACTAGCTGGATCTCCATTATAGCCTGTCATTAGTTTGTCTACTTCATCTAAAACCATAACTGGATTTATTTCTCCTGCCTTCTTAATGCTTTGAATAATTCTTCCTGGCATTGCACCTACATACGTTCTTCTGTGTCCTCTAATTTCAGCTTCATCACGTACACCACCTAAACTTAAGCGTATATACTTTCTATCAAGGGCTTCAGCAATACTTTTACCTAAGCTTGTCTTTCCTGTTCCTGGAGGTCCAACTAGTAATAAAATAGAACCCTTTTTATCTTTTTTTAGCTGCATAACTGCTAAATGTTGTATTATTCTATCCTTTACTTTTTCAAGTCCATAATGTTGTTCATCTAATACACGTCTTGCTTCCCCTAAATTAATCATTTTAGGTTCAGCCTTTTTCCAAGGAAGCTTTACTAATAGGTCTAGATAGTTACGTATAACATTATAGTCCGAACTATTTGGACTTTGGCTTTCTAATTTTTCTAATTCTTCTAAGGCAGCCTCTTTTATTTCATCTGGCATTTGAGCCTCTTCAATCTTATTTAAATAATCCTTGTCCTTTTTAGAGCCTTCACTTTTCCCTTCATTTAATTCACTTTGAATTGCCTTTAATTGTTCTCTAAGCACTGATTCTCTATAACTTTTACTAGCTTTTTCAGTTAATTTTTCTGTCATCTCAAATTGTAACTTAAGAGTTTCCTTTTGCCTTAATAGGTAATCCATAAATTTAAGGCTTCTCTCTTTTAAAGATTGAGTTTCTATTAACTCATACTTTTCTTGGTTTGAAAGTGGCATAAATTGAGTAAGATAACCAATAAGTTTATTTAAATCCTTTTGTTCTTCTATAATCTTCATAAACTGATCTGATCCTGTGAAATTTTCACTAACATCACGAGTAACTTTTTTTACATACTCTAGCATTTCTTCTTGACTTTTTTCTGTGAGATCAATAATATCTGATGCAATCTCAAATTCTGCATTGATATAATTATTTGCAATACTAAGTGATTTAATTTCTACTCTATCTATCGCTTTAATTTTTATTTGATACCCTTTTTCTGTTTTTTCAATTCCATTTACATGAAAGGAAACTCCAATTTTATAAAAATCATCTTCCCTTAAGAGACTTTGGTTAAAATTTTGCTTTAAAGGTAATGCAATATTAATTTCATGCTCCTCAGCTAAATTTTTAAGCTCTTCCTCACTAATTTTATTTAGTTTTAGAGTATAAATCATCCCTGGTAATAAAGCCAGATCTGATACTGGAATTACCATACCTTCGTTGTTTTTCTTATCTATATTCATCATTATAATCATCCTTTCTTCAGTTGTATTCATAAGTGAACGTTCGTTTAACCATTTGTTAAATATTAGCGAGATACTTTTGTGATTATTCCTTCACAAAATTCTCTCGCTTTAATACTCTTGCTTTAATTTTCTATCAAAGCCTCCTGTATAATCCTAATCATTTCTTTAAGTAATTCAACTTGTTCTACTTCTCCAATACACTGATTAATAGCAATGTATTTTACTGGAGAAAAAATTATTGCTATCAAATTATCGTTTCGAAAATCCTTAAATACTTTCTTTTCTTTCATTTCATCTAACAAATTATTTAAGTTTTTTATACCCTTGCGCTCTGAGCATCCACTAGCTAGAGCCGGGCAACTTGAAAATTGCTCTACAAAATGAAAAATTTCACCATTCTTTTTAATGTATGTATAATATTCTCTAACGATTATTTCAATAAGTTTCTTACCATCAATTACATTATTGACTTTATTAAGTAAATAATCAAAGACTTCTTCAGAATACTCTATATATATATCATGAAGCATTGCTTCTTTATTATCATAATAAATATAAACAGTAGCTGGGGAAACCCCTGCCTCTTTAGCTATTTTGGAAATAGAAGTACCCTGAAAACCTTCTTTAAGTATTAACTTAATAACTGCATCTTTTATACTTTTTTCTTTTTCATCATCTTTTCGTCTCATTTGAACACCTCTATTATATTTCTATAATAAACGAACGTTCTTTTATTGTCAAGAGTATTAACTTATAAAATTTTTACGAACCTCTTCTAAGTTAACAGTATTCAATGAATCCGTAACTTGAATTCCAACTACAGCCACATTGTCTTTAACAATTACATATGTGCCACTTTCATTAATCTTAAATTCTACATCTACAATACCTTTTTTACCTGTAAAAGTATTTACTATTTCCTCAGTTTCTGCATTGAAGATAGTAAACCTTCCATCAGCATTGTCAAATGAATTAAGATCTATTGCAAGTTTTGTTTTTATTCCTTTTTCCAGAACTACTACAAGTGGGTCAAACTCATAACCAATTCCTTTTAAATTTTGGCTTTGAATATCGCCAATAATATTAGCTTTTTTAACTAATCTATCTGTAGAAACTTTTCTTAAATCATCACCATATATACTTGGAGTTTTTGGTGTTGTACTTGCAGTCCCCCCCGTACAGCAACTCATTCCACTGCTTGGCGTTGGAATTGATGGATCTGTTTTAGATGTATCTACAGAATCAAGATTATCTGTAACTTTGATTACACCTCTTATCATTCCCATCCAACAACTAAAGTTTATGTCTTTATCTCCAGGTGTAAATTCTATTACATTTTCACCAGACTTTAGAGTTTTTTGTATATTCAAAGATGTTACTACCACTGCATTATTGCAGGAATTAATCTGACTTCCTGTAATTATCCACTTTACAGGTATACCTTTTTGAACATAAAAAGCATTAGGAGTATAACCATTATTATCTGCAGTCATTCTTATTACTTGAACTCCATTTTCCATAGTTGGTTTAGCTACATTAGCCGTTGCAGCTTGAGCTTCGCTACCTGAAAGACTTTGTGTTAATGTACTAACACTTGGCACTCCAACCCCAGCAAGGGCAAGTCCCCTGTTTCCCATTATTATTCCAAGTATTATTACTAAAAATCCACTAAATTTCAAAAGTTGTTTTGTATAACCTTTGCTTAAAAAACCTGATATTGCTCCAAATACTAACATTAAAGGAACTGTTCCGAGTGAAAATATAAACATTGATAAAGCTCCAGCTGCTGCACTACCAGTACCTAGTGCATAAAGTTGCATTGTTTGCAAAGGACCACAAGGCATTAATCCATTTAACATTCCAACCAAAAATGGTGCCTTAGGTTTATTTTTTACTTTGCATGAAGACCATAGCAATTTAATGTTAAATTTTCTAAACGCAGAAAATCCAGCCATATTTAGTCCCATTATTACCATAAATAATCCTGCAAATATTTGAAGCCCTGCTTTCACATTAAGTGATAATGATAGTACAGAACCTAAAGCACCTACTATACCACCAATAATTGTATAGGAAGTTACCCTTCCAGCATTATATAAAATTGCAGGCATTAAAGTCTTAAATTTGTTCTGATTTTCAATCACAATACTGTCTTTAGATAAACTTTGTGTAAGCATTATTCCACCACACATACCAACACAATGAATAGAAGTAAGCATACCAACAATAAATAACACCATATAAGATGCATTATTTAACTTAGCACTCATATCAAAACCTGATGTAGAGTTACCAATAAGCAGAATAGCTGCAACTACAATAAAAAAACCTACAAATTTAATATTACTTGAATTTTTTGTACTGTAGCCAGCTTTATTAATAGCTTCATTTAACTGTTCTTTAGTGCAAATCTCACTATTATATTCAACAGTTACTTGTTGATTGCTATAGCTAGCCATAACATTTATAACTCCATCAACTTTCTTTAATGCTCTCTCTACTCTGTTTTCACAAGAAGTACAGGTCATGTCATAAACTTTAATAATCTCTCTTTTAATGCTCATATTTACCTCCATTAAATTACTTCATTTTATTTCATTAATATATTTTAATTATAATTCATATTTTCATATATTTATTATAATAAAAAGTTATGAAGATTTTATGAGGATACAAAAGAATTTTTAAAAATAGTAAAACTGCCTCAACAGAATTTAAAATTCTTTATGAGGCAGTTAATTAATTTACTTATTATTTGGGTTTCTTACAGGTTTATATGACCCTGTTTTATCTTCTGGGTTTATATAAGTGTAATCACCACTTTCAGTTTTTTTCAATCCAAGTGAAGCCATTTGCTTTTTTGTAGTTTTCCGTTTATTAGCCATAAAATCACTCCTTGTATCATGTAATATAGACTAATGATTTAAAATATTACAACTAATTATCTATATACATACTAATTTTAAATTTATTAGATATATGGAATAAATTTAAAATCAATTTACATTTATTAGCTTCACCATTTTTTGTTTTATTATGTATACTTAATGAATTATTATCTTAATGACTTTATACAGCTTTATCTGACTCTTCTAGGTTTTCCTCATGTTGAAGAATACTGTGTTTTCTTCCATAAAAGAAGTATACTAAAAGTCCTATGATAAGCCAAACTACAAAACCTATCCAAGTTTTTATATGCAACCTACTTAATAAAGCTAAGCAACATATTATAGATATTATTGGAGTAAATGGAACTCCAGGAGTTTTGAATATTCTTTTAAAATCAGGCATAGTTCTTCTAAGTACTATAACTGCAGCTGATACTACCATAAAACTTAATAATGTTCCTATACTTAAAAATTGTACAATCAAGTCTAGTGGTAAAAATCCGGCTATTATTGCTGCTATAACTCCAGTTATTATAGTTGAGATATATGGTGTTTTATGTGTAGGATGTACCTTTGAAAATAATTTTGGTAAAAGTCCATCTCTTGACATAACCATGAATATTCTCACTTGGCCATAAAGCATTACCATTAGTGTAGACATCATTCCAAGTATAGCTCCTGTTCCTACTAACGCTGCTCCCCATTTTATTCCTACGCTTGCTAATGCTCCTGGCACTGCATTTTCTGAAATTATTTCTTTATAAGGAACCATTCCTGTAAGCACAACGGCAACAGAAACATAAAGTATTGTAACTACTATTAAGCAAATTATAAGTCCTAGTGGAATATCTCTCTTAGGATTTTCAGCTTCTTCTGCTGCTGTGGATATGGCATCAAACCCTATATAAGAGAAGAATATAGTAGCTGATCCTGCAAAAATACCACTAAATCCAAGTGGAGCAAAAGGATGATAGTTAGCTGGATTTATATGTGAAACTCCAAGAGCCACAAATATAACAATTATAGCTATTTTTACCCCTACAATTATATTATTAATTTTCGCACTTTCCTGCATGCCATAACATAAAAGAGCAGTTATTAATAATATTATTAGTATGGCTGGTAAATCTACTATCCCACCTTTACTTGGTGATGCAGTCAATGCTGTAGGTACTGTTATTCCTATTGACTTTAATATACCAATAAAGGTGCCTGACCACCCTGATGCAACAGCACTACAAGCAACTAAGTACTCTGCTGTAAGACACCATCCAATTATCATTGCAATTATTTCTCCAAAAACTATATATGAATATGAATATGTACTTCCTGCGACAGGAAACATGGTTGAAAGTTCACAGTAACATAACCCACAAATACAAGCTATTATACCTGCTATAATGAATGAAATAATTACTGCTGGTCCTGCTAAATGTGCCCCTTCTCCTGTGGCAACAAATATACCTACTCCTACTACTGCTCCAATACCAAATGCAGCTATATCTTTAGCTTTAAGATTTTTCTTTAAGGCCGTCTTTTGTATACCTTCCAGTATCTGGTCTACTGATTTCTTCTTAAAAATGTTCATCATTTCCTCCTATTTAGTTAATCTATTCGTCAAAAATCGTGTTTTTAATGTGTCAATTTTTTAGAATATTAATATATTTTACTAGAAATTTTAAAATCGTAACAAACCAATTGATATTTTATCATATGTCACTAATATTTTGCAAGACGTTAACAGTCTAATAATTCTAACTTCTTGCAAATATAAGTTTTTTTCGCCTAAAAATTGTCATAAATAACCATACATCTAGTTATGATTATTAAAGGTGCATGAGAAAAGACAATAAACATTCAAATACAAATGTTTATTGCCTTTTAAATTATAAATATTTAATTATTCTTAATACTATACAATCTACGACTAAAGTCTACTATATATAGAATTTAAATATCACTGACTTTCCTGTTATTTTTATTATATATATTTTTTTATTGCTTATAAGTCTATTAAGTATTTTTTCTAAAACATACAGCTCATATCTTATTTCACGTGGTAATTAAAGATATAAGCTAATTTATTTAGTTATATTATAAATAACTCGTTTATACTATTATTTCATATTTACAGAATTTTACATAGCTAGTTCATTATTTTTAGTATGAAAATATTTATTTATTAGCTTGTCCAATTTTACGCTAATTTCTAATAATTCCTTATCTTCTGTAATTATCTCTTTAGTTGCTATTAGCATATTCAATTTATCTCTAGTTTCTTCAATTTGTTCTTTTATATCGATTAGTTACACCACCCTTGATCATATGATATATTTTACTTCCATTTTTCAAAACATTTATTATTATAATCTTATAAACAATTTAAGTCAATATATTGAATTTAAGTAATTATTTTTAAAAATGTTACTATACTTTCCTGTTACATTCAATATAACACCAATATAAAGGATGAATATGTAACAAATGATACTAAACTTTAATTTCCTTTAATTAAAATTCTTATTTAGATGGTCAATTACTAATTCTTTTGCTTCCATGTTTATTGACCCTACTTATTTGTTTTTTCAGTGTGTATTAATATATTTTTGATCATTGATCATAAAAAAACAGCAATTCTAGTGTAAATTGATTTTTACAAATCAATTTCATACTAGAATTACTGGTTTTTTATTATTTTAAATTAAGGCAAATGAAAATAAATAACAAGTCCAAATATGCCACAAAGCATTATTTGTGCCTTTAACAAATACGTCAGTTCTATTAGGTCCCCAAGATACCCCAGTAGGATCGGAAGTAAGTGTTCCTCCAACAATCTGCCAATCGCTCCAACGTGAGCCATTCCAAGACTTAGTTATTAACTGATTATTGGGATTTATTGAAAATACTTCAAGTCTATTATCAGCTCTTTATGATTAAAGCTAAATAATGTTCCACCAATTCGAAGAAGGTACTGATTTATAAAGAATTACAGGTTCTCCAATCTTCGGAGTAGTTACATTTATATTTAAAGAATTTGCATTTTTAAGTAACCTCTCAACGGGCTCTTGCCAAGGGTGTATTGATAGTTTGAATGCACCCCAATGAATTGGCATAAGTAATTCACCTCTTAGATCAATATGAGCCTGCACAGTTTCTTCAGGTATCATATGAATTTCAGACCAGCCTTCATTATATTGTCCACATTCAAGGAAAGTTAAATCAAAAGGTCCAAACTTCTCACCAATTTCTTTAAAGGTTTTACTATATCCACCATCTCCACTAAAGAAAATTTTTGTGTCTTCACCTTTGATAACCCAAGAACACCATAAGGTACTATCCTTGTTAAACAACCCTCTTCCTGAAAAATGACGAGATGGAGTAGAGACAAATGTTAATTCTTCAAATTCTGCTTCTTCCCACCAATCTAACTCAACAATCTTTGATTGATCTACTCCCCATGATTTAAGATGTGCAGCAACACCAAGTGGTACATAAAACATTTTTACTTTATCCTTTATCTTAGTGATAGACCAATAATCTAAATGATCATAATGATCGTGAGATATTAGTACAACATCTATTTGTGGAATATCTTCGATTTTAATTGGCAGATCCTCATTAAACCTTTTAGAACCAAACCAAGGGTGTGGAGATGGCCTCTTTCCAAGCATTGGGTCCAAAAATATTTTTTTATTATTTACTTCTAATAATAAAGTTGAATGGCCAAACCAAGTAACTTTAACATTAGATTTTTGTTTATATGAATCTAAATTATTATTTACAACCGTTATATCCAAACTATCCTTTTTAAGGGAATCACTCTTTTCAATTGGAATAGTAAAGTTTGGCACAGTATTTCCTTTAATAAAAAATTTAGACATAGAAGCTAAATCTATTTTTGTCATCGTAGTAGTTTTTTCAATATTTCTAAACTTTCCATCCTTAAAGTTCTTAGATCTTTTTATTCTTTCATAATTTGCGCCTATTGTTTTAGCTCCAAATTGTGGAGAAACGTTAATAAATATAATACCCCCTATTAAACTTAGTATTAATATTAAAACTATATATTGCAATATCATTTTTTATACTCTCTTCCTTTTTCATTCATGCTATTTTAGAATTTTACAATTAAGTGCATACTATTATTTTAAGCATATTTATATAATAATGTTTATAAATCAACTTTTCAATTATATTTAGCATAGG
>Ga0302162_10000550_pt1 | contig 10194 bp, 10 predicted proteins | sample I_Fen_E2_2_FD_193501 | JGI IMG/M metagenome (GOLD analysis project Ga0302162, IMG submission 193501) | Peat permafrost microbial communities from Stordalen Mire near Abisko, Sweden - I_Fen_E2_2 | ecosystem: Environmental > Terrestrial > Soil > Wetlands > Permafrost | place: Sweden: Abisko...
ATAAAAATACGGATCATTTTCTTCTCTGTTAACTCCTGATTTAACTCTAAAAATTATGTTAGGGAAAATTGGTTGCTCTCCCTTTCCTAATCCCTTTTCATATTCTAAAAGAAAAACTTCACATACGAGTGCAGCATCTGAACTTTCAGGTAATCCAAGATTAATTGAGCTAAATGGGACCTGCGATCCAGCTCTTGAATGCATTGTATTAAGATTGTAAACAACGCCTTGCATAGCTTGTTTTACTTTATTTCTTACCTTTTTTTCAAGTAAATCTTCTATCATTTCCTCAGGAATTTCTAGTTCTTCTAATTCTTTTCTAATTTCTTCTCTAGTAGGATTTACAAATATGGCCATATCATTATCAAAATCTGGGTGAGATTGACCCCCAAACATGTCATTTTGAGTTGATTGTAATAAAATACATGATAATTCTGCAGCTGTTTCTATTCTTCTAGGAGCATTAATTGTTCCATATCCCGTATTAAATCCATTTTCCAACATTTCTCTAGTTGGAATATGCAAACAATTTACAGTTAAATTATAACTATCTAAATCATGATAATATAAGTCTCCTGTCTCATGAGCTTTTGCTAAACTTTTAGGCATTATAGCCAAAGTATTCCACTTATTTGATTCAGAAGCTATTCTAAGTAATTTGGAACTGAAATTATTTCCTACATTTGCATTATCTCTATCTGTTTCAACACCAATTTGGCGAATTGCTCTCATTAAATCTGATTTTATTTCTCTAACTTTTGTTCTTTCTTTTCTATATCCTGAATAGGCAAACGCTATATCTTTATGACCCTCATCGTGTAGTGATTTCTCTACAAAATTCTGTATTTGTTCTACCGTTATTGTTTTTCTATGCTCTAATTCGATATATGTAATTACTTTCTGTACAGTATCTAATACTTGGCTTTCTCTTAAAATTAAACCTATTTCAGTGGCTGATCCTTTAATTGCTTGGGCTATCTTGTCTGAATTAAATTCAACTTCTCTCCCGTCCCTTTTTACAACATATAGCATTGTTATTCCCTCCATGACACAATATATAGTGTAATCACTACCGTATTATTATACTGTATTAGGTATTCATTAGCAATGCTTCTATTTTTTTATTTTTAAACCTCTAGATTTTAATTACCATGATTTACATCTCATTATCTTTCGATTTGGCCATTTTTTGTCACTTTTATATAGTTGACTTATTATAAACAACTCTTACCATTGCTTATCACTACATTTATGATATTTTTTCTTATAATCTTATATGATAATTTTATTATTTCTACGTTTTAATGTTAATACTTCAACTAATAAAAAACTTATATTTTACAAATAGTGATATAATTAATTAGATATTATTATATTTTAGGAGGAACTAAAATGGATAAAATAGCATTAATAACTGATAGTGCTTCTGATTTAAATACTGATTTTGCAAAAACAAATAATATTAAAATATTACCGCTTAAAATTATATTTTCTGATAGGGAATATGACGATGGAATAGATATAACTCCCAAAATGCTTTATGAAGCATTACCTAAAGAAATTCCTAAAACTTCATTACCTAGTATAGAGAAATTTGCTTATGCCTTAGAAGAAGTAAAAAATGAAGGTTATACTCATGTAATTATAATAACTATATCAAGTGGCCTTTCAGGAACTTATAATTCTGCAAGACTTGCTGCTGAAAATATTTCTGGACTTGAAACCTTTGTATTTGATTCTATGACCTTAACCATGTCAGAAGGTGCAATGGTAATTGAAACAGCAAATTTAATTAAAGAAGGAAAGTCTTTTAATGAAATAGTAGATATTCTACCTACATTTAGAAGTAAAATAGATGTATTCTTTACAATAGATACATTAGAATACCTAATAAAAGGTGGTAGAATAGGTAAAGTTGCTGGTACAATAGCAGATGCTCTTAACCTTAAACCTATTATAACTGTAGGTGATGATGGAATATATCATACTGTATGCAAGATTCGAGGAATAAAACAATCCATATCGCGCTTAGCAAGTTTACTAAAGCCTTACTTAGAAGCTAGTAGATGTAAGGTTTGGGTTCTAGATGGAAATGCTCCTGATAAAGCTGCAATGTTATATGATGCAATAAAAGATTTCCCAAATCTAATAGAATGTACTTTAGGTGGAGAAATTGGTCCTGCACTTGGAGTTCATACAGGTCCTGGACTTGTTGGACTTATAGTTGAAAAATTAGATTAAGGCATCTCGCATAAAGCCTGTAGTTCTTGAGAACATCAGATAAAATGGATTCACATACTGACTTGTTATTTTTATATGCTTAATCTGTATACTCCCTTCTCTATTTGTAAATAATACTTATATAGAGAAAGGAGTTATTTTACTATGAAAGATTTTGTATTAGATTCAACCTATAAAGATGCTACTATTGTTAATAGTAATGATGATATTTTTATTACTTCATCTAATAATCTACCTTCTAATTCTATTGCTCATCACACGGTAAATTTAAATAAGTCTAGTTCCAATTATAATGCAAATCATAATAAAGATGATAAATCTAACATTTATAACATAATTGATTATTTATAAAAATCAGTGTAAAATATATCAATTATGCTAGAGGCTCTAAATTTGACTGAGATTCAATATATAAACCCGTTAAACCTAATCTAGTAATTCTAGCGTAGAGAATGCAATTTTGTAAAAATTTTACACATTTTAAATCTATAAATTTCTATATAAATACACAATAGGATTGATACTTGTTTTATACAACTATCAATCCTATTTAAATTAGATTTACATATTCTATTATTCTATAGAAATTGCATTTACCGGACAACTTTCTTCTGCTTCTTTTGCTGAGTCCATTGAACCGTCTGGAACTTCATCAACTATTGCTCCAGCCTTTCCATCATCCTCCATATCAAAACATTCTGGACATATTGATGGACATAATCCGCATGATACACAAGTATCTTTATCTACATTTGGCTTCATTAATAAATCAATCCTTTCTATAATATAAAATTACTAACTTATTATTTCCTAAGAAATACTAAGTTATGTATATGTAACATCATAATTTAGAAATAAGTTATATAAAATAAAATAGCAAGTCAAACATTCTAGTTATTTTATTTCATATGCTAAACATTTTTAATATAATCCTTCAAATATCAATGAATACAATGAATTTTCTCTAACATATTCCTCAGCTTTTCCTTCTTCTAGTGCTTCTGTAAGTTCAATATTGATTGGTAGTTCTCCTATCAGAGGCAATCCTAGATATTCAGCATTTTCATCTGAAGATTTTCTGCTAAATTCTCTTATTTTTTTATCACAATCTGGGCAATTTATGTACGCCATGTTTTCTACTACACCCTTAATTTTCACCCCTATCTTTTGAGCCATAATAACAACTTTCTTAACAATCATTGATACCATATCTTGTGGTGTAGAAACTATTACGATTTCATCAATTGGAAACTCTTGCATTACAGTTAAAGCTATGTCTCCAGTACCTGGTGGCATATCTATAAGCAAATAGTCTAGTTCTCCCCAATTAGTCTCTATAAACATTTGCTTTAATACTCCTGTAATCACAGGACCTCTCCAAATAACGGGTTCATCTTCTACTGCTGTTAAAAGGTTCATAGAAATTACCTTTATTCCACTTTCTGTTTCTACAGGTTCAAATCTTACCATATCATTTTCTAAAGGAATTATAGCTGCTCTTTTACTATTAACACCAAAAAATCTTGGCATAGATGGTCCTGTAATATCTGCATCTAAAACCCCTACCTTATAGCCTTTCTTAGCTAACATAGTTGCCATAATTCCAGTAACCGTTGATTTACCAACGCCACCTTTTCCACTTATAACACCTATAACATTTTTTATCTTTCCATATCTAGGCGTCAACTTCAAACTTTCTTCTTTACATCCTTCGGCCTTAGATTGACATGTATCTTTACTTTGACAGTTTTCACAACTCATTATTTTATCCTCCATTTACTTTACCAGTCTTGTGGTACTTTATTGGGTTCGCTTACTTTAATATCCCAATCTTTATAATTATATTCTGCTAATATATAATAACTTTCAAAAGATTTATCTTTTTTATTTTCTACAGTTATTAAAGTTTTGAAAATTGTACTATTATATCCCCTATTCTTAACTTTGATTACTGTATCAAAATTTTCATAATTATTATTCACCAAATCAACATTCGGTAAAACCTCATTTAAATTCTTCTTAAATTCTTCTAAATCCACAGAAAATATATATTTTAAGCAATCTATATCTCCGCCTATATCTATTCCGACTTTATTGTCATTAGATAAAATGTCCTTTTCACTTTCAATAACCTTCAAAATTGATTGATAATATATGTATTGAAAATCTCTTGGTTTTCTTATAACTGAAAGATTTTGCATTATCGTATTTTCTAAATTCTTTGAAACTGAAAAAGCTTTATCTTCATTATAAAAATTACCTGTATTATGCTCATTAGCTCCAACTACATATTGATATTTATGTACTTCATCTCCAATACACACCTCAAAAATATAATCTGGATCAAGAGAACTCTTTTTTGAAACCTCACTGCCCTCTGACAAAAGTTTATAAATATCATCTATTGCTTTACTATCATTAACCACAAATCTAAATCCACTATCCCTAACACTTTGTATCACAATCTTATCTACTCTATTTTGCTTTATATACTCAAATTGCTGATTTTTAAGATTCATTTTAACTTCTAAATCATTAACAAAAGTGCAGCCTGAGAGCATCATACTTGCAGATAATAATGCCGTTAAAACTATAATTGAAAATTTATTGTTCTTCAATGTTCTTCTTCGCTCCTTTAAAAAACTTGTAGTTATTAAAAATAATAATCCCAAGCACTAAAGTAAATATTGCAATAAATTGTGATGTAGAAAGAAATCCAACACTTCCCCTAGGATCATCCCTTAAAAACTCTACTAAAAATCTTCCTATGCTATATATTATTAAATACATACCCATTACTTTACCATTCTGTCTTTCCTTTTTACTATAATATAAAAGAAAAAATCCTAATAAAAAATCAAAAATCGAAGAATAAATTTGTGTTGGATGTACATCTATTCCTGCTGGTGCAAGAGAAGCTTTAGGGAATTTGACACCTATAGGTAATGTAGTTTCTGCTCCATAGCAACATCCAGCTAAAAAACATCCAATTCTTCCAAAACCTTGTGCTATTGCAAGTCCTGGGACTGTCATATCTAGCATCTCAATTATATTCCAATTCTTTCTTTTACAATATAGATACATCGCTAAAGCACCACCACCTATAGCTCCATAAATAACAAAACCATATCCAAAATTCAATAATATACTTGGTTCTTTTATAATATCCTTAAATTCAGTTATTATAAATAATCCTTTACCTCCAAGCATTCCACCTATTATTGCAAAAATAATTAAGTTTAATAAAGGATCCTCATTAAACCCTTTCTTTTTTCCTTTATTTATAAATAAAGTGGCTGCAACAATTATACCAATTGCAATCATTAATCCATAACTCTTTATTTGTATACCAAATATCTCAAATAATATTATCCTCATTATTCCCTCCAAACGTCAAATAAGTATCAAGGAGAAGCTAGTTTCTGCCTCTCCTTGATACTTAAATTATAATACTTATCCTTATCCTTGGCAAATCTTATTTGTTTTCTTAAAGGATATGAAAACTAATAACAGTCTAAACATGTTACCATATGTTTTACGGACTATAACTAAGCAAAGTTTACCCCAAACTATCTATTATTAAAATTTTCAAACACAGTATTACGTACATACTCATTACGTTATTTTTAAGATGTTTTAATACTTGAGATAATAGTATTAAAAATAGTATTCATATTTTCCCTATACTCGTTTCTCTTAAGATTAAATAATACCTTTATTGTCTTACCTTCTTCTAAATTCAAATAATAACATTCGTTTTTAAAGTCATATCCATTTTTTACACTTGTCTCGTATTGTACTAATACTCCAGCATTATTAGGATTTTTAAAAGGTATTACCTCTGAATTAAAGTATTCTAAATACTGATTATTTAAATCACGTTCTGCAAATACATCTAAATCATCTTTAGTATTTATTACTTCCAACAAACCAGTAAGGTTATTATTCTTGTCTTTAAAGTTCAATTTATGGCTTACATATTGCCCTTTACTTTCTTTTTCATCTACGATCCATTCACTTGGCAATGATATAACATACTTATCTTCATCAAAATCATATTCCTTAAATTCACTTATTCCTCTATCCATAAGGACTACCCGCTCAAAACTGTCCTTAAAGAAACCTTGAGTTATGGCTAGTATTATCATTAATGATAACAATATTGATGTGACAATTAATTGTTTTTTATTCATAACAATTTTATTTTCCTATTTTGTTGGGATTACAATTGAAGAATTTTTAAAATCATAGAACATTAGCCAATACCCTCTATCATTTTTATTGTCACTAGTCCACGTTACGAAACCTGTTCTTCCTCCATATGGTTGATCATTTGTTTCTTTACTTCCTGGTATTCCATATACAATATATTGTATTTGGCCATTTTTATTACATTTATACCCTAATAAAAAATATCCTACTTTACTAATATAAGGATAATAATTTAGCATTGGATAATATGCTAATGTATACTTATTATAATTTGATTCATCACATAAATCTTCCATACTATTTACATTTATTTTATATAATTTACAATAATTTATATCAGCTAAGCTTCCATTGTAAGGCTCGAAGCCTTCTGCAAGTTTCTCAAAATACTGCCCGACTTCCCCATTGATTTTAAAATCTTGATTTGAAGTTGCTTGTTTCATATTCCCTAAATTCATTTGTTGAATATTATTATTTGAGCTTGGCTGTTGCATCTTATCTAAACTTGGTTGTTGCATCTTATCTAAACTTGGTTGTTGTTCAGTGTTTTTTGAACCTGCTTTTTGAATATCATTTTCGTATTCATCAAAATCTATTATATCTAATCTATCTAATCTATCTTCTCTAACTGTTTGATTTAATTTATCTAAGTTAAAGTTTTCTTCTATCCTCTTTGAATTTCCTTGAATATTGCTTTCACTTCTACATTTCTTTTCTAATTTGAATTTTTTCCACTTGCAGTCATTATTTTTCTTATCCTTTATAAAACCATAGACTATAATATCCTCATGTAAATTATTTATCCTAAAATCTATTACACCATCATAAGTATCTAATTTTTTAGATAATCTGTTGATAGATTCTTCTATATTCTCGTCCATTTCATGCTTGTCACATTTTTTAGTTTCTTCTATCTTCTCATTCTTCTCACATTTCTTAGCTTCTTTACACTTATTTCTATCTTCATCTAAAGAATTTATAGTTTGAACTATATTTTTATGGTTTTCAGGAATCCTGTCTTGATGTTTATCTTCCGCTTTAGAATTGTCTTCATTTGAAACTCTCACTTCTATATTTTCTTTAGATTCAATATTATTTTCTTCCTTTTTACGCTCAACTAATTCACTTTCTAATTTCGATGCTTTTACAGTTTTAGTTTCTACAATATTTGATTGTGATATTATAACTTTATCAGTTATACTTGAATCAATAATCTCCTTATTTTTAGGCTCTGCATTTAATTTATTAATATACTTTTTAGGTTCTTCATCTAGTTTATTAATGTACTTTTTAGGCTCTTCATCCAGTTTATTAATGTACTTTTTAGAATCTACTTTAACAACTTTAAATTTCCTCCAATTATCAGTAGAATCTTCCCCATTCATAAATCCATGCATTATAAACTCAGTTTCATTATCTTTTACCTTGCAAATAGCAGCTCCAGATATTTTTTCATAAGATATTCCAAGTCCAGCTATGTTATTGACATAGTATTCTTTGCTGGTATCTCCTTTTCCAACTCCATTTATTGCTAAAGGTCCTAAATCAATTAATTGTTTTAAATCCCTTTTGCAACAGATAAGTACCATGGAATAATTATCTTCTTGCCTAAGATTTTGGGCATAAAAAGATACCTTACATTTATCTCCTTTTGCCTCAACCTTGGCATATCCAGACAAAGCTTTATCGTTAGAATGAGAATATCCTCTTTCATCTTCCTGTAATATTATAAAATTTCTATATAATTTATTATGTGCCACCCCTATATTCCCTCCACATATATTTATTCCATATATTATATGCGGAAGAATTGCTATTATGATTCAATTAAGCTACATGAAAGAAAATAACAGACCTTGTCTTAAGACAAGGTCTGTTATTTTTTTGAATATGTATAAAACTTTAAAAGTCTTTCGTAATACCTTTAATCATTGATTTTCACATCATATATGCAATCCGCTAATGTTGCAAATTCTTGTACTGTTAGAGTTTCTGCTCTTCTCTTAGGGTCTATTCCTGATTTTTCAAATGCTTCCTCTAATTTTTCCTTATTTACTTTAAGTGTCTTTGTAGCATTCCACAAAGTCTTCCTTCTCATATTAAATCCAGCCCTTACTAATTCAAACATAAACTTTACATCCTTAGTTTCAACTCTAGGTTTATCTAATCTATCTAATTTTATTACTATAGATTCAACCTTTGGTCTTGGAATAAATGATGTCGGTGCTACTCTTTTTACTATGCTCGTGTCACAGTAATATTGCACCAAAACAGACAATGCTCCATATGCCTTGCAATTTGGTTCTGCATTAATTCTCTCTGCGACTTCCTTTTGTATCATAATAGTTAAAGATTTAAAATTGTATCCATCTTTTAAAAGCTTAAGAATTATAGGTGTTGTAACGTAATATGGAAGATTAGCTACAAGCTTAACACTTTTTTCATCTCCAATAAGTTCATTAAAATCTACTTTGAGCGCATCTTTATGTATTAAATTGAAGTTCTCATTATCCCCCAACTCTTTTTCTAGAATAGGAATTAAGTCACTATCTAGCTCTATTGCAGTTACCTTTTTTGCTTTCATTAAAAGCTGAGCAGTTAAAGTCCCTACTCCCGGGCCAATTTCTATGATAAAATCTTCATTATTTACTTCTGCTCCCTCCACTATGTCGTTAAGTACTGAATCATCCACTAGAAAATTTTGACCCAGACTCTTTGTAAACTTAAAATTATACTTATTAACTATTTCTTGAGTTTTTATATCTTTTAAATCCATTTATTTCTTACCCACTTCCAATTGTTTTTCTATTTTTTCTATAGCACTCGCGAACTCATCTTTTGTTATTCCATAATTATTTAATCTAGAAATCATTTGAGTTGCATTTCCATATCCTATTCCTAATATTTTACCTAACATACCCCGTCTAACCTTTGATGTATTATCTCCTGTAAGCTTAAAATAAAACATATCTTGCATATTAAAAAATTCTTGTTTTTCTATCTGTGTTATTTTAGCCATTTCAAGTGCTTTTAAAATAACTTCTGGACAAGCATTTTCAACTCCAATGTCTCCATTTTTGAGTCCATCTTCTTTTGCAATATATGCATGCTTAATTCCCTTAACCCTCTTAGATATTATTCTTCTTATCTTTTCCCCAGCAAAATCTGGATCAGTCAAAACAATTACGCCTTTTCTTTTTTGGGCTTCTTGTATTCTTGCAATTACCTTTGCATTTATTCCAAATCCTCCAACAGCTATTGTTTCTGCGTCTATTGCCTTCTTTACAGCATCTACATCGTCTCTACCTTCAACAACGATTACTTCTTTTATCAATATATTATACTTCCTTTCATTAAGGCACATTGAAAATAATAATAAGTCAGTATATTCTAGTCTATTTTGTATATTTAACTTGTTATTTTCTTTCACGTGCTAATTATTACTTATAAGATACCACTTATTTTATCTCTTTTCTAATAATATGATAAATTTACTATAATTTAAAGAAAAAAAATAGAGATAACAAATGTTATCTCTTAAGATAATTTACCATTCTCCTGGATGTGCAACTAATAATACATTAACTGATCTTCTACCCCAGTTATAACATTCACTTGATGTATTAAGGTATATGTCAATCTTGTTGCCCTTTATAGCACCACCTGTATCAGCTGCAATTGCATATCCATATCCCTCTACATAAACTTTACTTCCTAATGGGATTACAGATGGATCAACTG